>Ga0315294_10007437_pt1 | contig 12006 bp, 17 predicted proteins | sample YL17G13_40_MG_FD_203626 | JGI IMG/M metagenome (GOLD analysis project Ga0315294, IMG submission 203626) | Sediment microbial communities from Yellowstone Lake, YNP, Wyoming, USA - YL17G13_40 | ecosystem: Environmental > Aquatic > Freshwater > Lake > Sediment | place: USA: Wyoming | collected...
CCAAAAGTTGAGTAAATTCTCAGAAGAAGGTCTGCTTGCCTTGTCTCAATTTCTGCTTGTCTCATCCTACTCTGATGTCTTATCTCTAGAACATAGTAGACAACTCCAATTAACACACCAGCAGCTGCAACAACAGCCGAAATCTCTGTAATGTCAACCACTATTGACACCCAGAAGACAAGATTAGGGTGAATTACTATTAAAGACTACACAATGAACTATGAAGTAACATCAAATGAAAAGAAGCTCAATAACAGCTCTATATGTTAATAACAGACAGAATCTTCTTGTCATCTAAGGTATTTTTCAACTTCGTCATAGTGTTTCACGCCTTCTTCTCGAAACTCTCTCTTCTGTTGCTTTGCATAGGAAAAGACGATGAGTTGGCATTTCTGGCATCTGTAGGCTTCCATGTCAATGTTGGCTGGTGAAAGACTTACTTTGTGTGCTATCCTTTCCCTGTATTCTTTGGTGTAGTCCAGCCAATGCAAAGAAACACTGCTTGCAAATCCAGTTGAGGCAGAAGAGAAAGCATTCAGATATCCAAACTCCATTTCCTGTCCACACTTATCACACTTCATTCCATCACTGCCCCCTTTTTCAATTCTCATCTGAGATATTTCTCGACATCAGCAAAATCTTCAGTTCTAGGCTTCTCACGATATTCATGTCTATCCTTGTAAGCGTCAACAGCACTCTCTTCATAACTGAAAACAACAAGCTTGCATCCAGCACATCGATAGGCATCAATCTTCACGACTTGGGCAGGTCCATTAGTAGTTTTGCTCAAGAGGGATTCTCCCTGTTCTTCAAACTGGTTCTCCCATTTTACCATCAAGCTTGTAAGCAAGCCATGTGGACTAATTGAACCCAAGCCCATATAACCAGATGACATTTCTTCTCCACATCTAGGACATTTCATTCCTGTCACCACTTTACATCTATGCTGTTGAATAAGTGTAATACAGTATTGGTCTGCCAAGGCTATTTGCTTTTTTGAAACAAGATTCTATGAACAAATAGGAAAATGATTGCTGGATTCTGCTAGCAGAAAATTGAACCAACAATAAAAGACTCGATCATACGGACAATTTCTGATAATTCCAATGATACGAACAGACTGCTCCTATAGCTAATTCCTTTGTCGTCTGTTGTCGGTGACGTGAGTTCATTTTATTAGGGATTGTCACCCACAGAAGACTAGGGAGTGTGACCTATGGATTGGCAGTCCTTCGTTCCATTCATTCCGTTCTTTGCCTCGTTCTTTGGTGTGCTTACAGCCTTCCTCTTTCAGTGGCTTGGCAAACTGTATGATAGAAGGAAAGATAGAAAACAATTCCTCAAAGACATCAAGCATGAGCTTGAAACAGGTTCTACATACCTAACAGGAGCAGCACAGCTTTTGCCAACTGATATGTGGGAGTCAGGTAAAGCATCGGGGTTTCTGAGCCTACTTCCTCATGATGTCAGAGTCAAATTTGCCAAAGTCTATTTTTCAATAGAGAGCCACAACTGTGAATCTGTGAGACTGAAGACACCTGCCGAAATGTATCATAAAGCACACATAGCTCTAGTCGTTGACACAGAGGAGGGATTGAAGAAACTCATTGACGATCTTCTGAAACAGAATATCTGGGAGTGAATGCTAGAGTTGTCTAAGGGAAAAAACGAAGATAGAGAGCTTCAGATAGAACTGACAAAACTGCAGATCAAACACGAGCATGACATCTCCATATACACAGTCTTTCTCTCAGTGTTTGTGTCTATGATGCTTTCTGTTCTTTCAGTCTACATACCTCTGGGGCAAGTCACAAACAATCTGCTCTACTGGTGGTTTGCTGCAATATTCAATCTAGTCGTTATAATTCCGATTTATCGGTTGATGAAGGGATTGGCTGGTGGAGAAAGACAACTCAGCAAAGACATCCAAGATCTGAAAGATCGTTTTCTGTCAAAACAGGCACCAACAGAAGTCAAGGAAAACCAGACTCCCGAAAACAAGACGCAAAGAGGAAATTGGAAAGTATGGTTCAAGAAGGCAGAGAATGTTGCACTGATCCTGTCACTGATCTTTTCGATCGTTGCTCTACTGTTCACAGGACTCAGCACTTATCGTGAATGGTATCCACCTGCTACAAGGGCAAGACTGACAATATTCATAGACACCTACGACATGCGGTATGGAATGGCAGATGAGCTTGAGTTTGATGTGAGTGGCAGGGTGGTGAATGACAGCCCTCTGACAGCCTCAATCAAGAGATGGGACTACACTGTGGTGACAACCAATATGACACAGACGATTCTGAGAGGCAAATTCTATATGACGAATATGACTCTTTCTCCCTCAGAAGAAACGAGCTTCACAATGGGCAAGACCTTGGTGGGAGAGAACAACACAAGAATACCTCAGAATGCCGTTAGAGGCTGCTCGGTTTGGTTTCAATATGAAGACGAGATAGGAATACAAGTAGCCACAAAGGAATTCTCTTTTCTGCCCTGAGACTGCCATCTGGACCCAAGCTAGTTACTTATGTCGTCTGCATTTCTAGGCATTTCCACGCTGTTACCTCAGCCTTCTTTGCTCAGAAAATCCCATGCATAGAATCTTACGGCATGTTAGTTCCAAACCATTGCATCATGTCTTTCCCATCTTTTGTAGTTGTGTTGTACACTTCAGCAGCATCATAAATATACCGGGAATTTGCCCTCACTTTTCAGCATTAGAAGGAAGAAATATCTCAACGGTGATTAAATGCAAACATTTACCCCCAAGGAATATGAGTATCTTGAGAGACTCAAAAAAAGAAACCATGAATTATTGGCTGAAGACCGTAGGAACCCTGAGCAAGAACAATCAGGGAATCTCTGGGACCCTCTTGAAAACCCCATGTCTGTTGAGGAAAGAAAGCTGAGAAGGTCCATCAAAATGAAGATGACCTTGTTTGCCGAGGAATTGGCTTATGCTTTCCACTGCAACATGCCTCCCGAAAAAAGACTCTGGATCTCAGGGGTAAGGCAATTGGACACGATGATCTGGTTTTTCAAGGGAATCTGGTGGCTCAAGGACAAGGAGGAAAGTGGAGACATCGAAGAAGTCGTCCGTACCAAATACATAGACTATGATTCAGTTTACATGTTCGGTTCTGCTGGGGAACTAATCAAAAAGATGGCAGTAGAGCTCAGAGAGACAGCTCGTACCAAGAATCCAGAACTTTTCGACAGAATAGCCCATGAAATAGAGCAGGAAACAACTGAAGTCTTAGCGAGGTTCGGGAGGTAGTAAGTATTAGTGTTGTATCTACTGTACCCAAGCGTATCTACGCTATTTACCATGAAATGTCTCTGTCCTTCTATTTTCAACACATGTCTCTTTCATAACCAGCTAGAAGGAGAGACTATTAGATGAGTGAGATCGAACTTGTCAGCATAAACCCAGTTGAGTGGGACATGAAGAGATACAGATGCTATCGCTATCTCAAGATCAAGATCAATGAAACCCTAACAATGGAAAGATTGGTAGATAAGATGAAAGAATGCAAAATTCGAAATGTCGAGGTTAAAGAAGAACAGGATCACTGGATCAGATGGCAGAGGAAGAACAGACCACCCGTTCTGATTGATCTGAGTGAACATTGTGTAAAGAGTGAACTAATAGCTCTGGATGATTTTGACAGAGAAGATATCGAGCATCAAGCCAGCATCGTCTTGAGGCTGCTTAAGAAGTTCGGATTCGCTAGTTTTCTGAGAAAAAGGGTGAGCTTTCTCCCCAGCCTGATTGGCTGGAACGATATTGAAAGAAGGCAATACCACGATCTCATTGAAAGAGGAACTAGAAGGCGTCTCGAGATCTATGGTTATGCCCCTATTGCAAACAAGAAAATGAGCAGAAAAAGAGTTGATGAGAACAAGAACCAGGCAGCTTTGAAGAGGCGAGAAGTGGCTGAAGTGCTGCCCCTTGACGGTACAATTGAGATTTCGAAAAAGTAGAGAGAAGAACAAACTTAATAATTCTCCTGACTGAAAACCATACTCCTATGGTTTCTCTTCTGCCTCTTTTGTGGTTTGAATTTTATTGTGTTCTGTAAACATAAGTATGTGGCATTGACTGAGGAGCCCAGAATATGCCTCTTACCTCTTCTAGAGCTGCATCTGCAGGGCATAAGGCTTATCTTTCCCTCCCAGAGGCAACTGGCTTCAGGAAACTTGGGAACAAGGCTTGTGCAAGGCTTATCAAAGACCTTGAAACCCAAATATGGCAACTCACGCATAGTCTGCCAGCAGACTCGATGGTAAAGCCAAAACCCTATCAGTCTCTGACTCTGCTGGCAGAGTCAATAGAGAGACAGATAAAGTATCTGCGTAAAGTCTGGCAGCAGAGTTTACGCATAGACGGTACTTGTCTTCCCATCTACTATGCCCAGCAGAAAAAGACCTAGGTTGGATTTCTCCGAAAATCATAACTGAGTGCTTGACCAATACAAGAAGTGGGACCTCATGAGCAGGAAATCATTGCTCATCCTGACTTTGCTCTTGTTTCTTGTTTGTCTACAGTACCCAAGATTTCAGCAGATCAGAGTGAATGCCTCTAGTGGTTACCCTGTTCATAACCTGAACACTGGATTGAATTACACGACAATCCAAGAAGCAATAAACGCCAATGAGACCATTAACAAACACACGATACTTGTAGAGGCTGGTAGCTATGATGAAAGAATCACCATTAACAAGTCCATATCTCTTATCGGACAGAACAGAACGGATACCTTGCTCAACACGAAAGAATACTTCTGGGGCACGTCTATCAATGTCACTTGTGACGATGCGGAAGTAGCCGATTTCAGCTTTCCATTAACATTTCTTACAAAGATATGGGTGGGTCCATGCTCAAACGTTACCATAAGAAACAACATAATAAGATCTACAAGACAATGCATTGTTCTTAACGGTTCACACGGTTGTAGCATTAAAGAAAATGATATAAGCGGTCCTGGTTTGGAAGAAAACGACCTCTTTCTACTCATGGGTGCTAGTGGATGTATCATAGAAAACAATTCAGTTCTGAATGCTTGCTACGATGGGATTGGTATGTATTCCTCAAGCAACAATGTGATCTGCAATAACATGATATCTCATAACCAATATGGTATCGAATTCCATGGGGCAAACACTGGAAACAGTATTTTCCACAACAATTTTGTCAGTAATCATCCTTTTCAGGTCAGTGGCATTGCTGGAAGCAACATTTGGGACAATGGTTTAGAAGGCAACTATTGGAGTGACTACAATGGAACTGACAGCAATCAGGACGGTATAGGTGACACACCATATACTATTGACCAATACAATGTTGACCATTATCCTTTGATGGGTAGGTTCCAGAGTTTCAATGTGTCTGGTCGTTTTTCTCTTCCTTCGAACCCCTTTATTTTTGAAGAAGTTGACATCATCAGCACCTCAACAATTGGGAAAGTGGAGTTTACGTGGGGTGATGACGTAAGGTCTCCCACAGGTGTGACAACATTTCTGTTCTTGAGTGATGTTACTGGTCAAAACGATACTGCTGGTTTCTGTAGAATCACATTCCCCAAAAACATGTTCAACTCTTCACGCTATCCTGTGTTCATAGGAAATCTCTCGTCCCTTTTTGATATGCGGGTGGACATAAACGAGACTTCAAACAGAATTCTCTGGTCCAATAGCACACACACCACTCTATACTTTAGTTACTCTCAACCTGCCCCGAATACTTCAGAAGATGATGGCATATTCATACTTCCAGAGTTTCCATCATTCCTCGTTATGCCGTTATTCATGATAGCCACGTTGCTAGTGATGATAGGTCACAAGAGAAGACATCTAACCTGAGCCCTATAGAGCCCCTTTTTGATTTCTCCGTTAGTCATAAGAGTTGGAATAGGCAGATATTACACTTTGAGTATGTCTAGAAAGTCCTTTTTTACGGTTGCTATTGGACTCATAGTAGTTGTGACTGTGTGTATTGTGTTTGCTATGGTTCTGCTTCCAAAACAGACTCTTCCGACATTAAGCATAGACAGAGTTTACAGCATTACTGAAGCAGGGCAGACCGTTCTTGTCAACGTGACTCTGAGCAATGTACCTAGTGCAACTGGATGTACAGGGTGGAGATTAAGGTTGACTTGGAACCCTGAAATAGCTAAGATCACGACATTTCACGATTATAGTATAGCCATCCCAGAAAACGTGTTTCCAGTCGTGTTTGAAGGTCCATACCTGAAGCAGACAGGAAAGGGGACATTTTTTCACATTAACACCGACCCATATGCCTTAGAAAGTAATTTGGAAGGCAATATTGATGTCTTCGATCTTATTTCGTCAGGAGGCGGAAGTGTGAGTGGAAGTGGAGCGATCCTTTCCATCAACTTCACTTTGGTTCATGTTGGCACTACAACCATAGAGTTTAGCCCACCAACTCAGTGTTCAGACAAGAGCATAATTTTCGATGCAAATGGTGACCCACTGGAACATGTCGAGACTGACGGTTTGATTACTAAAGAAGGCAGTCCGATTGATAGCATGACCTATATACCAATCGTAATGAGTGTCGAAATCATATCACTTACAATTGTGACGTTCTTATTGGTTCACAAGGAAAGGTCTTATCATAGACTCCAAAGTGTTGTTTGACCTTGACAATAGGATAGCTTTAGATGCTTCAAGACTGAGCCCTAGTGAAGTCTTCAGAAAAAAAGGAAGGGAGGAAACTTCCTATTTTCGTTTCCTGAACAGTTTGATTCCATCTATTTCTGTGACGTATTCGAAGCCCTGTTCAATTAGAGCTCTAGCTTCATCTACAGTTGTGGCTGCTTTGCAGGGGAATTCTTCAGAGTTATGATGTGTGCTGTGGAAAATCGAGGTTCAGATGTTTTTGAAGGTATATCAAAACACTTTTAAAGAGTTAGATACACAAACTTATTGGTGCAAATATGGAAAACACAGCATTAGAAGGAAGAGGAAGAGCAACAGTCAAGTGTTCCAAATGCAGACAGGAAGGAAGCCTAGTAACCAAGAAGACAAAATCTAAGAACAAATGGTACAAGTACTACTACATCGAACACCATATAGGAAGAAAAGTGAAGTGGTGTTACCTAGGCAAACTGAATGACCTTCCAGAAGACTACAAAGACCTAATACATAAACTGGACAAAGATACACAAACAAATCCCAGTGATACACAAACCACAGAACAGAAAAGTCTGAATAAAGACCATAGTTGTACCATGCGGTCGTCGTCTAGCTGGTTAGGACACAAGCCTTCCAAGCTTGCGATCCCGGGTTCAAATCCCGGCGACCGCACCAATTCAGATTCTTATGGTTAAATTGAACTTCTCGCGTGTCTTACGTCACTTCTAGTCATTCAAAGAAGTTCAGAAACCATTGCGCTCAATTTCATCAGGAAATGTTCATCATCTACGGTAAACGGTGAGAGACAATGAGAATCGATATCAAGTTCGCCAGCGATTGCTCCATTCTTGAAGATGGGAACGACGATTTCAGACTTTACCTTCGTACTGCATGAAAGGTAATTGGTTTCTTTTGAGATATCTTGGACAACGAACGTCTTCCGAAGTTTTGCAGCCTGACCGCAAATTCCTCTTCCAAAAGGTATTCTGACGTGTTGCGTAGGTTCTCCCACAAACGGACCGAGCAGTAGTTCATCTTGTCTCTTTTTATCCACAATGTAGAATCCGACCCAGTCGTAGTAGGAAATATTGTCTTTGAGCATTTTACAGATGGCTTTGAGCTTGTTCTCATCAGAATCTCTGCTGCTCACAATTTCGCCGACTCGCTTCATGAGGAACTCAAACAACTCGCCCTTATCTATCATCAGACACCCTCCCCATATCGACTCGGAGCCCCGTGTGAACTCGCTCAGACGATTGTCAACCAGCATGCGCTTCATGTATGTTATTTGTCCTCAAGTTTGACGGCCTTGCAGAACCGCCGTTCCAAATGACCCATCATGTCTATTCCAGCCCTCGTCTTTTCTTCTTCCTCCTCGAGATATTTCTGGAAGCCCCCCTGTTTAGCACGGCTGAAATTCTCAACGACGAAAGGATACACATCCCTTTGATATTCTGTGTTTTTACACGTTAGATAATCATCGCACAACAGACAGCTTTGGAGACCTTTCTTGGGAGCGCATTTCTTGTTTTCGCAAGGCGCACCTCCACCGTTAATACACATGGGACATTGCGCGAGGGCGAACCATTCAAGACCCTTTCTGAACTCGTCAAAGTCGAATGCCTTCGTCACGTCTTTCACCCAGTTGTAGCGAACAGTGTCCACGAGCCTCTTCAGCTCTCCAGCTATTATCTTTACTCTTCCGTTGCCATTCGGACACTGACCACAGTAAACACCGCATATTCCGTATTGTTTGTTTTCAGTGTTCATTTCAATCATCTATGATCAGTAGATGGCTCGATGCAAATAAAAGTAACGAGTTGTTTGAGCTCACGAGCCAACGACTTTCCGGTCTATTGGTACTCGGTAAACTCTCCTGCAATACGCGGGACTTGGTGTTTAGATATGTGAGAACGCAGTCTTCCAAGTTGCGGTTGAACGTGAGTACGGGTTCAGGTATAATATCTGGAAGAATTCTTTCAGTTTGCCTTTCTTCCGAGCTTTCTGAAAGGTAGGCAAAACGTAATCCTTCTTGCCGAAAAAGTACGTGTAAATGTAAGGCTTGAAGAAATTCAATTTGCCATCTGGAGTCAATGGTTTGCTGAACCTGATGTTTTTTCTTGCTTCTTCTTTTGGCACAAAGCCTTCAGAAGACAGGTACTCAGCGGCGGTTTCATCGTCTTTGCCTTCCACGTTGAGCATGTAGGCAACGTTGAGACCGATCATGTTTCGCAGATGGGTCAATGCCTGAACGAGTTTGGCATTTTCCCCTTCGATGGGCAGTTCAAGGAACTCTCTAGCACAGTTGGCTGTTCCTTCGCCAATTATGTTGCGTTTCGTGTGCAACAGAAGGGCACATAAATCTAGGGCCCCGTTCTCGCGATAGTATTTTTCTTCGAACAGATTTGCCACGTGATGCTCATACTCATGGTAAAGCGCAAAGAACAATCTGTCTTTGTTGAAGGTATTGTCAACGTTGAACACGTTTATGCTCGTGTAATTACCTTGATAGTAGTTGTATGCGGCCCAAGGCTCGTCGGTCACAGCCTTGTATATGACGCCGTTGTTCTGAACCTCTGTTGGAAAATTGGCAAAGACGCGTTTCTCAAACAGCGCCGCTATTTCCCGGGTGCGCTCGACAAATTCAGTGTCTATAATTTTCCTCAAGGCGTCGCCGGAGACTTTGCCCTTTTCCTCCCATTTCACTATCTTTTCAAAAACATCGCGGCCAGAAAGCGTATCGCAAGCGTCTTTCGCATCTTGCTGCGCCTTGTTGATGTCTTTTTGCGTGAATTTCGGTGGAGTTATGCCAAAAATGCCTTCCACCAACTGCACGAAGGGAATATCTTCTCCGGAAACCCATCTCACAACGACTTTCAAAGATTCAAGGTCATCTGCTATGGTAGCTCTTTTCAAGTCGTCTCTTATGTCTCGGGATCGACCTATGAGAGCGTCAAGACTCGCCAACTGTTTTTCCGATGGTAAAGGCTCCTTGATCTTGTCTGGAGATAGGTTTTCAGGCCCAAAATACGCGTCAACGACGCTTGTTCCTGTTACGTTTCTTGTGAAGATGCCGATATGACCTAGGAGTTTAAGATAGTCCTTCTCGAAAGTCATTGGAAATTCCCAATTCTCAGTTGTTCAAAGGCTATAAAACAGTTTGTCAGATCTGCAGAAGAAATAATCACAGTCAATCTATCATGCACGCGTTGGTTTGCGTGTCAGAGAAATGCAAGATGAGCGCTTCATGCAAGTTCCACACCTACGCGTGGGCACTGCCATTCTTGAAAAAACGTTTATGAGTCTGATAATTATCACTAAGCCGCCATGAGCGATGATGATCTGGCTTTCATAAGGCATAAGAAACTGCGTGAATACCAACGGAGAATGGCCGCAAAGGAAAGCCAGCCAGAAAAAGTAAACGCAGATAGCGTTTTGAACAAAATCTTCAAGGACAGAGCGTGGGAAGTATTCAACGCTGCAACCTATCAGTACCCTGATGCCATGCGCAAAATCAAGGACATTCTGGTGAAATTGGCTTCATCCGGCAAACTGGCAGAGGTAACTGGTGAAGAACTCTATGTTTTCTTGAACAAGCTGGGTCTGGAAGTGAGACTGAACACGAAGATCACGTTTGCGAGCCATGGTGAATTGAAATCGCTCGAAGAAAAGATGAAAGAAGAACTACAGAAAAACTGACTTCAATTTCCATGATAATAAACGCTGTGGGTCTGTAACTGTATCATCATTCCCTCAATCCTCATAAATGAACAATGCTGAATTTACGATGTGATTGCTATGAGCCAAATCAACAACCGATCTGTGTTGACCTACGAAGTAATCGGAATGGTCTTCATAATCCTTCTAGGAAGCGCGCTTCACTTCACATTTGAATGGTCAGGCAACCAACCAATCGTTGGCGCGTTCTCAGCAGTAAATGAAAGCGTATGGGAACATCTGAAACTAGCCTTTTGGCCTTCACTGCTGTTCATGCTTGTTGAATATGCCCTTTTGAATAAGAAGGCCAACAATTTTGCATTGGCCAAGACAGTCGGAGTCTACACAATGGTAGCTATCATTCCAATAATATTCTATTCCTACACAGCAATCATCAAAGACAACGCGTTCATAGACATCCTTACCTTTGTCGTTGCCGTCATAATAGGACAGTTGGCAAGCTACAAGTTGCTGACGTACAAGAAGCTCGCACAATACCTCAATATTATTGCTTTAGCCGCGTTGGTCTTGCTCGGTCTGGCTTTCGTGTTGTTCACCTTCTACCCGCCACAATTGCCGATCTTCAAGGATCCAACAAATGGAAAATATGGAATACTCGACTAGCACGTGATTATTGTTTTGTCAATATTCTTGGTTCTTTCCATTCTTCTCTCAGAATACCGTATAGCCACATGTCTCTCCATTCTCCATACATGAAGAAAGCCTTCCGCAAAGTCGCCTCCCTCTTGAACCCCGCCTTTTCTATGACTCTGACAGACGGCACGTTTCGTTGATCAACAAAGGCTTGTACACGGTTTATGTCCTTTGAAAGGAACAAGTAATCCACAATGATCTGAATAGCTTCAGAAGCATATCCTTTGCTTCTCTCGCTCGGAATCACCGTATAGCCTATCTCATATTGCATTGCAGAGACGAAGTGAACTACGGTGCCAATTCTGGTTCCATCTTTCTTCTCTATCATGAAGTATTTCGTTTCGGCAGAGAAGTGTTCATACTGCTTTTCCAACTCAGCCTTTGAAGCCTGCATTAACGGAACGTATTCTCCTGAATGTCTGAGGCTGTTTAGCCATTCTGCAACATAAGGCAAATCTTCCTTCTCTTCGACCCTCAAGTTTACCGTCTTGCCTTCCAACATTTTCGCACTTCAACTGTCATGTCTTCGAAATCAATTCTTATATCTTATGCAGAGTCAAAAGCTAATCGTCAAGATATAGACGAGTTCAGTCTCTCCTTCACCGAACAAGTCCGCCAATGCAGCAGACTTGTGGAAACCCACTTTCTCATACAAGTATGTTGCCGGTTCATTATCTTCGCCGGTCGTGACCAACGCTTTTCTGAGCCTCCGATTATTTCTTGCAAAGAACTGCTTCGTATCTTCAATGACTGTGCGAAGCAGCCTCTCTCCGCGACCTCTTCGTCTGAAGCTTTCGTCAATCCAAAAGTCACCGATCTCCGTCAGTCCGTGATGTTTTTCTTCCACGCGCGCCAGCTTGTTGCTAAATTCGGATTTTAATAGATTTTATTCGGTTTTATCGGTAGAGGACAGTTTTGGGTTATGCATTTGTCTCTTGCGAGCTTGCAGTAACCGCCCTTTTCGTATCTGCA
>Ga0315294_10007440_pt1 | contig 12005 bp, 10 predicted proteins | sample YL17G13_40_MG_FD_203626 | JGI IMG/M metagenome (GOLD analysis project Ga0315294, IMG submission 203626) | Sediment microbial communities from Yellowstone Lake, YNP, Wyoming, USA - YL17G13_40 | ecosystem: Environmental > Aquatic > Freshwater > Lake > Sediment | place: USA: Wyoming | collected...
AAGCAGGCGCGCGTCAAGGGCGGCGAGGTGACGGGCCTGGGCCTCTCGGGCCAGATGCACGGGTCGGTATTTCTGGATAAGTCCGGCAAGGTCCTGCGGCGGGCCATCCTCTGGAACGACCAGCGCACGGGGGCCGAGTGCGACGACATCACGGCCGCCGCAGGCGGACGCGACAGACTCATCCAGATGGTTTCCAACCCCGCCCTGACGGGCTTTACCGCCCCCAAGATCCTCTGGGTCCGCAAGCACGAGCCTCGGGTGTACGAGCGGGCCGCCCGCATCCTGCTGCCCAAGGACTACGTGCGGTACCGCCTGACGGGCGAGTTCGCCACCGAAGTGAGCGACGCCTCCGGCACGCTGCTGCTGGACGTCAAGCGGCGCCAGTGGTCGAAGGAACTCCTGGGCCTCCTGGGGATTGACGAGGCGCTGTTGCCGCGCGTGTACGAGTCGCCCGAGGTCTCGGGCCGGCTGACGGCGGCGGCCGCCGAGGCCACGGGCCTGGCCCCCGGCACGCCGGTGGTGGGCGGCGGCGGCGACCAGGCGGCGGGCGCCGTCGGCAACGGCATCGTCCGCCGCGGCGTCATCTCGGCCACCCTCGGCACGAGCGGCGTCGTCTTCGCCCACGCCGACACCGTGGAGACCGACCCGCTGGGCCGCGTCCACACCTTCTGCCACGCGGTGCCCGGCAAGTGGCACATCATGGGCGTGGTGCTGGCGGCGGGCGGGAGCCTCCAGTGGTTCCGCAACGTCCTCGCCCAGGACCTGGCGGCGGCGGCCCGGAAGAAAAAGGTGGACCCGTACGAACTCATCACGGCGGCGGCGGCCCAGGCGCCGCCCGGCAGCCACGGCCTTTACTTCCTGCCGTACCTGACGGGCGAGCGCACGCCGCACGCCGACCCGTACGCGCGGGCCGCCTGGGTGGGCCTCTCGAACATGCACACGCGGGCCGAGATGGCGCGGGCCGTCATGGAAGGCGCCACGTACGCCATGCGCGATTGCCTGGAGATCATCCGGGGGATGGGCGTGCCGATTACCGAGATCCGCATCTCGGGCGGCGGGGCGCGGTCGAAGTTCTGGCGCCGTCTCCAGGCCGACATCTACCGCGGCGCCGTCTCGATCGTCTCCAGCCAGGAAGGCCCGGCCTACGGCGTCGCGCTGCTGGCGGGCGTCGGCACGGGCGTCTGGGCCTCGGTGCCCGAGGCCTGCGACGCCACCATCAAGACGCTCTCCCAGACCAAGCCGAACCCGAAGAACGTGCAGCGGTACGATGCGCTGTACCCCGAGTACGGCCAACTGTACCGGAGTTTGAAGGACGACTTCCGGCGCATCGCGGCACTGAATGCGTAGGGGTCGAGGGGCGAGGAAACGCGTGCGGAGTTGTGGGCGGGTTCGTACAATCAATATCAGGACTCTTTGTCAGAGAAGGAGATGCGAGTGGCCATTGAGTTCCAATGCCCCTGCGGCGCTGCCTGCCGCGCTGAGGAGCCCAAGGCCGGCCAACTCTTTCATTGCGAGGCGTGCGGGCTGGACATTGCGGTGCCGGCGGCCCCGGGGGTCGCCCCGAGCGCAGCGGGGGGGGTCGCCGCGGCGACCGCTCCGCCAACGGCGCGGCCGTCGGCCATGGAGGCGCTTCGGGCCGAGGTCGCCAAGCCGGGGGCGGCCGCCGACCTGGTCTCCCAGATGCGGGCTGCAAAGGCCGAGGGCGCAGGCCCCGTACGGGCGGCCGGCGAGAACCTTGTCGAGAAGGCGGCCGCCGACATTATCCCAACCGCCGAGGTGGTGGGCGAATCGGCCGCAGCCCCCGGAAAGTCCGCCATGGAGGCGCTCCAGGCGGACATCGGCCACAAGGGCGACGTGAGCGAGATGCTCGCCCAGTTGGGCGGCGCCAGGCCCGGCCCGGGACCCGGCGCTGCGCCCGGCGGCGAGCCCGGCGCCGGCCCGGCGGGCCCGGCGGCGGTTGCGGCCCTGGCGGCCAGCCCGGCCAAGTCGAAGACTCGACTGGGCGAGCCGGCCGGCCTGCCGAAGCCGCCCACCGGGGTGGCCCGCGCTGCGCACCACTTCAAGTTCAAGCGGGTGATGCGGATTCCGGCGTTGGCGGTCGCGGGCCTTTGCGCGGCCCTGGGCGTCTGGTCTCTCCTTCCGCGTTCCGCCCCTAACCCGCCCGACGTCGACAAGATCAAAGAACCCGAGATCGTCACCGATGCCGAGGGCGAAATGTGGGCCATCCCCCGCGGGACCCAGGCCGTCGCGCGTCCGGACGGCACGATGGGGTACAGGGATGAGGCCGGCCAGGAGGACGCCGCCAAGAAGATCGTCACCGACGAGGCCGGACGCTTCTGGGCCGTGCCGCCCGGCAAGACGGTCCAGGCGTCCAAGACCGGCAAGATGTTCTACGTGGACGACACCGGCTACGAGGTCATGGCCGAGCCGGCCAATGACTGGGTGGATATCTACAGGCAACTCGAGAGGATCCGCGAGTGGAACCGGACATACCACAGCGGCCGCCAGCACGGGAATCTCTGGTTCGGCGGCGCCCTGCTGGCGGTGGGGCTGGTGCTGGCGGCACTGGGCCTCTGGATGTGGATGGACGTGCGGACCGTCTGCCGCGAGGAGGCCGCCGAGGCCGAGAAAGCGGGGCCCGTACGGGCGGCCGGGGGCGGCCCCGCGCCGCCGGCAACCGAGAAGCCACCCGGCCCCCAAACGGCGCCCGGCGAGTGGCACCAATAGTCCTATATCCTTTGTTGGACGTTCCGATTCACCGCAGAGAACGCGGAGAAAAGACGATTTGCAGAAGAGGCCCATTTCCTGTATCTCTCTGCGTTCTCGGCGGTCTCTGCGGTTAATACAAACGGCCAGAAACGAGCGGCAATGACACAGGCGGCACCGGCTCATTCCGAACTCACGCTGACCGAACAGGAACTCTTCGAGCGCCTGGTGTGGTTCACGCACGTCCGGTGGGGCGCCGGGGTCTGCGCGGTCCTGTTCATGGCCATGGGCTGGCACTTGTTCGGCGTGCGCTTCGACTGGGCGTGGGCGGTGGCGGTGGTGGCCGCCCTGTTTGCCTGCAACCTGGTTTTCTGGCTGTGGGCCCGGCGGCTGCACCGCCACGAAGCGATTCAGAAACGGTGGATGACCCGCCTGGCCCATGCCCAGATCCTGTGCGACCTCCTGGCGGTTGCCGCCCTGGTGCACACCATCGGCGGCGTCGAGAACCACTTCATCATCCTCTTCCTGTTCCCGATGGTGGTGGCCAGCGAGTTCTTCCGGCCGCGCACGGCGTACCTGTACGCGACGCTGGCGGCCGCCCTGATCCATGCCATCGGCTGGGGCGAGTACTTCTTCTATGATTCGCTCCACCATCCGCTGGAGGTCCTGCCGAACGGCCCACTGGGGGAGGCCGTGCCCCTGGTCGCCCCGGGGGCGGCCCATCACTCCGTCTTCGTGCTCCAGGTGTGTTTTGTGATGACGTTCGCCTCGTACGCCACGGTGTTCATTGCGGCGAGCATCGCGGGGCGGCTGCGGATGCGCGAAGAGGAACTCCAGGCCGCCTACCACGACCTTCGGTCCCTGGAACAGGTCAAATCGCAGTTCATGCGGAAGACGAGCCACGAACTCCGGGCCCCCGTCGGGGCCGTCCAGAGCCTCCTCGCGGCCGCCGGCGGCCAGATGGCCGCCGACGCCCCCGGCCGCGAACTCGTCGACCGGGCCATCCGCCGCTCCGAGAGCATGCTCGACCTCATTGACGACCTCCTGCGCTACAGCCGCCTCCAGCGCGCCGTGGCCGCCGGCCGGCACGAGCCGGTGGAAATGGCCGAGATCGTCCGGGCGGCGGCCGACCTCTTCCGCGCCCAGGCCGAGGAAAAGAACGTACACCTCCAGGTCCAGGCCGAATCGGCCATCGTCCCGGGCGTCCGCGACAGCCTGACCGACCTTGTGGCCAACCTCCTGTCGAACGCCGTGCGGTACACGCCGGCCGGCGGCCGCGTGGAGGTCGAGTGCGGCTGCCGCGACGGCCGCGCGCTGCTCGCCGTCTCCGACACCGGCATCGGCATCCCGAAGGACGAGTTGCCGCGCCTCTTCGAGGAGTTCTTCCGCGGCCAGATGGCCAAGCAGACCGTGCAGCACGGCACCGGGCTGGGTTTGACGATCGTCAAACGTGTCGTGGACATGCACGGCGGCCGGATTGGCGTGACGAGCGAGGTCGGCCGCGGCACGACGTTCCGCGTGACGTTCCCCCTGTGCACGTCGCGGGCCTGAACCCGGGTGCGGAATCGGGGCGCCGTATAGTTGCCGGGTTAAACCTGTATACTAAACCATCGTCCCTCGTCGGAGATCTTTGAAAAAAAAAGCCCGCGCGACTTGACTTTTCGGGAATCTGTAGTATAGTCTTCCTGCTGAGAGATGGTGGGGAAACGGTCCGGAGGGACCGAGTGGTTGCCCCGTGTGTTTTTAGGGCTTTTTCAGGGCTTGAGGGACTTTCGTAGAAGGGCCGCGTTGCGGGGAAAGTAAGGCGGCCCGACCGAAGGCTCGCCCAGGCGAGTCGGCGGAACGTTAACTGAATAGATTGTGCTATTGAAAGGCGATCCGGAGGGATCAATCCCGCGGACCGCCTTTTTTCATGCGCAGGCTGTGGGCGTGGGCCGCGAGGCCGTGTTCAACGTCAGCGACTTTGGCGCAAGGGTGAGCGTTCGGTGAAGTGAGAGGTCGAGGAAAGGGATGCCGCCTCGAGGGGATGATTTCAACCGGAGCGGCAAACAACGAGCCGGCCCGCGAAGGGCCGAAGAAAAGGAGCCTCAATGAAACGGTCAATGATTGCAGTAGTGAGTGTGGCGGCGGTGATGCTGGCCGCCGGGGCGGCACAGGCGGCCATTGTGTACCAGACCGGGTTTGAGCCGACGACGTACGCCATCGGCAACCTCGGCGGGCAGGACGGGTGGGTGAACAATTATGGTACGGATTTCACCGTTCAGAACGCCATCGTTAAGAGCGGCTCCCAGGCGGTGAACGCGGCAACGTATTTGAGTGGGAGTGCGCTTCACATTGATTCGCGTCCCTTGGGCTCCGTGTCGGTGGGGGCTACGGATATCGTGACCTTAAGCTACGACCAGTATCTTCCCGACGCGTGGTTCGAGTGGCCTGATAATGGTATCCGCGCTTTGACTGTGTATCTGCGTGCGGTCAATACCCATAATCAACTCGTCCTTTCGACGTGGAACAACGAGAACCAAGGTCAACGAATCGGGTTCGGGACGGACGGGATCGGTACACATCAAATGTCCGTCGACTTGGTTCGGGCTGATCTCGCCGACAAGTGGTCCAATCTGCGTCTTGTGGTGAACAACGGGACGGGGCGTGCCGAAGCCTTCCTGAACGGCTCTTCCTTGGGCTGGGTGGGGTTCACAGCCGGTGACCTGTCATTAAGCGCGTATACCAAGATCGATCTATGTGCATCGTCAGGCTCCAGTTATGGTGACCCTGTGAATGCCTATGTTGACAACCTGTCTTTGTCGATCATCCCCGAGCCGGCCACGCTGGCGCTGCTGGTGGCGGGCGGCGCTGCGATCGTTGCGAGCCGCCGTCGCAGGGCATAGCAAGATTTCGCGGGGACCGGACGGCACGGCATAGAGAGCGGTGGGGGGGAGGGGCCTACCCCGTTTCGCGTCGGATGACGCGAGGGGTATGGGACGTATGGACCGTAGCGGAGGCGGGTTGCCGCGTCCACTCGTGGTTGGAGTGTCCCCGGCGATTCGCGACGTCCTCGGCCTTGTGGAGACCGTCGCGCAAAGCGACTGCCCCGTCCTGATCGAGGGTGAGAGCGGCACCGGCAAGGAACTCATCGCCCGCACCATTCACGCGGCCGGGCCTCGGGCCGCGCACCCCTTTATTCCCGTCAACTGCGCCGGCGTCAGCGAGACCCTATTCGAGAGCCAGTTCTTCGGCCACGTGCGCGGCGCCTTCACCGGCGCCGAGCAGACCATGATGGGCCTCGTGCGCAGCGCCGAGGGCGGTACGCTCTTTCTCGACGAGGTCGGCGAAATCCCCCCGAACATCCAGCCGAAACTCCTCCGCGTCCTCCAGGACGGCGAGGTCCTGCCGGTGGGCGGCACGGCGCCGGCCGCCGTCAACACGCGCTTCCTGGCCGCGGCGAACCGCAGCCTGCGCCAGGACGTCCGCGACGGACGGTTCCGCCAGGACCTCTTCTACCGCCTCAACGTCGTCCGTATCTGCCTGCCGCCCCTGCGCGAGCGACCGGAGGACATCCCGGTGCTGCTGGACCACTTCCTGGCCCTCCATGCCCAGGAGTACCGCCGGCCGGCCGTGGCCGTGCCGGACGATGTCCGCAGCCAACTCGCCGGGTATGCCTGGCCGGGCAACGTGCGCGAATTGGCCAGTTGGATCGAACGGTTGTACGTCATGGGGCTTGACCCGGAAGCCCTGGCGGCGGCGCTCTTTGCCGAGGCGGACATCGGCCTGCCCCAGGATGATGCGGCGCCCGGCGGCGTGATGACCCTCGTGGAGGCCGAGCGCGCGGCCATCCGAAGGGCGCTGGCCGCCGCCGGGGACAATCAACTCCAGGCCGCACGCCTCCTGGACATCCATCGCAGCACCCTCGCCCGGAAACTCCGCGAGTATCACGTGGCTTAACGGCAGTTCCAAGTTCCAAGTTCCAAGTTTCAAGTTCCAGGGACGAGATTCCAACCCCCAAGTTACGCCGCAGCCTCCACGCCCGTTGCCTTCGCCCGGTTTCATTAGAGCAGATCAAGATTGAGTATTAGCGCGGCGGGTCGGAGTTTACCCGCCTGGGCGGGTACCCGCCGCGCTGTCTTACACGTCGTAGCGCGGGGCCTTGTGCCCCGCGCAAGGAAGGCGCGGGGGATGAACCCCCGCGCTACTTAGCGCGGCGGGTCGGAGTTTACCCGCCTGGGCGGGTACCCGCCGCGCTGTCTTACACGTCGTAGCGCGGGGCCTTGTGCCCCGCGCAAGGAAGGCGCCCGTACGGGCGCTACGGCGTGCCGCATTTTGCGACACGCGCGCTGCCGCGCCTTGCGGCAGTCCGTCGCCTGCGGCGGCGCGCGGCCGGCGCGACGCCTTGCCCAAACCCGCTTCACGCCGGCGCCGGGGCCGGTTCCGGTATTTCTCCCCGTGTGGCACGGCGGTTGCTCTTCCTCTTTGTCAACAGAGGGGGGGTTCAGAAGAGGCTTATGCCTCTTGGATAAGGATGCGCAGATGTTGATCCATCGGCACGGGGAGGTGGTGCTTTTTTACGCCGAGGAATCCCTGCTGTTCCAGGTGGCCGGCTGGGTGCGCTCCGAGGGGCGGTTCTCGCTGCGACTGGTCTCGTCGCGCGACCCGGTGATCATCGGCCACGCCCTGAGCGACGCCGTGGTGGCCGTCGTCGATGCCACGCGCCAGCCGGGCGAGGCCATGGCCGTCCTGGAGCGGGCCATCGGGCGACTGGGGCCCCGGCGCATCGCCATCTATTCCGAGGCGATGCACGACGGGCTGGAGATCTTCGTGCGGGTGCGCGGCGTGACGCTCCTCGCGGGGCCGATGAGCCCGCCGGAGTGGGACGCCTTCTTCACGCCGTTCGCGCACCTTACCGTTTTGCTGGCTGAAGGAGCATAACCCCGGGCCCGCCTGGGGCGGGCCGGGAGAAGGAAACCGCGGCGCCGAGGCGGCGCCAAGAAACTGTTTCAGAACCTGTGGCACGCCCGCCCCCGGGCGTGCGGATGGCCGATAACCAGCACAGCCGAGGGCGGCTGTGCCACAGGCAGCCGGGTTGTGAAACAGTTTCTAAACGGGACCGTTCCGGAAAACCCTCTGTAGGAGGAAGCACGATGAAAGACGTCCTGAGGCACATGACGGGTGAAGAACTGCTGCTCTTCGCGATCCAGCGCGGCAAGGAAGTCTTCGCCACCGTTGACGCCGAACTGGACCGCCGCGCGAAGGCCGCCCGGACACGCCGGCTCTCCGAAGGCCGGCAGGGGGCCGCCTGGGGGCGCATCGGCGTTCGGCCGGCGGTTTCGCTGACCGAGGCCGCCTGATCGGGTTGTTCGCAAGGACCTGCTGCGGCCGCCCTGCGGCCGCGGCCCTGAAAATCGGAGCGTGCACCGTGAACACCATCATCCGGCGTCTGCGCGTGCTGTCGGACGACCAACTCCACGCCGTCAGCCAGGCCGTTGACCAGGAACTGGAGCAGCGGACCGAGCGGCAGCGCCAGAGGGGCTTTAGGCGATCGACCTTCATGGTTGACGTGGTCAGGGGCAAGCGACTCGCGCCGCGCTACCGCGCGGCCGCGTGAGTGGGACCGGTGGCATGGCCCCGCCCGGTGCAGTCTTCCGGGGCGGGTGGATAAGGGGACGAAACGTGAAAATCGCGCGGTGGGCAGTCTTGCCCACCGCGCCACGGGACGCCTGCCCCGGGCCGACGCCCGCCGCCCACCCCCCCCCCCCCCGCGACGGGCTACAAGCAACCGTGAACTGCTCTAGCCCCGCCCGATGGCGGTCTTGCGGGGCGGGTGGATAAGAGCCTGTAACAGAATGAAACGCAGAGGCCGCAGAGCACGCTGAGAAAAGCAGAACAGGCCGTTTCCTTTATCAAAAACCCGTGAGTTGTTCACTGCGATCTCTTCGTTAGAAGCCTTTTTCTAAGGGGAAGAAACGTGAAAGGCGTGCACAAACAAGCAGCGAGCGGCGGCAGGCCGGCGACACGACGCCTGGCCCGCGAGAGTTACCCCGCGGCCGGAAGCGGCCCTGGGGCCATCAGTCTCCCGCGGCACCTGGACGCGGTGATCGCCTGGGCCGGCCGCCGCTTTGCCGCGCGACATTCCGCTCGTCTGGCCGCGTAAGGGCGTTTTGGGGCCGAGGGCCTCTGCCCCGGCTGGGGCAGGACCGCTGCGGCAGCCGCGAACGCGTCAACACACCCAAGGGGTGACGGTTCCCTGCCGCGCCGGTTGCGCCCGCCCCGTGCAGGGCGGGCGATGGGCCGGCCAGGAATCGCCCTGCGCGAGGCGTGCCAAGGGTCGGGGGAGATGAGTCAAGGAGGAACGGATCGCGGCCGGCCCGCCAGGGCGGCAGGGGACGAGAGGGAGGCGCCGAGGGGGCAGTGGGAACCTCGGCCCAGGCTGCTGCGGCGGTGGCGGACTTCCGGCCACCGGGCAGATGAGGATGGATTGCCTTCTCGCGGCGGCAACGGTCGGCGGGGCGGTCCCGCCGGCGGGACGGAAATGAAAGAAGCAACCGGGTCGAACTGAACTGACGGGAGGAACATGCCGGCGGGTCGAGGCGGGATGCTTCGGTCCGCATACGGCTCCGCAGCGGCTGAAGCGAAGCCGCCGCGAGCCAGGGCGCCGGCGAGGAGGCCTTGCCGGCGGCAGGCAGTGAAGAACGGACTGTAGGAGTGCGCCAGGCCGAGGTCGGGCGGGATTGCATCCGGCGCTCCAACGCCGCACGAACGACCGAGAGGCCTGCGCCGGACCCGTAAGGGTCCAAAGGAGCCTCAAAATGAAACGGTCAATGATTGCAGTGCTGAGTCTGGTGGCGGTGGTGCTGGTTGTCGGCCGTGCCGAGGCAAGCCCGGTTATTGATGGCGTCATCACCCCCGGCGAATGGGACGCATACCACTGGTTCACGGACAACTCCAAAGGTCCCGGAACCGGGTATGTGGACAACGAGATCCCCATCTTCGATGGCTACCTGACTTTCGACCACACGAACCTGTACCTTGCTTTTCGGGTCCAGGACACCACGCCCGACACCAACAGGGACTTCCTATACGTCACGTTTGACAAGCCGCCGGTCGCCGTCTTCAATGCCTCGGTGGATGCCCTGTATTGGGGTAGCACGCCAACCACCCGTTCTTTCTTCGGTGAAGCGTATCTCACCCCCGATGCGTTTCCCTGGGACCGGAGCCAGCGGGCTAGCACCTGGGGTACCGATGGCGGTGTGCAGACGGGCTATAACATCACCGCCACATACCGCGAGTACGAGATGCTGGTCCCGCTGGCGGCAATCGAGGCTTCTTGGGGCGACACGATAGGCCTGAAGATCCAGGCACGCGCCGGGCAGTATACCTCCCTGACGGATCCGCAGGTCGTGAACTTCTACCCGGACATGCCCGATGGCATTACACCCGTACGCTCGGACACCCGCGTGGAGTATGCCGGCAACTTCGCGGCCGTAACCCTGCCCGAGCCGGCCACGCTGGCCTTCCTGGCCCTGGGCGGCATCGGGATGCTCCTCCGCCGCAGGCGCAGCAAGTAACGGGTTCTATCCCCGCAACCGCCGGGCGGACCACCCCTCCAGGCCCGCCCGGCAGATTTGAAAACGTTCGTCGTCGACGTGGTGCAAAAACGCTGGACCTGAACGAATGGGCAAGATATAATGAGAAAAACAGGCCCGCCAGGAGACTCGCCATGCGTAATGAGTTCACCGCCGTTATCGAAAAGGACGGGCAATGGTACATCGCCTACTGCCCCGAGATACCGGGCGCCAACGGCCAGGGCAAGACCAAAGAAGAATGTCGGGCCAGCCTCGCGGAGGCGATTCGCATGATCCTGGATGAACGCCGCAAAGATGCGATGCGCGGGGTCCCGCGCAGCGCGATCAAGGGCACCGTGGCCATCTCATGAAACGTCGGGCCCTTCTGTAGCAGTTGCGGCGGCATGGCTGCATCCTGAAGCGGGAAGGCCGGTCCCACTCGTTGTAGGTCAACCCCCAGACGGGTGGTATGGAAGCGGTCCCGCGGCATTCGGAGATTGCCGACCGACTCGCGGCCAGGATATGCGAGGGTCTTTCGGTTCCCAAGAGGAGATAGCGGCCCGGCCGGGGGCGATGCTCTAAGAACTGAGAATGCAGAATGCAAAAGGGAACGAGCATGACCGAAACCGCAATGGCCTGGCGGGGGTCGTGCATTCGGGCTTGGTTATGGCCTCTTGATTCTTCATTCTCCATTCTGCATTCTGCATTTCCCAGGGGCGGGCCGGTCCCGCCGGCGCGTTGGAGCAGGACCGACAGGGGTCGTCGCGCTGCCGCGCGGCGGGCCGGACGCGGTTCTTGATATCGTCCAGGAGGTTCACGTGCCGTCTCTCCGCAGGGGCGCCGCCGGTCAGGGGGCGGGCCACTCGCCGGACCCGGGCTGCTGCTTGTTGAGGCCGTACTTGTGGACGCGGTAGCGCAACTGGTCGCGGCTCATCCGCAGGAGTGCGGCGGCCCGCGACTGGTTCCACCCCGTCCGTTGGAGGGCCTTCAGGATGAGGGAGCGTTCGACCTGGCGGATGTCGACGCCCTCGGGGCCGAAGTCGATGGAGACCGCCGGGGGCCCCTTGTCGGGGGCCGGAGCGGGCTTCTTTAGTTCCCCCGGCAGGTCGGCCAGCGTCAGGAACCCGCCCCGCGCCATGAGCATCGCCCGCTCGATCAGGTTCCTGAGTTCCCGGACGTTGCCCGGCCAGTGATACGCCTGCATGACGGCCATGGCCGTCTTGTCGATGCCCGCCACGGCCTTGTGCAGTTCGCGGCCATACTGATGGATGAAGGCCTCCGCCAGCAGCGGGAGGTCTTCCTTGCGCTCCCGCAGGGACGGCAAGGTCACCGGGAAAATGTTGAGCCGGTAGAACAGGTCCTCGCGGAACTCGCCTTGCTCCACCAGGGCCCGCAGCACGCGGTTGGTGGCGGCGATGATGCACACGTCCACGTGGATGTCTTTCGTGCCGCCCACGTGCCGGAACGCCTTCTCGTCGAGGAACCTCAGCAGTTTGGCCTGGAGGCTGGCCGGCATGTCGCCGATTTCATCCAGGAAGATCGTGCCCCCGTCGGCCAGTTCAAACAGGCCCTGCTTCTCGCGCTGCGCATCGGTAAACGCCCCCTTCTCGTGGCCGAAGAGTTCGCTCTCCAGCAGGGCCTCGGGCAGGGCGGTGCACGTGATGTTCATGAAGGGCCGCTCGGCCCGGTGGCTGTTGTAGTGGATGACCTTGGCGGCGAGGTCCTTTCCGGTGCCGCTTTCGCCCT
>Ga0315294_10007441_pt1 | contig 12003 bp, 9 predicted proteins | sample YL17G13_40_MG_FD_203626 | JGI IMG/M metagenome (GOLD analysis project Ga0315294, IMG submission 203626) | Sediment microbial communities from Yellowstone Lake, YNP, Wyoming, USA - YL17G13_40 | ecosystem: Environmental > Aquatic > Freshwater > Lake > Sediment | place: USA: Wyoming | collected...
AGGAGCCGCTGCGGATCATCGCCGAGAACGCGGGGCAGGAGGGCTCGGTGGTGGTGGACGCGGTGCGGAGGAGCAAGGACGCCGCGTATGGCTACGACGCGGCGGCAGGCGAGTTCTGCAACCTGCTGGAGCGAGGGATCATCGACCCGGTGAAGGTGACGCGCAGCGGCCTGGAGAATGCGGCGTCGATAGCGACGCTGCTGCTTACCACTGAGACGCTGGTGGCGGAGATACCGGAGCCGCCGGGGGCGGGGCCGCAGATGCCACCGCACATGGACTACTAGGGAGAGAAGGCCCTTCGACAGGCTCAGGGCAAGCTTCAAGGTCTGCAGGCACGAACGGAAGAGTTTGGGGCCGCCCCGATGTCATCGGGGCGGCCCTCGCATTTGGGGGGCGGGTCGCTATCTGAGCGGTTTGATTGTGTTCGACGATTTTTTTCGCCGGGCGTATCTGGGAGAGCGGTTTTGGGGGCGGTTTCGGTTGATTGAATTGGGGGATGGAGGAGGTGGTGGGCGAGGGTGTCGGCGAGGAGGCGGGTCTGGCGTCGGGTGAGCCGGGGGAGGGAGATGGGGGGCGGGGAGTCATCGGGGTCGAGGTGTTGGAGCCAGAGGCCGACAGCGGCGGCGTCGCGCTGGAGCTGGTGGTGACGGCGGGCCTGGCGTCGGATGAGGCGGGCGATGAGGAGACGGAGGGCGGGGGCGTGGAAGAGGAGGAGGAGGGCCCTAAGCTGGACGGAGTGCTGGCCGTGCTTGAGGGCGTTGAGGTTGCCCTTGGGGGCACCGGCGCCGGGGCGTTTGCCGCCTCGCCTTGGGGCGGCCAGGTCGTGGGTCATGGGAACCTCCCTTGGGGATTTGTCCCACCCACCCACCCACCCACCCACCCACCCTTGAATAATAATTGGATCTAGGGGACACCCCTATATCCCCGGCAGGGGGCGTGGGCGGGGCAAGCGCCGCCCCTACGGGTGTATGGTAGCGGGTCATGGGAGCCTCCTTTCGGGGCGTTCAGGGCAGGGCTGTCCGCTTCGCGGCCTCCGCCTTCGGCGGAAAAGCCCTGCAGCTACGTTAGCGGTGGGCTGTGGGCGGGCCCTAGAACCCCGGCAGGGGGCACCGCCCCCTGCACCCCCGGTGGGTGGGTGTACCGCCCCGACCTGTCGGGGCGGCATGGGGGCCCCGATGCATCGGGGCAAGCGTCGCCAGGGCGGGGCCCTTCGACAGGCTCGGGGCAGGCGCCGCCCCTACGGGTCTATGATAGGATGGGCGGAGGAGAGGTGGAAGGGAGAAGTGGCGCGCTATCGGGCTGCAGAAGGGGCCTGGGTCGTCGTTTGCCGGTTAGGGTCTTCACTTCGCCTTTGGTTGGCGTGTGGCGAATGATTCCTTCGCAGTGGTCGTTTGCCTGGAAGAGAAGTAGGCCGTCTCCCGCTCGGCTTTCATGGTAGTGGTCGTTTGTCCACTCAAACGCGTATGAGCGTGCTGTCAGCTGACCGGTGAGTCGCCACCAGTGCCAGTCGTCCTTCAGCTTCGCCGTTAGCTTGTCTTCCTCCACGGCGACGGTCATCTGGCCGATTGGGGTATCCCAGGTGCCCTCGACGTCAGCGGGTGAAAGCGGAGGGAGCCTGTGTTCCAGATCGACCTTCTTGAGAAGGAGTTGGCGCTCGGTCGATCCGGCGTCGCGTAGCTTCTCGAGGCGCCGCTCTTCTTTCTTCTCTCTTGCCGCGAGAGAGCTATAGATGGTGTGGACCCTGGGATCGACGCTCTCCTGCTTGAGCGCGCGGTCTAACACTTCGGTCGCCTCTTCGATGAATCCGTGGTCTGCGAACGCCTCGGCGAGGTTAGCAGCAGCCTTGGTGTTCTTTTGCTTGATCGCGGCGCGGTAGTATCGTGTTGCCGTTACTGGCATGTCGAGACGCTGCAGAATGATTGCCAGATTGTTGTATTCCCAAGGGTCCCCGCGTTGGTTGAGCAGTATCTGGTAATGGTAGGCAGCGGCCAGGGCGAAACCGTCCTCTTCGTAGCTGTAAGCCAGCTTGAATCTGCTGTCGAGGTCCGCGGGACTGAGTTCCAAGGCCTTTTCGAGATGCCAACGCCTGCGCTCTGCGTCGCCGCAGTCAGCGTGGAACTCGGCAATGACCTTGTGTATCTGAGCTCGCTCGGCGTCGGTTGTTGCGGCGTCGAGCGCCTGGTTCAAGTCGGAGTGTGCGGCGTCGGTATGTTGGGCCTTGCGCAGGGCCTCGACACGCCGGCGGAGGGCCCCCATTCGTAGGTCTAGGTTTTGGGCTCGCTTGTAGGCTTGGGCGTACCAAGCGGCGGCCTCCACGTGATTCCCCGCGGTACGGTAGCACTCGCCGAGCCAAAAGGGGGGCTGGGGAGAGTGCTTCTCTCTTTCACTGAGGGCTTTAAGCTCGTCCAGCTTGTCGACTTGTCCAGCGTTGCAGAGAAGCCCGAGGCGGAACGCCTCGCGCGCCACTCTGACACCCTCATTCGTGGCGGTGTTCGCGGCCTCCCTCATCTTGGCGTCGAATAGCGCGTAGTCCTTGGCGTCGTAGTACGCATCGAATGCCTCGGAAAGTGGGTCCCGCTCAGTCTGGACCTCCGCGCTTGCCTCCAGGCTTGCCTCTCCGCTCAGGCTAGCCGTGCCGAGTACCGACCTCTCGAGCTCCTCCCTCTCTGTGAGCTCGGGTTCGGCTGGCGCGGCCGGCATGGGTTCCGACGGAGTGGCATCCTCGCCGGGCGGGCGAGCTGGCAGCTTGAATGAGCCGAAGGGCGTGCTTATCTCACCCCCACGCTCCGCCACGACATTGACTAGGCCTCCGGCAATGCCGATCAGGACGAATGTGGCTGCGCCGGCAGCAAGAGTTGTAGTGATCTGCAGCGGCTTATCTGCGAAGAGTGAGCACGTCATCACGACGAAGAGCGCGAACGCGAAAACGAAACTTGCAACGATGCCTGCTGTCCCGATGATGGGCCGTTTCGCGCGGTCAGTCATGTTGTGCTCAGCCTCCCAAGAGCGCGAGGACTGTGTTGTGGGTGGCGGCAGGAGCTCGCTGACGAGTGAAGTATACCACACGGGCGGCTATCGCGAGGTCAAGGGGCTGGGAAGGGGACGGTGAAGGGCGTATCGCTGGGGAAGGGGCCGGCGAGGGCGATGGGCGGCGGGTTGGGGGCAGGCCCGGCCGCCGGCCTGGCGGGGATCTCTCCCACAGACCGGGCCTACCCTTTTCCGCTAATGGGTCGGAGAGCAAGGCTCCGTCGTCTCCCCAATAAGTTAACACGGCCAGACGGCAGACTTCAGTAAACCGCAGGAGAACCAGGGTATACATTGGGTTGATGTCGGTATGCACAGAGGCCAGGGCGGGGCAAGCGCCGCCCCTACGGGCCGCACAGCTTGAGGGCGGCGGGCGGGTTGCGGGCGGTGGCGGCTGGGGGTAGGATGGGGACAAGCCGCAGTTCGTGAGAGGGGTGAGCGATGAAGCTTCCGTGGCGCTTTCTGGTGATGTTTTCGGCTGTCGTGGCAGGGTCGCTGCTGCTGGCGGCCTGCGGGGGTGGGGGGAAGGAGGAGGAGATGAGCCTCGACGAGTACTTCCAGCAGTTCGACGCCATCGAAGAGAGCATGAAGACGAGCGTGGGGGCGCTGGAGGAGTCCGGGGCAGCCGTGGGGGAGGACGTCCAGGCAACGCGGGATTACGTAGACGGCTACTACGGTATCGTTCAAAAAGGCCTCACCGATGTGAAGGCGCTGAAGCCACCGGCTGAGGCCAAAGATGCCCAGGACGAGTTTGTAGCCGCCCTAGAGAACATGATTAAACTGTGGAAGGGCCTCAGTGACCGGCTGGCAGAAGTCCAAGCCCCCGAGGAGCTGGGGACGCTGCTCACGGGGCTAGCGGGCGAGGCGGACTGGACGGACACCTCGCAGCAGTTCACGGACGCCTGCCGCGCGCTTCAGACAATCGCCACCGACAAGGGCATCGCCGTCACCCTAGACTGCGAGTAGGCGCAGGCGGGAGGGCCTGGGGGCACAAGTAGGGCCTCGCGGCTGCGGGTAGGATGGGGGGCACCGAGGCCCACGTCGGTAATCTGGAAGAACAATGGAGCCACAGCCGTCCGCGCCGTCTGCGTATGTTGTGCGTCGGGCCGAAGACGGCGATCTGTCAGCCGTGGCCGACATCTACAACGACGTGGTCCTCCACTCCACCGCCAGCTTTGACCTGGAGCCGTGGACGCTGACAGAGCAGCGACAGTGGCTCAGCGAGCACAGCCATCCTTATGCTGCCCTAGTCGCCACCGACGGCAGTGACGTGGTAGGGTGGGCTGCCCTTTCCCCCTTCCGGCCCAAGCCAGCCTATCGGTTTACGGCGGAAAACTCCCTGTACGTGCGCGCTGATTATCAGGGGAAGGGGATCGGCGCCCTGCTCCTCGTGCGCCTGCTGGACGTGGCGGCCACGAACGGCTTTCACAGCGTCATCGCCCTCATCACTGCCGACAACCGGGCCAGCCTGCGGCTGCACCGCCGCGTGGGCTTCCGACGGGTCGGCGTCGAGCGAGAGGTGGGCCATAAGCTCGAGCGGTGGGTGGATGTGGTGATCATGCAGAGGGTTCTGGCCGAGTAGCGGCCGCTCCTCGCGGTGGGGAGGGGTGGACGAGGAGGTGGGAGCGCTGGGCGCTCAGAGTGAGGGGTGGAGGGGGCTGACCAGGCAGGTGCGGTAGACGCGGATGTTGCCCACCGACACGCCCTGCTCCAGCAGCGTCTTCGTGTATCGCTTGGCCTCGGAGGCGTCGGGCCAGGTGGTTCGGCTGATGTCGTGCGTCCCGTGCACGACGACCACAACAAATGCCGAGCCTTGATGCCAGTTGTACATCGTGTCCCCCGCGCTACCTCAATCTCAACATAGCACGGGCGGGTTGCAGGCTTCAGTGAACGTCGGGGGACGCAGGGTGTAGATTCGGTTGGAGTTAGCACAGGCGCGGCTGCGGCCGCATCGCCGTTGAGATTCTTCGCTGCTCTCAGAATGACTAGGCCACGCCGTCACCCTGAGCCTGCTTCCTTCCGCTCACCCTGAGCCTGTCGAAGGGTGAGCGAGGGGCTCATGGTTCGACAGGCTCACCATGAGCGGCATACTACGCCCGGGTGTCGCTGCAACTCGGTGATGGGCGGGCTACAGCTTGAGTAGGGGGGCGAAGCGGCGGTCGCTGCGGAAGGGGCCGACCAGGGCCATGTGCAACTGGTCGTCCACCAGAAGGTCGCGCGCCACCCGCTGGACGTCCTCCACCGTCACCGCATCCAAGAGCTGGACGACGTGGTCGGGGGTGCGCACTTCGCCCAGCAGCAGCTCCTGGCCGCCCATCCAGCCGGCGACGCTGCGGGTGTCCTCCAGGCGCAGCATCAGGCGGCCCTTGGATAGCTCCTTGGCCTTAGCCAGCTCCTCCTCGTCGACGCCATCGCGCAGGTGCACCAGCTCGCCGAGGATGACCTTGAGGGCATCGACTGTCTTGGCGGGGTCGACGCCGGCGTAGACGGTGAAGGCGCCGGTATCCAGGAAGTGGCTGACGTAGCTGTGGACGTCGTAGACCAAGCCCTGCCTCTCGCGCAGCTCGAGGAAGAGGCGGCTGCTCATGCCCTCGCCCAGGATCACCGACAGGACGGCAAGGGCATGGCGGTCGGGGTGCTGTAGGGGAATGCCGCGCACCGCCAGGCAGAGGTGGGCTTGCTCGCTCTTCTTGTAGCGCAGGGCGCAGCGGGGGCCGTGGCCGTCGGTGGCGGGATACCAGGGGGAGGGGGAGCCAGGCGGGCTGTCGCCCCAGAAGGCGGCCACCTGCTCCTCCACCTGGCGGTGGTCGACGTTGCCGGCTACGGTGATCACTATGTTGTTGGTCACGTACTGGCGAGAAAGGTAGTCGAGGGCCATCTGGCGGTCGATGGTCTTGACCGACTCCTCGCTGCCAGCCACGTCCCAGCCCAGGGGCTGGTCGGCCCAGAGGGCCTCGTCGATGAGCAGGTCCACGAGCTGGCTAGGGGTGTCGGCGGTCATGGCCAGCTCTTCCAGGATCACCCGACGCTCCTTGTCCATCTCGTCGGGATCGAGGCGAGGGGCGCGTACCATGTCCACCAGCACATCCAGAGCCAGGGGGAAGTGAGGCGCAGCCACCTTGCTGTAGTAGACGGTCAGCTCGCGGTCGGTGCCGCCGTTGAGGACGCCGCCCACCCTGTCGATGGCCTCGGAGATGTCCTTGGACGTGGGGCGCTTCTGGCTCCCCTTGAAGCAGAGGTGCTCGACGAAGTGGGAGAGGCCGGCCTGCTCCTTGCGCTCATAGCGGGAGCCCGCCCCGACATAGATGGCGACGGCCACCGAATAGGTGTGGGGCATAGACGCAGTGAGGATGCGCAGGCCGTTGGCCAGGGTAGCCTTTTCGTACAAGGGGTCACCTTCCCGAGCAGAAAAGCGAGACGACGGAAAACCAGCAACCGCTGGAACGAGTCCTGCTCCGATTGTAAAGAAGGGGGCAACTTATGATCAATGGGTGGCGGGATGGGCCCCGATGCATCGGGGCCCTTCGGCGTTGCTCAGGACAGGCCCTTCGACAGGCTCAGGACAGGCACGGGGCATGGGCGGGGGAAGCGCCAGGGCGGGGCGAGCACCGCCCCTACGGGTGTATGCCCTACGGCTGTATGATAGGATAACTGTTCGGGTGGTAGAATAGGGATATGTCACAGGGGATGGGGAGATTGGGTGATGGTTGAGGCGTCGCCTGTGGATGCGGGCGCTCTGGCGGAAGCCATCCTCCGAGTGGGGCGCGCCGCACACACAGAGGAGGACCTGCGTATTGGCGTGGAAAAGCTGCTGGAGCCCGCGCTGGCACAGCTCGGCGTCGTGGCGCGGCCGGGCTATGAGAGGCGTATCGGCGGTACTGTCCTCACTGCACCTGGCCGGGCTGACGCCCTCTACGGCCAGGCGGTTATCGAATACGAGCCCCCTGGTAAGCTGAGTACTGCGAGGGGTCTGACGTCTACTCGGAGGCAGCTTGAGGGCTACCTTCTGGGTCTGGCGGGGTCGGGTAGCCAGCGCGAGGTTGCTCTGCGGCGCGTGGCGGGCATTGGTCTGGATGGCCAGAGCATCTTCTTTCTCCGATACCGGGGCGACAGGCCGTCAGCGGAAGACGAAGGCCCCAAGGCGCCCTTGACCCAGCTTCCCTTGCTCGTGGAGGAGCCACCCAAAGGCAGTTTTTCTCTCATTGGGCCGTTCTCCATTACTGAGGAGAGTGTTAACGAATTCCTGCTCCACCTGCGGGCATTGCGCCGCCGTCCTTTGGGCGCGGACGAGCTTGCGAAGGAGTTCGGCCCCGAGGGAGATGTGGCCCGTGAGATGGTCAACGCCCTGTACAGCCGCCTGGAGGAATGCCTGACGGCGCCTGGAAGCCCATACCCCAGGGTACAAACACTGTACGAGGAGTGGAGGCGCATCTTTGGGATCGTCTACGGCCAGGAGCTGGTGAAGGCCCAACGCGATGCTGCCGCGCTGGCACGGCGCTACCACGTTACGGAGTTTACCGACCTGAAACCGCTTCTTTTCGCGGTCCACACGTACTATGCGCTGTTCATGAAGATACTGGCAGCAGAGCTTCTTTCCTTGCAGCGGGGCGCACTCTTGGCCTCCATAGCGGAGCAGCTTCCGGCGTTGCCAGCAGAGGTGCTACGAGGCCGTTTGGAGGAGCTGGAAAGGGGGAGCTGGTTCGAGGCGCAAGGGATCCGCAACTTTCTGGAGGCGGACTTCTTTGGTTGGTATCTATCGGCTTGGAACACGGATATGGAAGCGGCCATCCGGAGCCTGGCCCGGGCTCTGGCGGACTATGAGCCGGCCACCGCCACCCTGGCTCCAGAGTCCACGCGAGACCTGCTGAAGAAGCTGTACCAGTACCTGGTGCCGAAAGAGTTGCGCCATGACCTGGGTGAATACTATACGCCGGACTGGCTGGCGGAGCTGGTGCTGAACGAGGTGGGGTACGGCGGGAACCCGGAGGAGCGGCTGCTGGACCCGGCGTGTGGCTCGGGCACCTTCTTGGTGCTGGCGATTCGCCGCGTTCTGGATTATGCCCAGGACTCCCTGACCTGGCGTACACGCGAGCGGGAGATGGTGGCGCAAATGCTGGAAAACCTGGTGGGTTTCGATCTGAACCCCCTGGCCGTCATCGCCGCGCGCACCAACTATCTCCTGGCGCTGGGCCCCCTGGCCCGTCATTTAGCAGGGAAGGACCTGCCCATTTATCTGTGCGACTCCATCCTGACGCCGCAAAGCCAGCGGACTCAGCAACGTCCCATCGAGCACCAGAAAGACATCCCCGTACCCTCAGCCCAGAAAGAGTTCTGGATTCCCGAAGAGTTGGTTGACAAGGGCCAGGTGGAGGCGCTTTGCCGCCTGTTGGAGCAGTGCGTGGGTGGCAATTATCAGACGGAAGAGTTCCTGGCCCGAGGGCAGCGAGAGTTGGAGTGGGAGGATCCTCTTACTGAACGCTCTCTTGGAGAGCTTTACAGCAAGGTGCGGCGGCTCGAAGAGGAAGGGCGCAACGGTCTTTGGGCGCGCCTTATTAAGAAGGCGTTTGCGCCCGTGTTCCGCGCGGCTGTCCCCTTCGACTATGTGGCGGGGAATCCCCCCTGGGTCAACTGGGAAAGCCTGGCCGACGAATACCGAGAGGCCACCGCGTCACTCTGGCAAAAATATCAGCTATTTCCGCACAAAGGGCTTAAGGCCAGGCTGGGGACTGCGAAAGACGACATATCCATTCTTATGACTTACACCGCCATGGACAGCTACCTCAAAGATAATGGCAAACTAGGCTTCGTGATCACCCAGACTGTGTTCAAGACCAAGGGCGGTGGCCAGGGATTCCGGCGGTTCCGGCTGGGGGACGGAGCACATCTGAGGGTGGTCTCGGTGCACGACCTGGTGGAGCTTCAGCCCTTTGAGGGGGCGAGCAACCGCACGGCCACGGTAGTCCTACAGAAGGGCGAGGCGACGGAATACCCCACGGGCTATACCCTGTGGCGCAAGGTCAAACCAGGCAGAGTAGGGGCAGACCTCTCCTTGGAGGAAGTGAAGGAGCGCACTACGAGGGCAGAGCTTTCCGCTCGCCCGGTAAACGGGGCCGAGCTAACCTCGCCCTGGCTCACGGCCAGCCCTGCGGCCCTGGCCGCCCTTCAGAAGGTGGTGGGGCCTTCCGCCTACCGGGCGTACGAAGGGTCGAACACCGGTGGGCTGAACGGCGCCTACTGGCTTCGGATCGTGGAGAGGCGGCCCGATGGCGTGCTGCTGGTGGAGAACCTGCACGACGTGGGCAAGACGAAGGTCAAGAGGGTGCAGGCACTGATTGAGCCGGATTTCGTGTATCCCCTGCTGCGGGGGCGAGACGTGGCCCGCTGGCAGGCCCGGCCCTCGGCCTATATCTTGGTCCCCCAGCAACCGGGCAAGCCTAGCGTCGGTTTTGACGAAGGTCAACTTAAGGTGAATTACCCTCGGACATACGCCTACCTAAAGCACTTCGAGGACGTGCTACGCCAGCGCAGCGGGTATCGCAAGTATTTTGACCCCGCCAGAGATCCCTTCTACTCAGTGTACAACGTGGGGCAATACACCTTCGCGCCGTACAAGGTGATGTGGCGGGAGCAGGCCAGCGAGCTCACAGCGACCGCGGTAATTGCCAGTGATCAGCCGTTCATTCCCGACCACAAGCTGATGCTGGTTCCTTGCTCAACGCCAGGCGAGGCCTCTTACCTCACGGCCTGCCTGAACTCGGCGGCTTGCCGCCTGGCTGTCGGCTCGTATGTGGTGGCCATCGGTATGTCGACGCATGTCTTGGAGCACGTGGCCATCCCCACTTTCGAGGCCGCGAATTCTCTCCACCAGGCCCTTGCCTCCCTCTCCCAGCGGGCGCACCAACTCGCGGCGTCGGGCAAGGAAGGGGAGGCGGAGCTAGGCGGCGTCGAGGAGGAAATAGACCGGCTGGCGGCCCAGTTGTGGGGCATCACGGGCGAGGAGATGGGGGAGATACGGCGGGCGCTGGCGGAACTCGCGTAGCGGCTGCTGGGCAGGCCCGGCCGCCGGCCTGGCGGCACTCCAAACGGGGTCCCAAGACCATCATCGCCAGCGAGAGGAGAAGCTGCAGAAACCATCGCGAACCTTCTCCTTCTGGCTCGCGGTGAGCAGCTCGCCGAAGAAAGACAGACGGTCCTCCAGATAGGCCACGCCGGACACAACGTCGGTGACATCGTCGGAGGCCACCACCTCGGCGGCCAGCCCCCGCACCAGTTGCTCCAGCCGCTCGTCCACCAGCAGCCGCAGTCGCGCCATCTGCTCAGCGCTCAGCTCGTCGGGCTCTGCCCCCTCCTCCAGAGAGAGATAACGGTAGAATTCCTCCTTGCCCAAAAGGCGGGCGAGCTGGAGGCTGGCTATTCTCTTACTCATCGCGCCCCACCGAAAGAGATAAAGGCTGGCTGGCTACCATTCTCTGGGATTGGGCTGCCGCCATCCCCTATGAGCGGCCGCGGATCTTGTTATAGCACTCGCTGCAATAGACAGGCTTATCGCCCCTGGGCAGGAAGGGCACCTCCGTCATCTGGCCACACTCGGCACAGACCGCGGGGTGCATCTGGCGTGGCGTACGTCCGCCAAAGCTGGCGGCGGCCCCATAGTGGACGTAGCCACCTTCTTCCTCCGCCTCCCGACCCGACTTGCGCACCGAACGGCACGAGGGGCAGCGGGTCGGCAGATTCAACAGGCCCCTACTGGAATAGAAAGCCTGCTCACCCGCCGTGAAGGTGAAACTAGCGCCGCAATCGCGGCATATGAGCACCTTATCGTTGTAAGCCATTTCTAGACAGATTATAGGTCAGTCCGACCGAAAAAGCAACTATGATCCCATCGTCAACGAACCAGCCTCAGCCGACGCCAGAGGGATCGGGCCTCCTCGCAGCGCAGAAGGAGGGCGACCAGGAAAAAGGCGCCGCCGCCCAGGGCGCTACTCCCCGCCACCTGCACCAGAGCCTCCCAGACGGTGTGGGCGCCCAGCGGGTCGATGCCCTTCTCCACCGCTATGAACAGCGACACCACCGCCGCCATGAGGGCGGTAGCGGCAACCGTGCGCAAGAGGAAGCTGGCCAGATGGCCGGTCTCGAGGCCAGCAAGCCGCCGCTGGAGGACGACAAAGAGAAGGAAGGCCTCGACTATGGTGGCCAGGGACATGGCCAAGGCCAGGCCGTCGTGCTCCAGCGGGCCCACCAAGGCTATGCTGAACAGCAGGTTCAGCACCATCGAGAGCACGGCCAGGGCCACCGGCGTGCGGGTGTCGCGCAGGGCGTAGAAGCCGCGGCTGAGGATCTCGATGGCGCTGTGGGCGAATAGCCCAAGCGAATAGAAGAGGAGAGCGGAGGAGGTGATGCTCGCCGACCTTGAGGTGAATTCGCCTCGCTCCAGCAGGAGAGATACCAGAGGCTCCCGCAATAGAATAATGCCGACGCTGGCTGGTATGACGAGGAAGAGGATGTAGCGGAGGCTGGCGTAGAGCGTGCTCTGGAGCCTGTCCAGGCTATCGGTGGCCGCCTGCTGGGCCATCGTGGGGAAGACGGCGGTGGCGATAGACACGCCGAACAAGGCCAGGGGCATCATCGCCAGCAGCCAGGCATAGTTGAGGGCGGAGATGCTCCCCTCGCCCAGGCGCGAGGCGAAGAAGATTGCCACCACGAAGTTGACCTGGCCGGCCGCCAGGCCCGCCATCCTTGGCAGCATCAGGCGGCCCACCTCCTGCACCCCTGGATGACGCCAGCTGGCCTCCAGGCGATACCTCATGCCCACACCGAAAAGCCCCGGCACCTGCACCAGCAGGTGCAGGCCAGAGCCAAGCACCACGCTGACGGCCAGCCCTCGCACCCCCCAGGGCTCGGACAGGAAGACGGCGCCGAAGATGATGGACAGGTTGTAGAACATGGGCGCCAGGGCCGCCAGGAAGAAGTGCTGGCGGG
>Ga0315294_10007444_pt1 | contig 12002 bp, 9 predicted proteins | sample YL17G13_40_MG_FD_203626 | JGI IMG/M metagenome (GOLD analysis project Ga0315294, IMG submission 203626) | Sediment microbial communities from Yellowstone Lake, YNP, Wyoming, USA - YL17G13_40 | ecosystem: Environmental > Aquatic > Freshwater > Lake > Sediment | place: USA: Wyoming | collected...
TCCTTTTGCTACATTTTTTAATATGTTAATTATTGTATTTTCCATATGTATCTGACTTAATCTATCTGCTTCTTCTGAATTATGTTTTTTCAAAGATTCCATAATTTTTCGATGTTCCTCAAAAGAACACTTCAGTCTTCCAGGGACACTAAGTGATTTAATTCTAAATCTATAGATAAAATTACTTAAATTATCACGTATTTGAATTATCCATTTATTCCCACATATGTGTAATATTAGATTATGAAACTCATCATCTAATTTGCAATAAAATGTTAAGTGTTTTTTATTAATATAAAGACTCATTTGTGTAATAATTTTCTCTAATTCCTCTATTTCTTGTTTATTAATTTTTTTAGCAGCAATACGAGCAGCTAATCCTTCCAATACTCCCCGAATCTGCAAAACCTCTTTTACATCTTCGAGAGAAACTTCGGTCACAATCAGTGTCTGATTTGGAGCTATTTTTATAAATCCTTCAGCAGCTAATTTTTGTATCGCTTCTCTAATAGGAGTTCTACTTACATGCATTTCTTCAGCAAGTTTATTTTCTAACAATTTAGTTCCTGGTTCTAAAAATCCTTTCACAATTTCTGTCTTTAATACCCGATAAACTTTTTGACTTAATAATTCGTACCCTTCTATCTTTAAAGTATTTTGCATTTTTTAATTTTTTCCCTTATTTGTATTTTCTTCCTTAAGATGGAAATTCAAATCTAAACGTATATAAAATGGTTGTATACATTATACTTTATACTACTATATTAATTTTAAAAGTCAACCCTTTTTTGGAAAATTTATTTATATTTTTTATATTTTTTTAGAAAGCTTCTGTAATCCTTATTTTAATTACTTTTCTTGATAAGAGAAAAAAGAAAAAACAAGCTGGATTCCCGTTTTCGAGGATAACAGAACTTGTTTTGCCTTTTTCTGGACCCTTGTTACAGTTTATTTCCTTCTTTTAAATGAAATATATTTACAAAAAAAATGGATTAACCGGGATAACCAGTTAAAGATGGATTCCTGCTTTCGAGGCTGTGTCACAGGAATGACACACAGGAATTATTAAAATTAATGAATTCCTATTATCTATTTCCACAAAAGCTACCTTGATAAAAAGAGGGATAAATTCTGTGAGAATGACAAAGAGAAGATATAACAATAATAATGAAAAGCCAAAATAATATAGAAAATGTAAGTACTATATCTTAATTCTGTTAAAAAGAATCTTTTTTAAAATAACAAAAGTGGTAAAACAATATTAGTTTAATTAATTATTATTTTTCTTCTAATGTCTCTTTGGCTGACTTAATAGACTCCTCTACCCTTTTTAAAGAAGTCCCCCCGTAAGAATCCTTAGCCTTAACGGCAGCTTGAGGTGTTAAAATCTTTAAAGTACTTTCATCAAAACTTTTATGAAATGCTTTTAATTCCGATAAAGCTAAATTTTCTAAATGATTATTATTTTCCAGACAATAAAGAACAATTTTACCTACTAATTTATGAGCCTCTCTAAAAGATAAGCCCTTTTTCACTAAATAATCTGCCAATTCGGTAGCAGTAGAAAAATCATCTTTGGTACCCTTCTCCATCTTTTCTTTATTAATCTGCATAGTCTCTATCATCTTACTCATCAAGAATAAAGAACTTTCCAAGGTAGATACGGTATCAAATAAAGGTTCTTTGTCTTCCTGCATATCATGATTATAAGCCAGGGGTAAGGCCTTCATCATAGTTAGAAGATTTATTAAATTTCCATAGATTCGACCAGTTTTTCCTCTAATTAATTCTACAGCATCGGGATTCTTTTTCTGAGGCATAATACTACTTCCGGTACAAAAAGAATCATCTAATTCTATAAAATTAAATTCTTTAGAGGACCATAAAACTAATTCCTCACCTAGCCGACTCAAATGCATCATCGAAATAGCTGACACTGATAAAAATTCCAAAATAAAATCTCTATCACTTACTGCATCAAGACTATTCTCTGAAACCCGATTAAATCCTAATTGTGTAGCTACATATTTTCTATCAATAGGAAAAGAAGTACCTGCTAAAGCGGCAGAACCTAAAGGAAGAACATCAATTCGTTTATATAAATCTTGCATCCTTCCCTTATCCCGTTCAAACATATAAAAATAAGCCATCAAGTGATGAGAAAAAAGGAGGGGCTGGGCATGTTGAAGATGGGTATATCCTGGCATAATCACTCCTAAATTTTTCTGGGCAGTAACTATAAGGGATTTTTGTAAATCTTTCAACAAACCCTGGATCTTTAGAACTTCTTCTTTTGAATACATTCTTTCGTCAAGGGCTATCTGATCATTTCTACTTCGAGCAATATGTAATTTTCCAGCTATAGCTCCTATCTTCTCTTTCAATTTATTCTCCACCCAAGAGTGAATATCTTCTGCCTCTCCAGTAACAATTTCTACTTTGTCTTCTTGGACTTCTTTCAGGATTTGCTTTAATCCCTCAACGATTTTATCTTTTTCTTCTTTAGCGATAATCTTGCATTTTCCTAACATCTGAACATGAGCGATGCTCCCTAATAGGTCATACTTGACTAATTTTTTATCAAAGGATAAAGAAGAAATAAATTCTTCCATCTCTTTATTTATAGTCTTTTTGAATCTTCCACCCCACAGTTTTTCCATATTTTTCACCCCTACCTTAATCCTCCCCCCCTGCTCACCGAAGCATATACTTTGGTAGGTAAGCCCCAAAGCTCAATAAATCCTTTAGCAAAATCTTGATTAAAAGTATCTCCCTGAGCATAAGTAGCCAAATTAAAATCATATAGAGAATTTTCAGATTTTCTTCCTACTACTATGCAATTACCTTTAAATAATTTAACTCTTATGGTTCCGGTTACTTTCTCCGAAATAACTTTTACAAAACCATCCAGAGCCTCCTTTAAGGGAGAATACCAGAGACCATAGTAAGTTAGTTCAGCATATTTTTTAGAAATAAATTGTTTAAAATGAGATAATTCTCTAGGACAAACCAATCCTTCTAAAGCTTGATATGTCTTTAGTAAGATAGTAGCTGCTGGACATTCATAAATTTCTCGAGATTTAATACCTACTAATCTATTTTCTACCATATCTACTCTTCCTACTCCGTTTTTTCCCCCAATTTCATTTAATTTAATGATCAAATCTACTAAAGATAGTTTTTCTCCATTAATACTCTGCGGTACCCCTTTTTCAAAATATATTTCCAAATAAATTGGTTGATCAGGAGCATTTTCTGGATTTACCGTCCATTTATAGACTTCTTCGGGTGGTTCTTTCCAGGGATCTTCTAATACCCCGCATTCGATAGACCGACCCCATAAATTCTGGTCTACACTATAGGGATTATTTATGTCTACCGGAACAGGAATCTGATATTTTTTAGCATATTTAATTTCTTCTTCTCGGGTAAATCCCCATTCCCTTGCCGGAGCAATTACCTGTAATTGAGGGTTCAGGGCCGCAATAGATACTTCAAATCTCACCTGATCATTACCTTTACCGGTACAGCCATGCACAATAGCCTCTGCCTTTTCTTTCTCCGCAACCTCAACTAAAATTTTAGCAATTAGAGGTCGGGAATAGGCAGTAGCTAAAGGATAAGTTGATTCATAAATAGCCCCTGCTTGAAGTCCAGGCAAAACATATTTTTGGGCAAATTCCTCTTTAGCATCAATAACATAAGATTTAACTGCTCCAATTTTAATAGCTTTCTCTTTTATATATTCTAAATCATTTTTTTGTCCTACATCGATGGTTACTGCAATTACTTCTTCACAATAATTTTCTTTCAACCATTTAATGGCCACTGAGGTATCCAATCCTCCAGAGTAGGCCAATACTACTTTTTTCATTTTTTTCATTCTCTTTTTATTCCTCCTTAAAATTATTAAATGTAAAAAAAGGTGCCTGGCACCTTTTTTTACCTTTTTTACCTTAAAATTTTATCTAAAACTTCTATTAAATAATCTATCTCCTCCTTCTCTACAATTAAGGGAGGGAGAAAACGCAAAACATTTTTAGCCACGCAATTAATCAATACTCCTTCTTCTGCACATTTCTTTACTATCTCCTTTCCTTCTTCTTTTAATTCCATCCCCACCATTAGACCTAAACCTCTTACCTCTTCTATCTTCTGGGGATATTTTTCTTGGAGATCCTCTAATTGGGTTTTAAAATATTCTCCCTTTTTCTGACACTTTTCCACCAGGCCTTCTTCTTGTAAAATCTTTAAATTAGCTATCGCTGCTGCACAGGCTAAAGGATTACCCCCAAAAGTAGTCCCGTGATCTCCAGGTTTAAAAGAGAAAGCCACTTTATCTTTAGCAATAAAAGCTCCGATAGGTATTCCTCCTCCCAAGGATTTGGCAATAGTCAAAATATCCGGCTCTATACCATAATGTTGATAAGCAAACATCTTTCCGGTTCGACCTAAACCACACTGGATCTCATCAAAGATGAGTAATATCCCTTCCCTATTACACCATTCTTTTAATCCCTTTATGAATTCCTGAGTGGCAATATTTATTCCCCCCTCTCCCTGAATTGGCTCAACCAGTACTGCTGCCACTTCCTGATCCAAGGCTTCCTTAACTGATTCAAGTTTATTAAATATCGCTTCTTTAAATTTAGGTAAAATAGCAAGATAATCCTTTTGATATTTATATTGACCAGTAGCAGCCAGAGCAGCAATGGTTCTACCATGAAAGGAATTTTTCATATAAATTATCTTATACTTATCTTTCCCTTGATTTTTAAAATATTTGATGGCAATCTTGATAGCCCCTTCGTTTACCTCTGCTCCACTATTTCCAAAAAATACCTTATCCCCGCAAGAAAGATCTACCAACATCTGAGCTAAAATTATCTGTGGTTCGCTATAATAAAGATTAGAACAATGAATTAATTTTTCTGCCTGATCCTTAATGGCCTGAACCAATTTAGGATGACTATACCCCAACGCATTTACTGCTATACCACCAATAAAATCGTAGTATTGCTTTCCTTCCAGGTCCCATACCTTCATACCCTCACCTTTATCTAATACCATTGCTGGTCTGGTATAAGTCGGTATTAAATATTTCTTTTCCTTTTCTATCAATTCTTTAGTCTGCATAATTTTTAGGCCCCTTTTTTAGGTTAAATAAATATTCATCATGACTAATTAGCTTAATTTTATTTAGAATTAGCCTGATTAATAAATAATCTCCGTGCCTATCCCGCTATCGGTAAATACTTCCAGTAAAATAGAATGCGGGCATTTACCATTTAAGAGGTGGATCTTTTTTACTCCCCCTTTGAGGGCTTGAATTGCTGCCTCTACTTTGGGGATCATTCCTTTTTGTACACAGCCTGATTCAATCAATTCTTTCGTCTTATTAATATTAAGACTGCTAATTATAGTCGAAGGGTTGGAAGAATCTTTAAATATCCCATCCACATCAGTTAAAAATATTAACTTTTCCGCTTGTAAAGAAATAGCTATTTGAGCTGCCACAGTATCAGCATTAATATTGTATCTTACTCCTTCCTTATCCACCCCTACTGTGGCAATCACCGGAATATAATTCTTTTCCAATAAAATCATTAATATCTCAGGATTGATATTTTCTACTTCTCCCACCAAACCTAACTCAGAGATTTGGTGTTTCTTAACTGTTAAAAGTTGGGCATCCTCTCCACTTAGACCGATGCCTTTCACTCCATTTCCTGGTCCTTCGGAAATATGAAGGTTAATTTCCGCCACCAAACGAGTATTAATCTTTCCGGTTAAGACCATCTCGATTATCTCCATTGTCTCTTCATCGGTAACCCTCAATCCATTAATAAATTGTGGGGTCTTGTTCCTTTTTTTCATCTCCTCAGATATTTCTGATCCTCCACCATGAATAATTACCGGCTTCATCCCGACGTATTTTAAAAGAATAATATCCTTTAAGATCTGTTTTTCTAAATTTTTATCCTTCATAGCACTGCCACCATATTTTATTACTATTATCTTACTCCAGAATTTTTTAATATAAGGTAAAGCTTCTAAAAGGATTCCCCCACGTTTATTTACCTCTCTTTTCATTGTCTATCACGCTCCTTTTTCAATTGACCAATTGACCGATTTACCGATTTACCGATTTACCGGTTAACCAGTTTGCCAATTGTTGTAGGGGTCGGATTTATCCGACCCGAAGTTTTTTGTTAATTTCTTTGACCGGTTCGATAAATCGAACCCCAACCTATTACTAATTACACATTACTTATCACTGTACTCCACTCGTCACTGTACTAACTGTACTTAGTATTTATCTTCACATAATCATAAGTCAGGTCACATCCCCAAGCGGTAGCATTTTCCTCTCCCATTTTAAGATCAATCACAATTTTAATTTCCTTAGAAGAACTTAAGTATTCATGTATATTCTGCCGAGAAAATTTTAAGGGTTGACCATTTTCTACAATCTTCTCTTTAAGATAAAGATCAACTTTATCCGCTACCACTTCGGCACCGGAATATCCAACTGCAGCTAATATTCTTCCCCAATTAGGGTCATTGCCAAAGATTGCGGTCTTTACCAAAGGAGAATTAATCACTGCTTTAGCAACTTTCTTAGCCTCGGTAAAAGAGAGAGCATTTTTTACTTCTACCTCAATCATTTTAGTCGCCCCTTCTCCATCTTTGGCTATACATTTGGCCAGATATTCAATTACCAAGTATAAGGCCTGATAAAATTTATAATAATTATCATCCTTTTCTTCAATCATCCGGTTCTCTGCTAAACCGTTGGCCATTGCTACTACCATATCATTGGTACTGGTATCTCCATCAACGCTAATCATATTAAAAGTCTTCTCCACTGCCTGCTGTAAAGCTGATTTGAGCAATTCTTGACTAATGGAAATATCACTGCTAACCAACCCCAACATAGTCGCCATATTGGGATTAATCATCCCCGAACCTTTAGCCATACCGCCAATCCTTACTTCTTTTCCTCCTAAGGTAAAATTAACCGCTACCTCTTTTTTACGGGTATCGGTAGTCAGTATTGCCTCTGCTGCCTCTTTGCCCCCGGCATAATCCAGACCAGAAATTGCTTTTTCCACTCCCGCCTTTATCTTATTTAAAGGAAGAAATTCTCCAATCTTACCGGTGGAGAATACTGCTACATATTCTTTTTTAATATTTAAACCTTGTGAAACATAACTGACCGTCTCCCAAGCATCTTTTAAGCCCTTCTCTCCGGTACAGGCATTAGCTATCCCACTATTTATTAACACTGCTTTTAATTTCCCTCCGGAGAGAGATAAATTTTTTTCGGTAACCACTAACGGAGCAGCCTTAAATTTATTAGTAGTATACATCGCCGCTGCTTCAGCCAATTTATCCGAATAGATCAAAGCTAAATCTTTTCTATTCAGCCTTATTCCACAGTTAATCCCCGCTGCTTTTATTCCTATAGGATAAGTTATACCTTCTTTTATTATTTGAAAATCTTTTTTACCCCATATATCTTCCATAATCATCATCTCCTTTCCTTTCTAATTTGTAGGGGTTGAATTAAACCCACAGGTTTCTGGAAAGCTAAACATAATATTCATATTCTGCACTGCTTGACCTGCTGCACCCTTAAGTAAATTATCGATAACCGAAATTACTTTTATCTTTCCCACTCGCTTATCAATTTTTATTCCAATATCACAATAATTGGTTCCCGCTACAAACTTTACTTCTGGTAAGTTGGGCGGTTCGAATACCCGAACAAAAGGAGTATCTTGGTAAAATTCCTGATAAATCTTCCCTATCTCCATCTCACTTTTATGGTCATCTTTCAAATCAAGATAACAGGTAGATAAAATCCCTCTGTTAATAGGGATAAGATGGGGAGTAAAAGAAACTTTTATACCCTCTTTATTCTGGCTATCTCCTCCAAAATATAGATTAGAAAGCTCCTGTTCGATTTCCGGGATATGATTATGCCCGATAACTTTATAAGCTTTCATATTTTCGTTACATTCCGGAAAATGAAGATCTAACGAAAGGCTTTTCCCCGCACCGGTAACTCCAGATTTAGAATCAATAATAATACCTTGTGGTTCTACCAGTTTAAACTTTAACAAAGGGGCAATCCCTAAAATCACACTGGTAGGATAACAGCCCGGATTTGCCACCAGAAAGGCCTTCTTTATCTTTTGATAATAAAGTTCGGGAAGCCCATACACCACTTTAGACAACCAATCTTTGCTAATCTGATTATGGCTTTTCTTATACCATTCCTCATAAAGTAGAGGATCTTTTAAACGGTAGTCCGCACTCAAGTCAACTACTTTTATCCCCTTCTCTAATAACTTGGGCACTATCTCCATAGAGACTGTATGAGGTAGAGCAGTAAAGACCAGCTCAGAATCAGGAGCAATCAGTTCTAGGTCCATATCTATCAACCTGATATCCAGTCGACCTAAAAGCTCAGGAAATACCTCTGCCAGTTTCTTTCCCGCAAAGGTGGAAGAAGTCAGATGAACCAACTCCACCTTCTGATGATTTACTAAAATCTTTATCAGCTCTTTCCCCGCATAACCGGTGGAACCAATTACACTTACCTTTAATTTTTTCATCTTTTTCTCACCTTACTTATCTATAAAATAAAAAATCTCATCCCAGATAATCTCTTGCAGATTATCATAAGGGACGAGATAAAAATTTCCCGTGGTGCCACCCGGGTTAAGTAAATAATTATCTCCACCTAAATAAAAAACAAAAAATCTCGTCCCCCTGATAATTTTCATTATCATAAAAGGACGAGATTAAATCTCGCGGTACCACCCAGGATTGGATAAATTATTTACCCCACTCATTAAAGGTTTTTAAAGGTAACTAACCTATATTTATTGAGGTTCTCTTTTCAGTCATCCTTCTTAAGATACTTTCACCAGTTATATCTCTCTCTTTTTAATCAAAGAATAACCTACTTTCCTCGTTAAAATATTCTTTTTTTAATATAAAAATTATATTACCTTAAAAATTCACTCTTGTCAAATTTTTTTTATTATATAGTTTTTAAGATTAATTAATTAAAATATTAATGTTTTATTTACTGGAGAAATAATATTTCTTTTGCAACCAGCCTGCCACCCTGACTAAGGTAATTAAAACAGGCACTTCAATAAGCGGCCCAACTACGCCGGCAAACGCTTGGCCGGAATTAATGCCAAATACTCCTATAGTCGTAGCTATCGCCAATTCAAAATTATTTCCTGTCGCCGTAAACGCAACTGAAGTATTTTGAGCGCAATTTGCTCCAATCGCTCTTCCGAGCAGAAAGCTGACAAAAAACATTACCACAAAATAAATAACCAGCGGCACGCCAATTTTTAATACATCCAATGGAATGTTGACGATAAGATTCCCTTTGAGGCTAAACATTATAATTATAGTGAATAAAAGCGCAATTAAAGTTATAGGGCTGATTTTCGGTATAAATTTTTGCGTATACCATATTTCGCCCTTTTTCTTTACTAAAAAATATCTGGTCAGAAATCCGGCGATAAAAGGAATGCCCAAATAAATCAGCACGCTTTCCGCGACATTCCAAATACTCACTTTAACAGCCATGCTTTCAAATCCAAAATAAGGTGGTAAAACTGTTATAAATAAATAAGCCAACACGCTATAAAAAATGACCTGAAAAATACTATTAATGGCCACAAGGCCGGCCGCGTATTCTCTGTCGCCATTGGCTAAATCATTCCAGACCAGAACCATGGCTATACATCTCGCCAAACCGATCATAATTAAACCAACCATATAATCCGGATAGCTCCTTAAAAAGATAACAGCCAGCGAAAACATTAGGATTGGACCGATAACCCAGTTCAAAACAAGCGAAAGGGATAATATTTTTTTATTTTCAAAAACTTTTCCAAGATTTTCGTATTTTACCTTAGCTAAAGGGGGGTACATCATAAGAATCAAGCCAATAGCAATCGGGATGTTGGTGGTGCCAAAAGAGAATTGGTTTATAAAACGCTCTGCGCCTTGAAAAAGGTAGCCAATGACGACGCCTAAACCCATTGATAAAAATATCCACAAAGTGAGATACCGGTCAAGAAATGATAATTTTTTTGCGATGCCTTTAGCCATAATGTAGTCTCCTTTCGCGCGCCCCGAATCAATTCGGGCGTGATAATTTTTGATTTATGGAAAGAAATATCAATATTATATCAACTTTATTTGATATGTTATTAAATAAAAATTTAATTGTCAAATTTTTTTATAAAATATTTTTCAATCAAATAAAAATTCCTTACCCCTGGTGTAAAATTTACACTACCCTAATGGAAATTCTCCACTACCCCTAAGGGAGAGGGTTGGGGTGAGGGGGATAAAAAAGGAGAATCTTTTATGACAGAAAAAAATATTAAAAATAATAAGGACTATTCGAACCGTAATCCATATACTCTTATCCAGGACTACTTCTTAGCCCACTGGGTAAATACCATTGGTCTTGGCCCAGCTATACTCTATATTCAGCTCTTAAGTTACTGTCATAAAGGAAAAGATACTGCCTGGCCTTCTATTAAAACTTTAAATAAAAGGATGGGTACTACTACCAAGACCTTAATCAGATACCGCAATACCCTGATAGAATACGGTTTAATCAAAAAAGTAGTAAAACAAAAATCTTCCTCTGGAGGATATGACCATAATCTTTATCAGATAGGCTTATTAGATAAAGACAGGATTCTTCTTCCTCCAGTAGAAAGACTACCAGAAGATAAGGAAGAAATCATCTCCGGGATAGAAGAAGCTCCTTCCTCTAATCAAAATAATCCCAGGAAAGTAATTATGGATAAAAAAGAAAGGATAAAAGAAGAATTAAAAAAATTAAATCTGGATAAAAAATCAATCGATAAAATAATTTTAAATTATTCCTTAGAGGATATTGAGGAAAAATTAGAACTTCTCCAGATAAAGAGAAAGGTAGTAAATCCAGCCGGCTGGCTCATTGCCGCTCTTAAAGAAGACTATGCCACCTCAGAATCATATGAAAAACCAGAAGAAGTAGAAGAAGAACAGAAAAGAAAAATAACCAAACCAGAAGAGTTAATCCCTCCAGTAAAACAGAAAGAAGAAATAAAAAGACTACCCAGAGAAGAGGAATTAAAATGGATCAGAAAAATAAGGGAAATTATTTCCAAGTAAAAAATATTATTTCTTCTTTGACTTATACCGATAAATACCCCAGGCAATACCCCAACAGATTATAGTACTTATTGGCGTAAAGGTACAATGAGCATAATAACCTAAAAAACTAGGATTACGGATTATATCTTTTACATTCATCCACAGGTAAACCCTTGGCATTCTGTCCTTCGGGTTAATAAAAATGGTGTCGAGTAGATGGGTATCTCTTAACTTTAGGAACAGCTTTGTATTCCCCGTTTCTTCCCGTTTCCTTAATGGAAGTGTCACAATATTTGTTCCATGGCTAATTGATAGCCCACCCCTCACAGATCCGAACGTGCCCAATTAAGGCATTCGGCTCTTCATATTATCTTATCCATAAGCTCTTTAGCTATTTGGACTATTCTTACTAATTTCGTTTCCATTAATTAATCTACTCCTGTGTGTAGGTTAATGTGTCCTTAATAAGAACGATAATAGGTAGCCCCCTTCCCTCACTCGGTATTACCCGAGGTCATAGGTACTATAGGGCTATCCGACTCCCTACCGATTATTTGATATCCTCCCTTTGTATCGGTTGTTTATCATACTCCCATATTTTAGGAAGAATCAGCAGGGTCTCCCAGGTTGCCGTGATATCATTGTATAACATGCCTGGCTCTTTGACCCCGGGGAAGCCTTACTCTCCTTGCCTTGGCGGAGAGCAAGATGTGGTCTTCCGACTTCTCTGAAATCGTCGACCTTCCCACTGTCGGACATTTCGGGGCTCAATCACAGAAATCTTAAGTAAAGATTTCATTTTTACAGGC
>Ga0315294_10007445_pt1 | contig 12001 bp, 10 predicted proteins | sample YL17G13_40_MG_FD_203626 | JGI IMG/M metagenome (GOLD analysis project Ga0315294, IMG submission 203626) | Sediment microbial communities from Yellowstone Lake, YNP, Wyoming, USA - YL17G13_40 | ecosystem: Environmental > Aquatic > Freshwater > Lake > Sediment | place: USA: Wyoming | collected...
GTCCCGGAGTCGCAAGGCCCCACCGCTTCTTAGCGGCGTCGCTTCTATTCGGGTGAAAAGGCAACCCCCCTATTGTATAATCGGGAAAACTCATGGGTTGAACAGAGTGCCCATAAAGCCGATAGTACCCGAGAAAAGAACCGAAACCGGATAGGCGAGAATCCATGGTCCAGAACAACATAACCGGGATTGTCATAGCCCTTGCGTCGGTATGTATTCTATCCATCGTTCTCATAATCTACCTTTTCTGGCGCATGAGGAAGCTGGAGGGTGACTACGACCTTCTGACCCGCGACGCTCAGGGCCAGAACTTCGTGGAGATAGTAAACGAGAATATCGTCGAGACCCTGAAGTTGAGGAATGAGGTGGAGAGCTTATCCGAGCGTTATGCTTTTGTGCTCCGGCGCATGGCGGGCGCGGTCCAGCACGTCGGTGTCGTCAGGTACGATGCCTTCCGTGACCTGGGCGGTCTGCTCAGCTTCTCCATTTCCATGCTCGACGACAGGGGTAACGGCCTTGTCATAAGCTCGATATACGGCCGCTCGGAATCCAGGACCTACGCGAAGCCGATTGTAGAGCGGGACTCATCCTACCTGCTTTCACCGGAGGAGAAAGAGGCGATCAGGCTCGCGATGCAGAGCAGGGAAATGGGCGCACTCCCCATGGAGGCGACGGACCGCGAGCACGAGGAGAAGATCGCGAACCTGAAACTTTTCCACGACAAGGAATTCATGGAGGCTTCACGCGAGGAGGAGAGGCGCGCCGAGCCGGCGGACTTTGCTTCAGAGATGGAGGGACGACCCAGACGCCGCCCGACCGGGCGCGCCGCCGAACGGGACCTGCCGCGCCAGAGGGCGGCGAGGGCGAACATCCGAACATCCAGCGACGACCGGCGGCCGGAGATCGTGGATAAAGCTGCCGATACCAGGGAACGCCCGGCGCGCGCCAGGCAAAGAAAAACTATTTCTGTGGAGCCCGATGAGGTGCCGAGAAAGGCACGCCCCGAGAGCACAGCTGACCGTCAGGAGGAATCACCTGACGCACCGACCACCGAGGGTATCTTTGACGTGGAGAAAGAGATCGCCGGGCAGGAAGTCCCACAGCGAAAACCCGCGCCGAGGCCCCGGTCATTCGATACCCCGGTAGAAAGACTCCGACACAAGGAGCCGGAGGGAGACTGAGAATGCCGAGCATAGGCTACCTTGGCCCCCCGGGGACGTTCACCCAGGAAGCCCTTGAGGCGAATTTATCCCATGATTTCGACAGCCATGTTCCTTTCGAGACCGTCCCCGAGGTGCTGCTCGCCGTGGAAGCGGGCGAGGTCACAAGCGGGATCGTGCCGATAGAGAATTCCATCGAGGGCTCGGTGAACGTGACTCTCGATACCCTTGCGTTCGAGACACAACTCTACATCGAGCGGGAGGTTGTCCACCCGATAAGACACCGTCTCGTCGCCAAACCGGGGGTTGCCAGGGAAAAGATCAAGGAGATCGTTTCCCACCCGCACGCTACCGCCCAGTGCAGGCGCTTTCTTTCAAGGAACTTCCCGGGCGTGCCGCTGGTGGCGGCGAACAGCACCGCCGAGGCGGCGATGACCGTTTCGGGCATGGATGAACCCGTTGCGGCGGTGACAACCGAGATCGCGGCGTCTATTTACGACCTCGTCGTGCTCGAGCGCGACATCGAGGATTACCCGTCAAACCGCACGCGCTTTATCGTCGTGGGGAAAGCCAGGCCGCAGCCCACCGGCGCCGACAAGACGTCGATGGCGTGTTTCATAAGGGAGAACCGGCCCGGCAGCCTACTCGAGATCCTCACCGAGTTCGCGTCCCGCGACGTCAACCTGACGAAGATCGAGTCACGCCCGACGAAGAAGGTGCTCGGGGAGTATTATTTCTTTATCGACATCGAGGGACATGTGGAGGACGACGCGATCAAGGACGCCCTGGGGTCACTAATGGGGAAACTGCGGGAGATAAAGCTTCTCGGCTCTTACCCCGCAGCGCCGCCTCTGGAGTAGGAGAAGGGAAGGACCCGGTGCTCGACATCAAGCTGATAAGGGAAGAGCCGGAGCTCGTAAAGACGGAGATCCAGAACCGCGGCATGGAGGCCGACGTCGACGGCATACTCGCGCTCGACGAGCGCCGCCGCGGGCTCCTGGTCGAGGTCGAGGAGCTCAAGCACGAGCGCAACAAGGCGAGCGACGAAATCGTCGCTTTAAAGAAAGCGGGTGGAGACGCGGCGCCGATAGTAGAGCGCATGAAGCAGATTTCCGAGCTAATCAAGGAGATGGACCTGAGCGTCCGCGACGTCGAGGAGCGCTTGAGGACCTTGATGCTCGAGATCCCGAACATCCCGCACGACTCGGTGCCGGTGGGTTCGGACCCCGAGGCGAACGTCGAGGTGAGGCGGTGGGGCGAGGCTCCTGAGTTTACATTCAAGCCGCGCCCGCACTGGGAGATCGGGGAAGCGCTGGATATCCTTGATTTCAAGCGGGGAGCGAAAATCGCGAGCGCGCGGTTCACGCTCCTGAAGGGCGCCGGCGCGCTGCTGGAGCGGGCGCTCATCAACTTCATGCTGGACCTGCACACCCGCGAGCACGGCTACACCGAGGTCTTTCCACCCATCCTCAACAACCCGGACGCTTTCGTAGGGGTAGGGCAGCTGCCGAAGTTCTCGAAGGACATGTTCTGGTGCCGGGACGACGAGCTCCTGCTGGTCCCCACGGCCGAGGTACCCCTCACCAACATCCACAGGGACGAGATGCTCCGCGGGGACGACCTGCCGCTCAAGTACGTCGCGTACACGCCCTGCTTCCGCCGGGAGGCCGGCTCCTACGGTAAGGACGTGCGCGGCATCATCCGCCAGCACCAGTTCAACAAGGTGGAGCTCGTCAAGTACGCGCATCCGGACAACTCCTTCGAGGAGCTGGAGGGGCTCACCTCGGACGCGGAGGATGTGCTGAAGAAGCTCGGGATACACTACCGGGTAGTGGTCCTTTGCACCGGCGACATCGGTTTCTCGGCCGCGAAGTGTTACGACCTCGAGGTCTGGCTCCCCGCCGCGGGCGAGTTCAAGGAGATATCGTCGTGCTCATGCTGCACGGACTTCCAGGCGAGAAGGGCGAACATCAGGTTCAAGCCGGAGGGCGGTGGAAAGCCCAGGTTCGCTCACACCCTGAACGGCTCCGGCATCGCCATAGGGCGGACGATGGCGGCAATCCTCGAGAACTTCCAGCTCGACGACGGGCGCGTGGTTGTCCCGCCTGCGCTTCAGCCCTACATGAACGGGATGACCCTCATCGAATAGCCCGGCCTCTCAGGCCGGGATTCCGCATCACTTGTTTATCTCGATGAACTCCTCGAGCTTTCCCTTGTTTTGAAGCGTCTTTATCCCGAACTCGCGCATCGTCGCAGGTGGGACAGGCACCTCCTCGCGCCGCACCAGTTCCAGCGCATCTGTGTCGCACCCTGAAACGCATATGCCGCACCCGATACACCTGTCGGTGTCGACGTGCGCGACTTCGTCTACCACTTCTATTGCGTCCATCGGGCAGCGGTCCTCGCAGACGGCGCATCCGTTGCAGAGCTCTTCGTCCACGGAGGCGAGGAACCCGGAGGTGGCAAGGAAGTTCGGGATCTTGAGCTCTATGATGGAGCGCAGGAAGCCGCAGCAGCACGGACAGCAGTTGCAGATGAACTGGAGCTTGTCCTGGGAGTTGTTGACGTTGTGCACGAGCCCCATCTCGTCGAACTCCTTGAGCTTCTGCTTCATCTCCTCCTTCGAGATGTAGCGCGCGAACCCGCGGTCGACCAGGTACCTGCAGGTGTCGTCGAAGAGCATGCACGCCTCGAGCGGCGCGTCGCAGTTTGCGAACGCCGTCCTGCAGGCGCAGTGTGCAAGCCCGAGGACCTCAGCATCGTCGATGAGCTGGTAGACCTTCTCGTAAGTGAGGACCTGCGGCTCGTTCTCTATCTCATCCTGGATCGGGATGACCCGCGCGAACGGAATGTCCTCGGGGCTCACCCTGGCGACCCTGTGGAGATAGTCGTCCCACAGCACCGCCAGTCTTTCCAAAGTCTCGTCCTTCTTTCCCTTCATGAAAGGGAACTCGAATATGCCGGGCATAACTGGAAGCAGGGCGTATCCCCATTCGCCCTCCTTCTCCCGGGCGTAGACGAGCCCCTTGTCGGCGAGGCTCTCGAGCCGCTCCCTTGCCTCTTCGGGCGGGACGTCGGCCCGCTCAGCTATTTCTTCGGCGCTCTTTGGACGGAACGGCATCGCCGCAGCGACCTTCGCTTCTTCGGCAGTAAACAAAATTGAAAGGATCTCCAGTATCTCCAGCGCCTCAGGCGCCCCGATTGGGTGTTTGTCCAGGTGTTCTCTCAGTTCCTCGTAGATGTTCACAAGCTCCTCCATTCTCGCTCGGTCAATGGCTTTAGCAGCGCGCCGACGCGCAGACTCTCTTGTTGTAAAATAGTAAATGGAGGGATGGCAGAGTGGACGATTGCGGCGGTCTTGAAAACCGTTGAGCCGCAAGGCTCCGGGGGTTCGAATCCCTCTCCCTCCGCCAAAGTCGGCACTCTTACGTTCTCTCTTGCAGACATTAACTACCCCCTACTAGCTGATTGCGCCGCCTCGTCAAGCGTCGGTGGCTTCCTGCAGCAGCTCCGCGAGCGCGACACGGTCGAAATAGACCTCGTTGCGAGAGATCCTGTCGTCGCGGACCTGCACAAGGTCCATCCCGTCAAATTCGACCACCTTCTCACCGCCGGGCTTTTTAATGGTCGCGTGCCAGAGAACCGCACTGCCGTCCCCGCCCTCGAACAGGAAGAGCTCCTTGAGTGCCCAGGTCATCTCCCATGCCGCGAACAGCTTCTTGAGGTATCGACGTAGAGCGTCCGAGCCTTTCACCTCGCCCCTGGTGTTTGGGTCGAGATAGACCACGTCGTCCGTGTAGGTCGCAACCACTTTCTCGACGTCCTGGATGTTCCAGGCGGCAAGGAAGCTCTCCGCAAGCTGCAGCATCTTCTCTCGGTCCATGGTAATCTCCCTTCCTTCCGAGCGTTCCGCGTCAAGCGTGGGCCTGCTTCTCTATCCCCGGGGCAGTCTCTCGTTCCCGGTAATGCTCCACCGTCTCCTCGAGCCAACAGATTATGGTTTCCTCCAGCATGATGCCGAAATCGAGCACCTGTACCTTGCAGGCCTCAAGCCCCTTCTCGACCATCTTATCCCTCGCGCCCCTGTAGTCTTCGAGCTTGGCTTTGTGCTTGGCCAACTGCATCTCAATCTTTGCGTGCGCGGTTTCGCGGTCCAGGTTGTAGAAGAAGGCGTACTTGACCAGAAAGGGGAAAGCGCGGAAGAAATCGTAGCGGGGGCGCCTGGAGTATCCTTCACCCTTGTCGCCGCGCAGCCACTCGTCGAAGACTTTGGTGCCCTCATTGGTTATACTGATGACTTTCCTGGAGGGGCCGACCTCCCTATCCTCGGTAACCCTGGTTATTAAGCCGCGCTCCTCCATGTCGCGTAACAGGGGATACAGCTTCGCGTCGTTGAGCTTCTCGTCGGGGTTGATGAACTCCTGGTAGCACTTCTTGAGCACGTACCCATGTGAAGGACATTTCTTTATCCATCCGAGGATGAGGTGTTCGGTAGACATGGCTAACAACCCCCTTATATATCTTGCTAATTATATATCTTAATAATAATTTAAATCAAGCTCTCGGCGGGCTTCTCTCAGGCTGAACCTGGTTGCAGAGACGGCCTAGTGGACGATTGCGGCGGTCTTGAAAACCGTTGAGCCTTCGGGCTCCGGGGGTTCAAATTCCTCTCCCTCCGCCAGCGATTATTCCATGCGATTCTTACGCAGTTGCCGGCAAACCAATCATTTAAACCTTGGAGCTTAGGGCGATCGCTAGGACGATTAGGTGTGCCTGAGATTGCATGGGCAAGTGCGGCGGAGAATTGCGAAGGGAAAATGAAGCATCTAGGATAAAGACATACGGAGATCGAGTGATTCAAGCGCTATCGGGGGAGTCAAATGGCCGAGAAAGAAAAAAAGGGCGCACTCGCCGCGTGGGCGGCTAGGATAACGGCGATGCTGCTGGGGAGGAAAGAGGGCGAGAAAGCGGATGACGAGATGAAACCCGGGGAAGACAGGAAGAGTTGAGATTTGGTTCTTCCGGTCTGGGACAGGTCAAACTGTTGAGCTGCAAGCGTAAGACTGCCGCGGCCTAGAGTCACCGCGCGCCGTTGGCGCGTGCGGCCGTACGGATCCCTCGCCCTCCGCCACACAAGTGACGGCTCCATCATCCTGCTGTTATTTACCCTCCGGTTGCTCGACCTGACTGTTTCAGCTAAAGGGTAATGAGTAGTTGTTTCCAGGACCAAATAGACAGGGCAGCACGAACTCGCAAGAACTTGAAAACCGTTGCGCCACGCAAGACGAATAGGCCATCAATTGCTTGCATCCGGGCTGTCTGGCCATTAATTGTCTTAGGTGGGTTCCGGGGAGGCGACCGGTGGGATATACTGGTCGCCGACGCGTAACGCCCGAGTAAGTCGCGGGCACCCGGCCCGCAGGGAGGGAGGCCTAAATGGCATCGGAGAACCATGCGCAGGGGGATGGTGGAAAGCTCGACGATATTCTAGCTGCTTTACAGAATTCCGCTGACAAGACCGCCAAGTATTTTACCTGGACCTTTGTCTTCTACATCTTGCTCATCGCGCTATTCATCGTTTTGGTGCTGACGGTAAAGAAACCTGAGGCGAGGGGGGCCGATATCGGCATCCTTATCCTTGTCAGCCTGGGGTATTTGGGAATGTGGATATCTCCATTGAGGGGACTGAAGGGCACCGACGTGGGTATCGGCGGGTTCCTCAACCTCTTTCACCTTCCGCTCGGGGATCGAATCGAGGAGTTAAAAGACGCGAGCAGGTGGAGCAGTGCTGAAGAGCGCTTGCGCCGCGCCGAAGAGTCGTTGGATCATCAGGCGGCGGCGGAAAAGGAGATGAGGGCCTGGCCGAACCGCCTGCTCAGCCTCGTGGTGATAACCGTAATAGACCTTCTTATCTGGTTGGTGTGGGATAACTTGACGATGGCGTTGATCAACCAGGGCATCGCCATGGTCGTGAGCCAGATCCACATAACCATAGCCTCCACCGCATCCTTGAAAGCCCTAGGGTCCCTGCGAAGCCGGTCGAATTAGAAGTTGAAAGCGGGCGGGTTCCAGGGCACGCCGGGGAAGTATCCTCAATCAGACGGACAGGACAATACGAACTACCTGGAACTTGAAAACCGTTGAGCCTTCGGGCTGGAAGTATCGAGGCCGGGGTCACCGCGCGCCGCAAGTACCAAATTATCTAGTCCTGGAGTCCCCGAACGCTGCAGGCGTTTGGGGCGGTTCGAATCCCTCTCCCTACGCCATTTGCCGTGAATTACTCTTGCTCTGAACCTCCAGAGCGTCTTTGAGGTCAGCCTTTGCCCCGTGAACTACGGAGGCTATGGATTAGTCAGCATGCAACCATAGCACTAAACACAGCAAGCAGGATCTTCTTGGTTAACTTCATGAGTAAACCTCCACCCTTGCGTCACATCCACGTATTCCTGCAGCCCTAAGATAACTGGTCGTGCAAACTATTTGCAAACGGACTATGAGACGTGAAGCAGGATAGAGGCTCTCTAAGATAGTGGGCATGACATCTATTGGCCGGGTTGACCGTCCCTGTCCGCGGTGTCACTCTAGGCCCTCTCGATCTCGATATCAGCCAACCGCTGCAGGGTATCGTCCTCTTTCTTCCCGTAGGGCGTGTTGATCCACTCCTCCAGGATAGCGAGCGCGAGGTCCACGCCCATGAAATCGGAACCCATGCAGAGCACGTTTGCATCGTTGTTGCGCCTTGCCAGCCTGGCGGTGAACACATCGTTGCAGTGGGCGGCCCGGACGCCCTTGACCTTGTTGGCGAAGATGGCCATCCCCTGCCCGGTGCCGCATACCAGCAGGCCCGTGTCGAAAGACCCATCCGCCACCGACTCGCCGACCCCCAGCGCGTACCTGTCGACCAGAACCCGCTCGGGCCCGTTCGTGCCCAGGTCCTTTACCTCGAATCCCTGCTCGCGCAGTTTGGCGACTATCACGTCCTTGAGAAGATAACCGTTGTGGTCCGCGCCTGCTACGATTCGCATCATGCCCTCCCCGCTCTGCCGTCCGGCCTTCTTGTATCCGACACGTCCCGTTCCCGGCCACCGACCCCACGATTATACCCCCCTCGAGCCGGTTTCCGGCGCACGATCTCGCTGGCGGCTCTCGGCCGTCTCGGGGAGAGGCCAAGTGCTGTTTAGCGATCTAGGATATTGCTCCTTCCGGTTTGATACGGGGAATCCCGGTATAATTGGCGATACATAAGCTACATCCATCAAGCAGCGACTCCGGAAAAGGTAACCTTGGAAATGTTGAACCTCAAGCAGTGGAGAACAACGGGCTATGGGACAAAGATAGCAGCAATACTGATATTTGTGGCCATGGTTGCTTCGACCCTTCTCGTTCTCCCCCAGACCGCACGTGCGGCCTGGGACTGGAGCTTGCTGGGCAGCCATACCCCGGGGTCGTGTGTCCTTTCTCTCGCCTATGACGGTAAGAAGATGTACGCCGGGTGTCTGGACGGCACGGTCTACCAGAACGACCTCTCCGGAGGTCTCTGGACCCGGACGGGGAGCAACACCCCGGGATCGTCTGTCCGGTCTCTCGCTTATGTCGGCGGCAGCCTCTACGTGGCCTGTGATGACGGCGTTGTCTACCAGAACGGCCTCTCGGGAGGGGCCTGGAACCAGACAGGAAGCAACTCCCCGGGGTCTAAGGTCATGTCTCTCGCCTATGATGGCACAAGGCTGTACGCCGGGTGTGACGGAGGCGACGTCTACTGGATTCAGACCTTTTTCACCATAACCGCACATGTACAGGGAGAGGGGGGCACGGTAACGCCTCCGAGCCCAGATGTCCCGAGTCTGCATAACGCGACCGTAAACATCAACCCCAATACCGGCTACCACACCGACTTGGTGACCGACAACAGCAAACCGGTCAATCCTACCCCCACGACCTCCTACACTATCTACAGCGTAACCGATAACCACGACGTGGTTGTCACCTTCGCAATCAATACCTATCCCGTGAACGCCTCGGTGTCGGGCGGCCACGGCACCGTGTCCCCAGCCACCCGTACCGTGAACCACGGGGGAAGCGCCGTCATAGACATCAAGCCCGACGCGGGCTACCATACCGCCTCGGTGACCGACAACGGCGTCCCGGTAACGCCTACCCCTTCGACCACCTACACAATCGACAGCGTTACCGAGAACCACGACGTGGTAGTCACCTTCGCCCGGGACGAGACCGCGACCGCGAGTTTCACCTGGTACCTCGCCGAGGGCACCACCGCCTGGGGTTTCAACACCAACATAACGATAGAGAACCCGAACAACCAGCAGTGCACGGCCGCGATAACCTACAACACGGAAGGCGGTGCCAGGCAGGCTCCCGATGTGACGCTGACTCCGATGAGCCAGACCACGGTGAACCCGTCTGACGTTGTACCCAACCAGGACTTCAGTACGGTCGTCACCTGCAAGGAGGGTAAGACCATTGCCGTGGACCGCACCATGAGCTGGGCGGGTACGGGAGCCAGGAGCTTGGAGGCCCACTCATCGGTGGGGGTGACCGCCCCCTCTGAGACCTGGTACCTCCCCGAGGGCTCATCCGATTGGGGCTTTGAGACGTGGCTGCTCATCCAGAACCCGAACAACCAGGAGGCCACCTGCACGGTGACATACATGACGGAAAACAACGGGGCAATCCCGGTAGAGCACAAGGTGCCACCCAACTCGCGTAAGTCCTACTCGATGGAGGCAGACATAGGGAAGAAGGACGCCTCCATCAAGGTGGAGTGCCCGATCCCGGTCATCCCCGAGAGGGCGGTGTACAGGAACAACAGAAGAGAGGGACACGACTCGATCGGCACCACAGCCCCGTCAACGGATTACTACCTCGCTGAAGGCACAACCGCCTGGGGCTTCACCACCTATGTGCTGGTACAGAACCCCCAGAACACACCTACCGAGGTCACGATCACATATATGACCCCAACCGGGCCCTCCACCCAGGTGCCCTTCCAGATGCCCGCGAACTCGAGAAAGACCGTAAAGGTGGATGACATACTTGGTAACGCCGACCTCTCCACCCGGGTACACGGCTCGCAGCCCATCATCGCAGAACGTGCCATGTACTGGGACAACGGAACCGGTGAGGTCTGCCACGACTCGATAGGGATGGCATCTTCGCATACATGCTACTACCTCCCTGACGGGGAGACGTCGAACGGCCGCGAGACCTGGACGCTCATACAGAACCCCAATGACTCTACTGTGGAGGTCGAGGTCTCGTACCTCACACAGACTGGGGCGGGTAACGTGGTCTTCTACGACGACATACCCGCCAACTCACGCAAGACTTACAACATGGGAGAAAAGATGCAAGGGCGCGCCGCCATCAGCGTGATCTGCGTCACCCCGGGCAAGAAGATAATGGTGGAGCGCGCCATGTACTGGAACAACCGGGGAGCGGGAACCGACACCATAGGCGCGTACAGCGACTGACAGGTCGGCCGACTCGGAACGCCGGGTCGCCCATCCGAACCGATGGGTGCTTTTTCTATCTGGCAAAACTGCTGAAAGATTGTGTCAGAGAATGTGGCGTCGACAGCAATAAAGCAAATACCTGAAGGATTGCCGGGAACAGGACGGGAGGTCGGGGGTAGAATTGCCTCTTCTCTTCAAGATAAACTCGTTCCGGGCGCTGGTTACGCCCGCTTTCCATCGGTTGAAATAAGGGGGGGTCTATGACCATCGAGAGGCCTTTCAAGGATTATTACGACTTCGAGCACTTCCGCCAGGTGCTGATGCGCGAGACAACCGAGGGGCCGGTGCCCATCATCGAGCTCTTCGCGGACCCGGAAATCATGTGCGAGACTGCGGGCGTCGAATTCCCCGCAGAGCGTGTAATGGAACTGATCAACCTGGGTCTGGAGCCGACCATGGAACAGCTGGAGCTCGGCGTCCGGCTCATGGACCTTTCCGTCGCGTTTTCGGTGGCGGTTGGCTACGATTACGCGATCACCATCCCCATCGTACCCGTGCCCAGAACCGACTACCTCCTCCGGGAGAACCCGCGGCAGGACGGGAAGATGCGGGGCTGGCAGGACGAGCATCAGGGCCTGATCATGGACAGGGATGACTTCGAGCGCTTTGCCTGGCCGCCCGTCGAGGCCGTGAACATCGTACCTGTCGAGTACACCGCGAGCAAGCTGCCCGAGGGTATGAAAGTCATGGCCTTCATCACGGGCATCTTCGAGGACTTGAAGCGCCTCATGGGCATCGAGCAGATGGCCATCAAGAGCATCGAGGAGCCGGAGCTCTGCGGCGATATTCTGGAGAGGCTGACCGTGCTGGCCGAGGAAGCCGTAGACAAGAGCGCGGCCCATCCCGACGTAGTAGCCATCTTCTACGGCGAAGACATGGGGTTCAACACCTCCCTCATGCTCTCCCCCGCCTGGATGCGCGAATGGGTCGTACCCCGCCTGAAGCGGATTGGCGATGCCTGTCACCGTCACGGGAAGCCGTTCCTGCTACACTCGTGCGGCCAGATCGACGCGCTCATGGAGGACCTCATCGAGGTTGTGGGCATCGACGCCCGCCACTCCTTCCAGGACAACATCGAGCCGGTAGAGGAGGTCTACGGGAAATACGGAGACCGCATCTCCATACTGGGAGGACTTGACGTGGACCTGCTGGCACGGGGCACGCAGCGGGAGGTATCGGAGAGGACCAGGCGCATACTGGAGGTGTGTGCCCCGGGCGGCGGCTTCTGCATGGGCTCGGGCAATTCGGTCACCAACTTCGTGAGAATCGAGAACTACTACGCCATGCTCGACGAGACCAGGAAATGGA
>Ga0315294_10007446_pt1 | contig 12001 bp, 13 predicted proteins | sample YL17G13_40_MG_FD_203626 | JGI IMG/M metagenome (GOLD analysis project Ga0315294, IMG submission 203626) | Sediment microbial communities from Yellowstone Lake, YNP, Wyoming, USA - YL17G13_40 | ecosystem: Environmental > Aquatic > Freshwater > Lake > Sediment | place: USA: Wyoming | collected...
ATGGCGGCTAGTTCCGGGTACTGCCATTGGTGCGTTGCCGGGTTTCAGGTAATAATTTTTGCCTTCGTATACGCGGGGCTTTTGCCCGGCTATTGGGTCAAGTGTGTAGCGGGCCAAAAATCCTTGGCGCTGCAAACTGATACTGCGGTAAGTATCGCCTGCGCTAATCGGCTTAAATTGTTTAATGCCAGCAGCGAACGCGGCAGCCCTAACAGCATTGTAAGCGTTAGCGGCCAGCGGGTGCAGTTTGCCAAACGGTTTAACCTCAATTAGCAGGCTAGGCGGTAGTTCGCCCGGCTTAACGTGTTGCAGCGAGGCAGGCATTACTAGTTTTTTAATTGGTGGTATATCCATTATTCGGTTGGCGGGGTTTTGCTTTTAAGGCCGTTAGACGCCACAAGGCCGCTAAGTGTGCCAGTTAAAAACACTAGCAACGTGGATAGCAGGTCTATTAGTTGCGCGTCGGTTGGCGCTTGTTCCATTGGCTGATCTACAAACAAAATACCGTAGATAAACGCAAGCACGGTAAAACTAAAACACACCGCCATTAGACGGCCTACGAAAACTATTAACCCTGCGTGTTGTTGTTCGGGTGTTTTAATCATTTTCGCAACTCGCTTTTGTAAAACATTGGTAGGTCGTATTTTGTTTAGAAATTGTGCAACCACTACAGCCCCACGCCACTACTGCTACAAGAATTGTGCAGCCGAGTAAGTAGCGCCATTTCATTACGCCTCGTCTGTGGGCGCTGCCTGAAATATGTTAAGCGTTGCGTTATAGGTGTAACCGCTTCCAGCGTAAATAGCACGAAACGAACCTGAATAACTGGTTTGTAACCATTCTCCGTTAAGACCAATAGAGGCTATAAACGCTTGCCCAACTGGTTCGCTTTCGGGAAACGGCAAGTTATCGCAGTCGTCGTTTGATACAACAATAACTTCCTCAACAGTGTTTCCGATTATTCTTGCGAAATGTGCCATGTTAAACCTTAAACCTAACTAGAACAATACCCGAACCACCAGCACCTCCAGCACCGCCGCCTGATGTTGCACCGTTTCCACCGTTTGCGGTGTTTGCACCTCCAGCACCCGAACCCGAAATACCATTTCCACCAACGCCCTTGGTATCTGTATTTGTGCCGCCTGTAAATGTACTTAATGAAGTGCCCGCACCGCCCGTATTTGATGTTGCACTAGCAGAGGTACCACCGCCGCCATGTTTCCCACCGTCAAAACCCGTTATTCCAGTTGCCATAGATGTACTGCCTGCAGCCTGAAAACCGCCAGCACCACCGCCGCAACCACCACGACTAGACCGACTGCGTTCTGCCACTCCATCGCCGCCGTAACCGCCTCCATGGCCGCCGCCGGCAACACTTATACCGTTTGTTTGCGTTCCAATGTAAGACGAACTACCCGCAACAGCAGGGCTAGCCGAACCGCCAGCACCCACGGTAAGAGTTTGGTTAGCATTAAAAAAACAAGTTCCAACTATTAGACCACCGCCGCCACCGCCGCCACCGCCACCCGACGCCGAGGTATCACTTCCGCCAGCGCCACCGCCAGCAACTAGCATTACGTCAAATAGTCCAGACTTGGTAACAGTTAGTGTGCTTGAACTTGTAAACGTAAGCAACGTATATGCAACACCGCCAACCGTAATACTTGACGAAGTTCCGCCCGTTGCTGTTCCATAATTATTACCGCCACCGCTAAAAAAAATAGCAGCACTAGCACTAGTAAAATACAGCGTGCCACCTCCATATTGTGCCAATGCTAAACTTCCAGCGGTTGTGACTGTTGCCGTGCCTGCCGTAATTGTGCAAGTGCCAGCGCCAATGTTTTGTATAAAAAGGTTGTCGCCAGCGCTAAAAAGTGACGTGTTAACGGTAATGGTTGTTGACCCCGCGGCGTTCATCTGGACACGCTTACCCGCGTCGCTTGCGAGCAAAACATAACTAGCAGTTTTTGCGTTTACAGGTACGTTAAACGTTGAGTTAAGTTCGCTGGCCGTGAGCACGGCGCCATTAACAAACGGGTACGGGGTAGTTGCCATATGAGTTACTTTATCCTAAAACGGGTTGCGGGTCTTGTATATCTAGTTTGCCATAAATTGGGTCGTTAAGTATGAACTGGTAAACGATCACGGTAGGCGCCGTGTAGTAGGTGACCCGGTGACCGTTAACAAAATCTAACCTATGTTCTACGCCCTCTACCGATAGTTCTTGCGCTACTTCGCCAGCGGCAATAGTGTTCGTTATGGTGATGGTATCGCCAATATCTACTAGGGCTAGGGCTTCGCGCTGTGGCGTAGTCAGCATTAGGTAATCCGTTTGCACGGCTGTAAACGTGGCCTCGGGTTCGCCAACAATTAGGTAACTGGCAAGGGTTGCGGCGGCAGCGTCATTGTGTAGCAGACTGTCGGTAATGCTTACCGTTTGTATTAGGTACTTGGCTTGGCTGGCTAGATCGTCAGCAACCTCAGGCACGGTTGCGCCTAAGTGCTGAATACTGGCCCTGTTTACTACCTGATCGGCGTTATAGGTTATGCCTAAATTGTTATAGGGAATGTTTGTGCCGTCGTCGTGAAAATCTGCAACGCTTCCGCTAAGGGTATTACCTACCCTCGGGTCAAAGTTCAGTACCCCCGTTCGTGACATAAAAACGCGGCCCTGTTCGGCTTGCTGTATTTGGTTTAGGTATGCCTTAACGTTGGTACCTTCAGGCACCGTGTAGGCAGCAGCGCCGCCCAAGGTTTGGGTACCTGTGTTTATGTTGCGGCTAGCCAACGGGTAATTAACTTCAGGCAAATCAAGTACAGCCGTTAAACGGGCGCTAGATAACTCCTCGGCTACGTTAAACTCGGCAAGGCTAGTTTGCGCTAATAGGTAAAAATCGTCAGCACAATAAACGGTTACCGTGTTATTTCCGCCTAGTTCGTAAGAGTAATCATAGTTTACTATTTGCCCTACAAACAGCGTTATAAACGTGTTGATACTGTCATAGCGGCCTAACGATACCCGGCGTAAAGGCGCCAAAGTAAATTGCCCGGCAGGGTCTACAAACGGGCTAGACGTATACAGCGGGTTTAGTATGCCGTTGGCTAGTGTGTCATCAAGGGTAAACGACATTGTGCCGGCGCTAAATTGGTCACCAATCTCACGGCGGCCACGGTTTACCGAAACGTTTTTAGCGTATTCCAACATAGGCGCAAACTCGGTAGTGCCGTCTAAAACAAACTCGGTATTATTTAATACGCCCCGTGTTGCGTCATCAAGCGTAAACCCATCAAGAATAAAACCAGTGTCTATAAATAGTTCATAGTTGCCGCTGGCAATAACTGACGTAGCCACTAGCCCACCTGAATATTTGCGGGGCCTGCCGAACGGTTATAAGCGCGAATACTGTTTACTACCGCCTGCCCTACTTCCGCGCTAGTCGCCAAACCGCCCGTAACGTTTACGGTAAGGCTGGCGAAATCCTCATAGCCTTGGCCCGGGCGTTGCGGTATTACTCGGCCTACTGGTTGCGGGCTAATTGCTTCCGCAAACCCTGCGCCTATGCCTTTAATGTCCGGCAACTTAATACCCTTTTGCCCCAACTTGGCTTGGGCTGCAGCAAACGCCGCTTCCACGCCCTGCAAATATGACTGGGCATTAGAAACGCCTGCACCGTACCACTGGCTAGCGGCGTTTAATCCAATTTTTTCGGCTGCCGCGCTTGCCGCGTCTACTAGTGCGTTTGTTTCGTCAATTGCACTTTGACCGCCTTTAATAAGTTCGGCCGCAATAGCCGCGCCACTTTCGCCGCCAGCGTCAAGTACAGCCTGCAATGCGCTTTTACTTAATTTCATTTTTAGCAAGGTTTCTACGTCGCTACCGTATTTAACTATCCCGGCTACCTGATCGCGTAAGCCCTGTAAAAACCCGGCGCCTGTTTCGTCGCCTGCGTCTTTAGCGTCTTGAAAACTAAACGCGTCTTTAATGCCTTCGCTAACGTTTGTAGCGAAATCGCTAAACGCCTCTTGGGCTTCGGCTAACTGGGTTTGGGCGTTTGCTAAGGCGTCAGCCAAATAGGTTTTAAGTGCGTCGCTAGCCTCTTTAACGCGTTCGGCCATTTTCTTAGCCTTATCAGATACCCCACCAATAGCGGTATCAACTTCCGTAATAACTGGCGGTAGTGGCGTTAGCGAACCGCCAAACGTGCGCGTGCTTTCCACCGCTGATTTTGTGGCGTTCTTATAGATTACAAACGCGCCAGCAGCAACTACCAGCCCTGCAGCAATAGCGGCAGCACCTACGCCTAACGTCATAGCCGTGTTGGCTGCAGCAGCGCTAGCGGCCAGTGAATAGTTTAGCGCGGTGGTTACTACGGTTACAGCGTTAGCGATAATTTGCGCCGCCTTAAATCCAATAAGCGCGGTAGACATAGCGGCAATAGCAGTACCTACGCCTAACAAAATGCCTGTATGGTCAGCGGCCCAATTACCAAACGAAATTAGCGGCGGCAAAACTGCCATAACAGCCGGCAATAATGCCATGCCTATACTTTCCTTGGCTTCGTCTAACGCCACGTTAAGGCGCTTAAATTGTCCTTGTGCGGTACCTGCTGCTACAGCGGCTTGACCACCAAAAGTTTTAGCCAACGCGGCCATAACCTCATCAAGGCTGGCACCGTCTTTTATCATTTTCTTTAGTTCAGGGGATAGCAGCCCTAGCGCTTTATAGTTGCCGCCGTACGCTTTTGCTAACGCGTCACTAACCGAACCTAAATCCTTACCTGTGCCAGCCGAAATATCCATAGCCAGTTTTAGGCCGTCAGTTGCTGTAGTTATGTCTTGGGTTACGCGAACCAGTGACGCAAACGCTGGGCGTAGTTCATCATCAGCCACGCCGGTAGCCATTTGCATAGCGTTTATTTGCGATTCAATTGCGGCTACTTGGCTGTCGGTTGCGCCAGTAACGTTTTGTAGGGTTTTGGCTAATATCGCTTGCGCGGCGCTGTCCTCTACGGCGGCTTTAATGCTGTACCCGGCAGCAACAGTTAATGCGCCCATAGCGGCAACCGCTGGTAAAAACGCTTTACCTGCTATATAGCCCGCCTTTTGCGAGGTGGTTTCTAGCGCTTTTAGTTGCGTGATTGCTTGCTGAAATCCTTTGCCCTCTAGGCTGCTAATTATCGGTATGTTAATTGCCATGGCGTGTTACCAGTTTTCGGTTTGTTAAGTCCATAACAGTATCTACGATTTGCATAACTTTTTCAGTGACTGCCTCACGATTATTTTCTACGGCAATATCAACGGCGCGAGGCTGGCCGCCTACCTCTACATCAAGGTTTGTTACAAACGTGCCCTGCGTTTGTGCGCCTGCGTGGTCATAGATTGCACCGGCGGCGTCGGCCTGTTGGATAACCATAAGTTGGTAGGGCTTAGAACCGTAAACTACTTGGCTGGTATAACGGTTGCCTAGATCGTCAGAACGGTTAAAGTTTACGTAGCGTTCTTTGCTAGCCCGTACGCCTACCTTTACCTTAAATCCTTTTTGTACTGCGTCGGTACGCCAACTAGTATTACGGCCTTTAATCAAATTGCCACGAACCATACCTGACAGCGGCGCACCGTTATTTTTGCTGTTATCAAAATGGGCTACAAGGCTACGGCCTTCGCTTACGATCTGTTCGCCTGCTGCCCCGATCTGTTTAGTAACTTCGCGGCGGTACTTATTATCAAAATCGTTTAACTCTTTTAGCGCCTCTTTAATCCCGTAGATTTCAGGTATTACAGCGCGCGCAACCATTATTTGCCGCCGCGTTGCTTATTCAGTATTTCTATAGTGGCGTTCATATCGTCTAATTCATATGATAGTTCACTAGGCCAAAAACCTGTTGCTACTAATATTTCGGCAAGTGCTCGGCGCACCGTGCCGTTTAGGCTTTTGGGTCAGCGGCCTCAACTACCTCAATAGACGCCAGCGAACTAATGAACTGGTCAAGGTTGCCCGGTACCGTGGTACCTGTAGCGCGTGTTGCTTCGTAGCAAAGATACGCCAAATCCTCAACGCCTACGCCTTGCGCCATTTCGGACGCCTTGCGCCTGTACTTACGTTCCCACGCAACCACCGTACTTAAATTGGTGGTAACCGTGTTTGTGCTGCCGTCGTTAAACGTTGCTTTAAGTGTTAATTGCATTGTGCCTGCCTTTGTGTCGGGCCGTTGCCGGCTTTAATTAAACTTCAAGTACTGAAAAAACGCCCCCGGTGAACGTCACCGAAATTACCCCGAGGGTGCCGAGGGCCAGCGTGTACGGGATTATTTCCAAGTAGGCACCGGTTAGGGTCTGAGTTGGATTAGTTGCGGTACCGGGGCTGGTTGCTGACGGTGACCACGAAACAGTTGTAGTAGTTCCTACCAATGCTTTAAGCGTGGCGTATGTTTCGCTGGCAGCAAACGACGCGTACAAATCAAGTTGCAACGTAGAGTTTTCAAGTCCTGCAGTGTAACTGCGTGACGTGGTGCCGAACGCGGTGGACTCTAACGCCTCAATGGTGCGCGTAAAAACCAAACCTTGGCACTGATCCTGTAAAGAAACTGCGTTCACGGTTACGTTTGGGTTGCTTAGGTAGGTGCTGGTTGCCATAGTGGTTAGTCCTTTGGTGTGTTCTTGCTATTAGTTTTAGCAGGTTTTGGGGTTTCATTTGTGGATTGTTCTAAAAATCCGCCAGCAACTAGGGCCGCTACGTTTATGCCGTTGGCTGTTGCGCCTTCAGCGTCGTATTCTGTGCCGGGTTCGCCTAAGCGTGGGCTAATAATTTTGTATGGCATTGGGTTTAGTCCTAACTGGTTTGGGCTTGCATTTCTATAGTTAAATCGTAGGCGGGCATTTCGGCCCCACCGATAACAGCAATAGTAGGGCGGCCAGCGGTTACGGCAACGTTTTTACCTACTACCAAACTGGCTAGGTGCATTAGGTTTCTTTGCGCGTCAAGGTTGCCCGGGCCAAGGGTTATTAGCCGTACCGTGTAGGTAAGTTGAACTATGTTGCCGCCGCCGCCATAAACCACAAAACTAGGCGCGTCAATGAACGCACAAGGTGGCACAAGGTTTCGGGGGTCTGTTACTACCTGCATCCCTGTAATTGTCGTTAGCGTGGCTGCTAGATCGTCTAGCGCCTCATTAAATAAGTCTGTGTAGGCAACAGGCATTAGGCAACCTGAGGCCGTGGGATACCCAACAGCATTTTGATAGCCGGGCTTAGCCCTACCGAACTGCCAGCGGCCATACCGTCAAACGCCGCAAAGTCTGTTACCGCGCCACGCTGACGGTAAAAGAAACCGCCTAGCGAAATAGTGCCAAGAGTTACCTGCCCATTTGGTGACGTGCTGAGGCTGTCTATGTAACCTGCCTCTTGCCGTCTAGTAAACGCGAGGCTGTTAGCAGCCAACGCGCATTGGGTTAAAAAAGTTGTATCTAGTGCCGACGCTGTACCAATACCTAACCAGTCTTCAATTTGCGCGGCCGTAATCCACGTGCACGTTTCGGTAAACGTAATTGTGCCGCTGGCAGCGGTGCGTTGTACGTTGCTACCTGTGCATGAATAGAGAACCTGATTAGGTACTGGTACTTCGTAATCGTAAAGTAAATCACCGTACTCATCAACGCCAATAAACAAATACTCGGGAATAGCGCGAACAGTGAACGTGCCGTTAAACGGTACGCCAACTGTTGCAACTGTAAAACTACCGCCTACTACTAAATCATTAGGTGTAAGGGTTTGCAGTACTGCGTAATTATCCAGTAACTGTTTATAGGTGACCGAGTAGACGGCCATAACTGGCCTACCTTCCGGTTATCAGACGAATTTAACGAACTTGGTTGCGTCTGCCATGAACGCGGCAGCGTAGCCACGGTAGGCAATAGTGCGGCCAAGTGTGCTAGGTACGTCTACCGAGATAGCGCCCTTTTGCTGTTCGTAAAACTCAAACCCTGCTGCTGGGCCGGCTGCGTGACCCATAAACGAACCCGGTGTGTTTTTGTCTACGACAAGTACCAAACCTAGCGGGTTACCGTTCCATGAATTGGCTGACAGTTCGCCCGGTGCGTTCATAGCGCCGATCTGTGGGAATACTGGGCGGCCTGTGCTGTCTACCAATGAACCCAACGCGGCCCACGTACCCGGTGTTACCACCATATGGGTAGGTAGGTAGTTGCTGTTAAGGCTGATTTGGCGTGCGCCTTCATAAATTGCGGCGATCCAGTCGGCAGGGTCTGAAGTATCGGCTACTGCTGAGGTTTGTGTAATTGCTGCATGGCAAGTATCTACTGCGTAGTTATCGGTTGCTTGACCGTAAGCAATTGCCAACTGGTTCAACACAATGTTAATAGAGGCTGGGTCAGTCCAATCCAAATCCTGTTCTGACATTGTAACAAATGTTCCAAACGTCAATTTGTTTACGTTGTTATTAGCAACGGTAACAGTACTTGGGTCAAGTTGGTTTAGTTGGCCTGTTGGCTGCTGGGTAACTGTTGGGCGTACCGTGATAACTGGGCGGCGAAATGTTGCGCCGCTTTGTGGCATAGCCTTAGCACCGATAGCGCTAACAAATGGGCGAATAGGGTTAAGTCCATCGTAAACGGTTCCGGTAATAATTTCTGGCAAAATACCCGGGGTGTCCGCGGTAGTAATGTTTGGCGCTGCTGCTTGAATGCGTGAGTGCATTTCGGCAAGTACGCCGCCTCCTTGGAATGTTGCTGCGATAAATTCGCTAGCGGTTGGCAACTTAAAGTTACGTGGCTGTGCGTACAATGGTTGCGCCATTGGTGCGGCTTCAATAACTGCTGGGGTTTCTACTGGGTTTAACATTTCGTGTTTCTCCTCTACGGGTTCTTGTTCACTATTTAACTCTACTTCATCATCGGGTTGGTGGATACTTGCTGCCACGCGATCTACTGACGCCCCAGCAAATGCACCAAACGGTACTAAGCTTAACTCTTGCCATTGGGCGGCCTCAATAATCATTACGCCTTCAGCGTCATAACTAAATTTGGTGGGGTTTACGCCTACCGATACTGCGTCTAAAACGCCGTCAGCGGCCAGCACTAGCGCTTCATTGCCTAACGTGGTTTCGCTTATTCGGGCTTCGTACATCATGCCGCCCGGCGTATCTACCATGCTAGTTACCAAACCTACGGCCTGCGTACTGTCATGGCCCAAATATAGTTTGGGCATTTTGCCGCCAGCGTCAAGGCTGCCCGGCATAAACATAACTTTAGTTCCATCAGAAACCGTAGCCTGCACCATATAAGGCAAGGCAAGGCCCGCCAGTGTGCGGCGTGGCATACCGTCGGGGCCTGCTGCGTCTATTTTTAATTCTTGCTGGGTTAGTTTAAGCATTGGGCATTACTCCAGTTTCGGCAGTTTCGTAGTTGTTGTTTTCTTTTTCCATTAAATAGTTTTCGCTAAGGTAATCCTCAATATCAAACTTTACGTACGTGCCGCGCGGTAGCACGTTGTCAGCGCTTAACGTTTCGCTAATACAGTCCATAAACAATTTGGCGCCAAACATATACAAATCCTGCCGCGCTTGCGTGCTGTTTTGGTATGAGTAACTACCAGTTGCTACGCCTAACAAATACGGCGGACAGTTTGCTAGCCGGGCAATTTCTAGCGCCTGATATTCGGAGGCCTCAACCAGCATTTGTTTACTGGGGTCTGTTGTTGTTTCAGTGTAGGTAACAAACTCATTTAATGCGGCAACAGTGTTTGTAAGTCTTGCGGCCTCAAACGATTGCGACAGTTGTTGCAGTTCCTCACCGCTTAAGGGTTCCCCGCCAACCTGCCGCAAAACGCCATTCGGTAGCGAATTCATTGCTGACCTCATACGGCTGGCTTCTAATTTAAGCGACGTTAAAACAGCGTTAGGGCTAGTAAATAACAAACCCTGTATAGGGCTAATAAATTGCACGACGTCGCGGTGGTCTACTGGCAGGCCGCTAAACGTAATTTGTTTAGACGGTGCAAAGAAAACAGGCCCGGCCTGATCCTGCGTTAAGGTCATCGCGGAAGGCATGCGTTGGAAGGCGCTTGGAAAACCGTCAGCGGTGCGCGAAGTAATCGCTAAAAACGCCCGCTGAGTAAAAAATAAATCATCAAATAACCATGCAAATAGTGTGCTGTTTGGTAGCGCTGGGTCAAGGCGACGCAACCAAGAACGCGGCGCAATGTCTACCTCTTCCATTTCCTCGCCGTTCCACATTTCGTTATACATTTTTAGTGGCGTGCAACCAATAACACTTGCCAACAAATCGCGGGCGCGGGTAATGGCCGGCACACTCATAGCGCGTTGGCGTGTGTTTCCTTGTGTAAACGCATAGAAATTATCTAACTGCGACATACCAACATTGCTGCCGGCGGCGGCCTTTACTACAGGTTGCGCGGCGTCGGTGGTTGCACGTGTGAAAAGGCCCATAGGTTTAGTTTGCCATATCTAGTAAAAGTTTGGTGGCACCGACTAGGCCCATCAGTTCCCGACGAAAAGAATAGGTACTTCCAGCCGGTGCCGCACCAATACTATCCAGCGGCGCTAACTATTATGGGTTTGCCCATAGCGGCAGGTTTGCCGGCTAAGGCAACAGCGAACACTAAACAGCGTGCCATAGATATAGGGCCGGGTGATCGCTGGGAACTTATTACTATGTTGCCGTTGTGTTTTACTAGTACGGCCCGTTCCACGTGTTCGGATAGTAAGTGTTCGCCGTTATGCAATAGGCGGCCCTCTACAATGATTGATTTAACAGCAGCAGTCCAACGGTTTAGTTCGCGGTAACCAACAATTGTTGCACGCCTAGATAACTGTGGCGGGCAGTGAACTTCCAGCGACGGCACTATAGCCAGTTTTAGTGTTGGGGCTTTTGCTATTTCGGTTTCTACTTTTGCCCACATTTCGGCCATAGTGTCAGCGACAAAGGCAGTTACTACGTGGGTTTTAGTTCCCGAAATTACGGCACGTACCCCGTAAAAGTGCCCGCTATCCTCGCCTACTTCAATGGCTAGCACGCCGCCTAGTGGGGCTACAGCGTCAGTTTCGCACGCCGAAAACTGCCCGGGTTCTAACCAGCCAGCGGCGGCAGCCGTCCAAGTATTAACCGAACTTCGTAAAAACGCGTTACGGTTTGGCGCTTCAGCCTCACTAGCGATCACTTCCATATCAAGGGTGTAACCCAACGCTGGGTTAGCCATAGCCCACGCGGCGGGCGTCATCAAATCCATTTTGGCGGGGTCAGGTGACCATTCAGCAAAATACAGGCTACCGGGCTTGCCTTCATCAATAGTTCGTAAACCCTGTTCCCGCCAACGCAACATAGCCGTACTGCTACTATCGCCCGCTGTACTCCACATACTGCACAAAGGGTTTTTGCGTGCGCGCTGGGTAGGTAGCAAACCCTGATCTATGGCCTCAGTAGATACCGCCCAAGCCTCATCTATTATTAGCAAATCCACGCTGTAACCGTGACCAGCGCCCGGGGTAGCCGCCCTAACATGCCAAACACTGCCGTCAGGCATAGTAAGTTTTTGCCGGCCATATGACCAAGAAACGTCAGCCCCGCATTTAACTTCCAATATCGGCGCCAAATAATTAAACAGCGCTGTAGCCAAATCCAATTTGTGAGCAACACTAATAACCGTTTGTGGGGTACCCCGTTCACGTGCCTCATTTAGCAACCAGTCGCCAAGTAACGACGCTATGCAAACCGTTTTACCATTCTGCCGGGCGACACTCACCAAACTAACCCTCGGCCTGCTGCCGTCATCAGCAACAGCCGTTTGGCCATGCAACGCGCGCACCTGCCACGGCATTAAATCCACGCCAAGTACATCACGGGCAAACCCCAATATGCGGCTAGCACTAGATCGTTCGTCACTGTGCGCGGTCGTTTCCAATCGGGGTAGATCGTGGCCAGTCCGCGCCAGTTCCGGCAAACCCTTATGGGATATAGAAAAGGGTGAG
>Ga0315294_10007453_pt1 | contig 11996 bp, 10 predicted proteins | sample YL17G13_40_MG_FD_203626 | JGI IMG/M metagenome (GOLD analysis project Ga0315294, IMG submission 203626) | Sediment microbial communities from Yellowstone Lake, YNP, Wyoming, USA - YL17G13_40 | ecosystem: Environmental > Aquatic > Freshwater > Lake > Sediment | place: USA: Wyoming | collected...
AACCGACCCGGTGCTGTAGCACTGGGTCAGTTTGCTTCCCGATCCCACCAGCCCCCCGACATCCGAGTCGCCCCTGACTGTGCCCGTGCTGTAACACTGGGTCACAGCGCCGTAGTTGTCCCCCACCAGCCCACCGACAACGTCAACGGCGCTGACCACACCGGTGCTGTAGCACTGGGTCACCTCGCCGTCGTTCTCCCCCACCAACCCGCCAACAAACCTCTTGCCGCTGACCGCGCCGGTGCTGTAGCACTGGGTCACAATACCACCGCTGGACCCCCCCCACCAGCCCGCCGACATAGTAACCTGAGCCGGTGATATTGACATCGACTACCCCCAGGTTCTTGACCTCGGCTCCAGGCTCGAATTGGCCAAACAGGCCCAGACGGCCATTGCCTTTGATTGTCAGGTGCGAGATCGTGTGACCGTTGCCGTCAAAGACGCCGGTGAAAGCAGTGCCCTGAAACCAGTCTGTCGCCTGCGTATCGGGCGCAATGATGGCTCTGTCGAAGACCTTGCGGCCGGGGAGGGCGGGGTCCAGGTCGATGTCGGCGGTCAGGACAAAGTGTTTGTCGTAATCGGCGGGAGTCTCGCCGAGTGCGATCAGGTCGGCGGCCGTGGCGATCTGGTACGGGTCCTGGGCCGTGCCGCTGCCCCCGCTGTATTTGGCCGTGGCGGTGGAAACGAGGGTCAGGAGAAGGACAACTGCTGCATGCGCTCGGAACCTGCCTGGGATAACCATAACCTGCCTCCGATTCGATAGAAGAGCCGCACGACAACGATCTACCAGACCCCAGTATACCCGATGAGCATTGTCTGCGTCAATCTTCCGTGTTCGGAAGTCATCGCCAGGAACGGTCATGCCCCCCGACCGGGGTCTTGCCCCTTCGGCGAATTTCTTTGAACCGTGAGGACAAAAGCCGTAGAAGAGAAGTACAGAGCACCGGCTGGCTGTCGTCGTTTGTAGTGTGCCCGTAAGGGCATCAAAAGAAGTTTCAAGTTGGAAGTTGGAAGTCTCAAGCGGCGACTGGGCACTTGAAACTTCACACTTTCCACTGCAAACTACCCAAGAAACGCCTTACGGCGTCACTACAAGCCGGCCGACGGGAACCCACTCACCAAGGAAACGGAGTTAAGAGATGAAAGAGACCTTGCCGGAACATTTTCAGGATTTCGTCCAGAAGTACCCCCATGTGTGGGAGGCCCACCAGAAGCTCAGCGAAGCGTGTGCCCAATCCGGGCCGCTCGACCGCAAAACCCGCGAGCTGATCAAAGTGGGCATTTCCGGGGCCGCCAATCAAACCACGGCCCTCCAGCGGCACGCGGTAATGGCGATCCAGGCCGGGGCGACGGAAGAGGAAGTCTACCAGACGATTCTGCTGCTGATTACGACCGTAGGCTTTCCCCGCGCCTCCGCGGCCTTGCAATGGGCTAGGAACGCCCTGACGGCCCCGTAAGCACGAAACACGAATGTCGAAATTCGAAACAAGCACGAAGGGCCCAACGTTCGAAACGGCAAAGCCCCGTCGGCAGCCTGTTTCCGTCATTGGTGCTTCAAATTTGTTTCGGATTTCGACATTCAGATTTGCTCATTCTTCGGGGACGACCCAGCCATATTCCTGGTAGAACCGGCGTGATTCGGGCGAGGCCAGGAAATTCATGAACTGCTCCGCCGGACCACTCTGGCGTGCGAACGACAGCATGCCGACGCACGTCCCTCTCGCCACCTGCTGATCCTTCGGCATTTCGATGACCTCGATGCGGTCGGCTTCCAGATGCCGAAACGCCGTCCAGCCGAACGCCGCATCCACCTGCCCCGTGGCGACGGCCTCAATGATGGCCACGCAGCCGTTCGCGTAGTAGCATATGTTGTTTCGGATCGGCTCGACCAGCCCCAGACGGCCGCAGACATCTTCCCACAGCCCCTTGAGACAGTCGATCACGGAAACGGCGATTCGCACGCCGGGCCGGGCCATGTCCTGCACGGAACAGATGTTCTTCGGATTGCCGGCAGGCACAAGAATCGCCGACGTGCGGCAGCCGATGGTCCTGCGCTTGCGCTTCTGGACGATCCCCCTCACCTCGCCGTCGTCGAGGAGGTACTCCGCGCCGCCTACGGCCAGGTCGTGGATGCCGGCATCGGCAATCTCGATCAGGAAATCGTCGCCGCCGGTCTCGCCCGTCGCCTCTTCGGCCACGGGTTTCGCGCAGTGGCGGCTGCACACGCTGATCTCGATCGCAATGCCGGTCCGCTGCTCGAAGAGCTTCGCGGCTTTTTCCAGCGGGGCCGCACAGGCCCTGGCACTGAAAATCCGCACGGGGCCGTTACCGTTGTGCTGTCGAATCATTTGTACCTCTGTGGTCGATGGTGAGCGTTTTGTCGTCAATGGCCGATCGCGAACCCCCGGACCGGGGTGAGGCCGTGAACATCCTTATGGCCACGATCATCAGGACCAAGGCAAAAACCTTTCGCAGTGTGCCGGCGGATAACCGCGCGGCCAACTCTGTCCCGACCATCGCACCGGCTACGGCCCCCAACGCCAACAGCGCGATCACGGTGCCGTTCAACTCGATGTGCGGATTCCGCCAGTAGCGGATCGCACCGACAAGAGCCATCGGCACCATGACCGCCAGAGCGGTGCCCTGGGCAGATTTCTGCTCGAAGCTGAAAAGAAGCACCAGGACCGGAATGAGCACGATCCCGCTGCCCAATCCCAGCGTGCCGCTTACAATCCCGGCACAGAGACCCAAGACCAAAAAGACCCACCATTCACCCGGCAGCGAGCCAACCACAACATGCCTCCGGCAAGAACCCGATAACGTCAGACCATGCGCAGTTGCAGCAGTATAACCCATCGGGCGCGGAAAGTGTGCGACTAAATTTCGTGGCGTCCGTGCGCCCTTTCTGTCATCCTGAGCGCCAGCGAAGGATCTGGGCTGAGCACGACGACAAGCGTTGGCTACTACCACATTCGTTGCCCAGATGCTTCACTTCGTTCAGCATGACAAGCCTGGGCTGTTCCGCCACGGAACATAGTTGCACATTGCGGAAATGCCATGTCATTCAACGCTTGAAACGGGGCGGGGATCTTCATAGAATGTCCGCATTCTTCAGTGGGCATAGAGAAGGTTATGAGGTCCATCAAGCTGTACGTCATTCTTGGAAGTGCTGTGGCAGTCGGCGCCCTTGTCTTTCTGCTGGTGTGGACTCCCGGCACGGGCAACCAGGCGAACTCGGGGCAGCCGCTGGTGCTCTATTGTGCGGCGGGCATAAACCCGCCGGTCGCCGAGGTGGTGAAGGAATACGAGGACCAGTTCGGCGTCGCCGTCCGCGTCCAGTACGGCGGGTCGGGGACTCTGCTGAGCAACCTCCGTGCGGCAAAGACCGGGGATTTGTATCTGGCCGCCGACGCCAGCTACATTCAGATCGCTCGCGAGCAGGGCTTGATCGCCGAGACGATCCCGCTGGCGACCATGCGTCCCGTGATTGCCTCGGCGAAAGGCAATCCGAAGACGATCCAGTCGGCGAAGGATTTGCTGCGGGAGGACGTTCGGGTCGCCCTCGGCAATCCGGATGCGGCCTCCATCGGAAAACAGACTCAGACGGCCATGACCAAGGCCGGGTTGTGGGAGAACCTCAAACAGGCCGTGCAATCGCGCGGCGTTTTCAAACCTACGGTCAACGACATCGCCAACGACATCAAGATCGGCACGGTCGATGCCGGTGTGGTCTGGGATTCCATCGCAAGGCAGTACCCGGAGCTGGAGATCGCTGCTCCATTGATCGACGACCCGAATTTCGTCATGGAGGTGAGGATTGCCGTGCTGAAGAGCAGCCGGCAGCCCACGGAGGCGCTGCGTTTCGCCAGGTATCTTTCGGCCCGGGACAGGGGCCTGAAGGTATTCCAGCGGCACCATTACACGGTGGTCGAAGGCGACGTGTGGGCGAAAGAACCCCAGGTCCTCCTATTCAGCGGCGGCGTAAACCGCCCGGCCATCGAGGAGACGCTCAATGCCTTCGAGCTGCGCGAGGGGTGCAAGCTTACACGGGTCTACAACGGCTGTGGGATCCTTGTCGCCCAGATGAAGGCCGGAGCAAGGCCCGATGCCTACTTTGCCTGTGATGTCTCTTTCATGCACCAGGTCCACGATCTGTTCTTCGATTCGCTGAACGTATCCGAGACAGACATCCTGATTGCCGTGCCGAAGGGCAATCCCAAGGGTATTACGTCGCTTCGGGACCTCACGAAAGAAGGACTCAAGCTCGGCGTGGCGAACGCCCAACAGAGCGCCCTCGGCGCCTTGACGGAACGGATGCTCACAGGCGCCGGCTTGTTGAAAGCCGTGATGGCCAATGTCCGGTCGCAGACCCCGACGGCGGATATGCTCGTCAACCAGCTCCGCGCCGGTGGCCTGGACGCCGTGATCGTCTATGAGGCCAATATCTCTCAGGTGCGGGAGCATCTCGATATCGTGAGAATCGACTTGCCCAGCGCCAAGGCGGTCCAGCCGTTCGCCATCGCACGGGGCTCCGGCTGCAGGCATCTCGCACAGCGTCTGCTCAATGCCATCACGTCGGCCGAGTCGCAAGAGACGTACAAAACGGCGGGGTTTCGGTGGTTGTACCCATCGGGAAAACCATGATCCCATCCCATCGCATCGTAGGGCGAGCGTCCCCGCTCACCCAAAGGACGAGGTCGTGCGAGGACGCACGACCTACAGGGAAACCATGATTACCTCCCGCCGCACCCCCCAGACAGTCACGACGGGTCATCGCGTCCGCAGTGATGCACCGTTTATCGCCGGTCTGTGCCTCCTCAGCAGCGTGTACGTTCTGCTCATTGCCGGGATGCTGCTGGCCGACCTTTCCTTCACCACGCCGGGGAACTTCCTGGCCGCCCTGCGAAGCGAGGAAATCCGCTACGCGATCCGGCTGAGCCTGATCTCGTGCAGCATCACGGCGCTGCTGTCTCTGTGGATTGCGGTGCCCATCGGTTACCTGATGTCGCGGTATTCCTTTCGCGGCAAGGCGATCCTCGATGCGATGCTCGATATCCCGATCGTTCTGCCTCCTCTGGTCATCGGGCTGAGTCTGCTGATCCTCTTTCGAACTCCCGCCGGCCGGCTCATCGAGCGGTTCATTCCCGTAACCTATGCGGTGCCCGGGATCATTCTGGCCCAATGGATGGTGGGCTGCGCGTTTGCCGTGCGGACGATGCGAACGACATTCGATCAGATCAGCCCGCGCCAGGAACAGGTGGCGCTGACGCTGGGCTGCTCGCGAAGCCAGGCCTTCTGGCGGATCGTTTTGCCGCAGGTGCGTCGGGGCCTTCTGGCCGCCGGGACACTCGCCTGGGCGCGGGCCCTGGGCGAGTTCGGGCCGATCCTGATCTTCTGCGGGGCGACTCGCATGAGAACGGAGGTGATGCCGACGAGCGTGTTCCTGGAGCTGAGCGTGGGGAACATCGAGGCGGCCGTGGCCGTGTCGCTGCTGATGGTGGTCGCCGCGGTGATTGTCCTGCTGTTGGTGCGTGTATTCGGGCGGACGGCCCCCTTCGAGGCAAACCAGATATGATCGCGTTGGAGAATGTGACGGTGCGTGCAGGCGCATTTAGCCTCTCCGGAATCTCCTTGGAGATTCCGACGGGGCAGTATGGCGTCCTGATGGGTCGAACGGCGTGCGGCAAGACGACGATCCTGGAGACCGTGTGCGGACTCAAGCCCGCGCGATCCGGGCGGATCCTCCTCGACGGCCGGGACGCCACGCGCCTGAAAGCCGCGAATCGAGGGATCGGCTATGTGCCGCAGGATGGAGCCCTGTTTTCCACGATGACGGTCCGGGGGCACCTGGCATTCGCGCTCGAGATCCGGAAGACGCCGCGAGAGCTGGTGCGAACGCGGGTAAACGAACTGGCCAGGTTGTTGGGCATCGAGGGTATCCTGGATCGAAGGCCCGCGGGTCTCAGCGGTGGTGAGCAGCAGCGGGTCGCAGTAGGCCGGGCTCTCTCGGCCCAGCCGAAAACCCTCTGCCTGGATGAGCCCTTGGGCTGCCTCGACGAAGATACGCACCAGGAGATGTGTGCGCTGCTCCAGCGCGTCTGCCGAGAGGTGGCCGTGACAACGCTGCACGTGACGCACAGCATGGCCGAGGCGAGAAAGCTGGCCGACTGCATTTTCCGAATTGAAAACGGCGTGGTCACTCGCGTGTAATCGCGGTCCGCCCCCCGGAATGGATGAAGGATGATGGATGATTGATGATGGATGATTGATGATGGATGATTCCCAAGGCAGTCCGGACTTCCTCTGCAATCATCAATCATCCCTCATCAATCATCGATGAGAGATGTGCGAGCGGCAGAACGATACGGAACGTCGTGCCGACGCCGAGTTGGCTGGAGAAACTGATGGCGCCATCGTGCATCTCCACCACGCGCTTCACCAAAGAAAGACCCAGGCCGTCACCGTCGGGCTCCACTTTTCTGGCGTTGCTCGCCCGGTAGAATTCCTCGAAGATTCTGGCCTGCTCCTCCTGCGGCACACCGATCCCCGTATCGGAAACCTCAATGGCCACGGAGTTATCCAGCATCTCGGTCTTCACCGAGATCGTGCCGTGCGGAGGGGTATACTTGATGGCGTTGAGCAACAGGTTCGTGATGGCCTCCTTGAAGGAAATGGCATTTCCGGAGACGGTCCCTGTCGCCGGGATCACAAGGCACTCGAGACGCAACGATTTCTCCTGGGCCCCGGGCTGGACCGCCTCGACGGCCCCTCGCACCGCATCGGACACCGGGAAGAACTCCATCTCCACGCTCCCGTCGAGTTTCAGTCTCGTCAGCCTCAGCAGCATCCTCACGAACGCCGTCAGCTTCTGGGTTCGACGGTAGGCTCGATTGACAAACTCCGCCGCCTGGCCGGTGAGCGAATCCGTAGCCGCGACACCAAGGCAACTCTGTATGGCGGCCAGATGCCCTTTGATATCGTGCGTAAGATGGGCAACGTACTCATCTTTGATGCGATCCTTCTCGCGAAGCAACCGGTTGGCCTCCCGCTGTGCCTCCTCGGCCCGCCGCAGTCTCATGGCAATGTAGCTGGCGAAGTACACGACCAGGTAGATGGTGACCAGGAAGGTGGCGAACATGGCCGCAAGGTAGGCCTTCTCCTCGTACCGGCAGTGGCGGACCAATCCCTTGAGGCAGTAGTGCGGCGCCAATCCCGTTGACTCCAGCAGCAACAGAATGCCAAATAGCAGGATGGCCAAAGTAGCCTGCAAGAAGCTCTCCCCTACCGAAAGCAAAATGCTCGCAATGATCACGTGGAACACGAAGAACAGCACGAGGGGATTCTCCGGACCTCCCGAGAAATGGAGCAGGACGGTGAGGATGATCAGGTCGGCGGAGATCTGAACGTCGATCATGCTCTTCGTTCTCCGCCGGCCCTGCTCGGAAACCACTTTCGTGAAGCGGTTCAACAGGTCGAGGACAACGGCATTGTACAGGACCAGCAGCGCGGCGATCGTGTAAAGGGGCACTTCCCGCACCGAGAGATGGAGAATGTGGACGCATACGAACGTGCCCAGCGCCACGGCGGTGGCGGCCAGCCACCGGAGCCGAATCAACCAATAGGCGCGCTGCCTCAGATCGTTCTCTTCCACCAGTCGCTGCATCCTCAATTCGCCCCACATTGATTGCTCGGTCACCGGTAGGGTGTGCACGGCACACCAACCCGCCGGGACACGGACCAGACGTGGTGTGCAGTACACACCCTACCGACTTCCCAAACGCGACACGTTGCGTCCAGGGGCAGTTCTCCTGCGATGGCTCCACGCCTCGCCTATTGTGTCGGTCGCCACTCCCTGGCGATATTCACATCCTGCTCGACCTTCTGCGTCAGGACATCGAGATCCACGTAGCCGATGCGGGTCAGCAACTGGGGCCGGTACTGGCGGGTGGCCACCGCCGCATATTTCTTCCAGTGTTCCGACGCCGTTTGCAGGTGTTGGACCGCGGAAGCTTGTTGCTCGGGCTTGCCGGTCTTCTCGAAGAGCGCCAGGTCAGTCGCCCCCAGGATCTTCTCAGCGTAGTAATCGCCCAGGTGTGCCATCGCCCGGATGTCGCCGATGGTCAAACGCAGTTCCTTGTCGGCGGCGGCCGCCGGCAGATCCCCCACCAGTTGCAGGGTGGTCCGTGCGTAGCCCTTCAACGCCTGCGCGACCTCCGGCGGCGTGATGCCGTTCAGGGGTTTGTTGTCGAGCAGACGATCGCGATAGGACTGGATGTTGATGATGCCGCTGCCGGGCATGGTCTCGCCGGCCATGAAGTGCTTCACCGTGTAGAAGCCCTTCTGGCTCGGGTGACTGAGGCACGCTTCGGGGAACCACTTGAGGTCGATGTCGCCCCAGAAGAACCGCGTAATCTGCGGGATGATCTTCGAGGCGGCAGACGAAGCGGCGAACAGCTTTGCCGCCGGGACCTCCGGGAACCGCACCGCCAGCGTCCGCTCGAACAAGGCATCGGGCAACCGGGGGTCATAGCTGAGGCGTCCCCACAGCATGAAGCTGTACCACTGCTTTTGGATCACGAGCTGGCGCGGCGAATCCGGCTCGGTGCCGAGAAACTCGCGGCCCCAGATGTAGCCGTCCGGGCCCATGTAGTAGCCGGCCAGCTTGTCCGGTCCCGGCATGCCGCGAACGTACGCACGGGCATACTCGGGATCGCCCCAGCGGAAGCTGTAGATGTCGTCGTTGCGCACCGTCAGCCACGTCCGCAGATTGGAAGGCATCGCCGCCAGGGTGGATTTGGCGAACGGCGGCGCGGGCAGAGAATACATGTGGGCAACCGAGTACTTGTAGCTGAAGTCGAACGTGTCGGGATAGTCCTTCCACTCGTCCAGGATGGCCTTGAGATCCGTCTGGTGGAATCGATGGATCAGGCGGATGGAGCGGTTCGGCTGCAATTTCTTCACGTCGCGGATGCCTTCCCCGTAGGTCTTCCAGAGCCATTTCTCGTTCGTGAACTCGCCCTTGAGGTTCTGCATGTTCTCACCGGCCGTGACGCCAAATCCCGCCAGTAAGGGATAGGTGAGCAGGGTCTCGCGAACGCTTCTGCGGAAGTAGTCGATCGTGGCCGGATTGGACTGGTCCGAGGTGATGCCGTACTTGCCCTCGGCGCCCCACACGAAGATGTTCCAGGTGAAGAGATACACTTCGATGCCGCGATCGCTGGCGTGCTGCATGACCCGACGCCAGAACTCGATCTTCTCCTCGATGGTCATTTTCTTGAGGGGCTCAAGGTTGTCCAGATGGGTCTTACGAACCATGTCCTTGGCACTGAGCGAGTAGCTACTGTCGAACTTCACGGTGGTCCGCATTACGTCCGCGAGGGCCACGTTGGGATACTCCGGCACCTTGACCATGGACGGGAAGGGATGGAGATTCCACAGCGTCAGCACGTTGAACCGGTCCCGCGCCATCTCGTCGAGAAACTCACGCCAGAACTCCATGCTCCACATCTCGGGGATATTCTGCTGTGCGGCGTCGCCGGCGTCGGAGTAACTGGGGGTCCGTGCATCGAGGGGAATATTGAATTTGATGCCACGCCTGGCGATATAGGGCGAGTGCTCGTTGCCTTTGACGTCCGCCAGCGCGCCCAGGCGCACCATCTCGGCCACGTCCAGCCCGCCGTACATCGCGCCGGTGGCGTCGCCGCCGAGCACGCGGATTTCCCCATCCGCACGCTCAATCCGATAGCACTGCGGCTTGAGGCCGGCAGAGTCGATGGCGAACTCTACGGTCAGTGATCCTTCGGCTGATTCGGCGGCCTTGCGGATCTCCGCGAAGGCGAAGGCAATCTGCGGAGCTTTCTGATCTCCGCTGAGCGTCACCTTCATCGCCGCACCGGCCGATGTAGACATCAGGCCAAGACTGCATAACACCACGAAAACTGCCGCCATCCGTGTCGGCCCGTGCTTGTGATCTCCTGTTGTGAGCATGCTGGCAAATCTCCTTCTGTTCCGACGCATCCGCGCGGAGTCAGGGTCTACTTCGTGACGTTCCACATCCTGATTTCCTGCCTCTTGAACTCAGGATCGTCCGGCTCCACCTTGACGTAGCTGACATGCCAATCGAGGAACAGAGCGTTGTAGCCTTCCTTGTGACGCTTCCGCGCGATGCGGCGACCCGCCCAGGTCGAATAGGGGACGTTCGAGGCGCTCAGATGATCCGGGATGAAGGCATCGGTCCGCCCCAGCCCGGAATCCGTTTCCTTGGCCACGATGTACTCCGGCGTGCAGTCTTCGAAATCGGCCAGGTAGATCCGTGCCCCCTGCTGCTTGATGTCCACCAGCCGTGTCAGGCCCACGACGACGGTACTGCCGTCTTTCCAGCCGTTCACGGCAAAACAAACGGTATGTCTCTTCTCGGGATAGGCGGGGCAGCGATAGATCTTCACGTTGCGGTAGTCCCCGTTGACGACGCTCTGGGCCAGGTACGGCATGAAGGCCTTGAACCAACGCGTGGTCTCCTCGTTCGTATGCCCGGCGAGCAGCTTCAGATCATCGGCCCGCGGAACCCGGTTGTCGTGATCCTGGGCGAACACGTTGGCCGCTACGCCGACCTGTCGCAGATTGCTGCCGCAGGTGACGCCCCAGGCCTGTTTGCGGGCCTTGCTCAAGGCGGGCATCAAGATACCCATCAGCAGGGCAATGATGGCAATGACGACCAGCAACTCGATCAGGGTGAAACCTGTTGTCTCCCGTGCAGTTCTGCGCATCACAATCGCTCCTTTCCGAAACGGACACCGGCCCTGTGGGAGTCCCTCCGGTCCGGGACTCCCCCAGGCTATTCAAAACATTTTCAATTAGTTTCATCCGTAATCACGATGGCGTCCAGTCGGGCGCCGTCTTCCCGGTACGCGATCTCCAGCGTATAGCTGCCGGCTTTCAGCGTAAAACGCACGGCGGGATCCGTGAGCGAATTGGTGCCATTGCTCACATCATCCCAATGCCAGCCGACCCCCGTCGGGAAATTCCAGTTGCACCAGCCGTCGGCATCCGGGACCGTATCCAGGGTCGCCCCTTTGATCCGCACCCAGAACGAATTCCGCCCCGCCGGCACATCGACCACACGACCGTAGATCTTGTAGGTGCCGCCCTTGACGGTAAACGGATAGCTGGCCATGCCGTCGGTATGGATGGCCGTGACACCGAGGTTCTGCGTGCTGATATACTTGCCGCCGGAGGCGGTCGGATCGTCAGACACCGCCATCGGCTTGGTGATCGTCCCGGACTCCGCTTCGATCCACAGCAGCTCCTTGGGAGGCTGCGGGGCCGTACGATACAGCCGAATGTCGTCCACGTACAGGATGCCCTTGCCGTTGCCTTCTACCCCAATGGCCAGCTTCGCAACCGACTTGAGGTTCGCACCAGCCGAGGCCAGGTCGATATTCCATTGGGTCCAGTACGGGGTTTTGAGGGCATTCGCATTGGCGCTGTAGACCACCTTGGTCCCATCGAGCTTCACATACACCTGCCCGGCCGCATTCGCCGGATCACCGTAGAAATACAGCACCAGCGTGGTGATACCGTGCTTGGTCCAATCCTGGGCGGAGGCAAACGTGCGGGTCGCCTCCGAGGTCGCGATTCCCCCGGCGTTGTTGTAGGACAAAGGCATCGACTGCTTGCCGCCGTGGACGATCTGGGTTTCACCGAAGGTCCCGTTAAGAGCGGCGTCTTTGCCGACCGTGGAGCCGTTCGACTTGAACCCCTCGGCGTAGCCATCGATCCAGGTGTCGAAGATCGTGGTCTTGGCCTTAAGATCGTCATTGTAGCTCTCAAAATCCTCGACGACGATCCAGTTCGCCGTGGCGAAGCTCCAGACGTCCCCTTCCCATGACTTGGGAGTCTGAGTATCGTTGACTTCGACCACCTTCCAGAAGTAGCTCTGGCCCAGATCGACCGACGCTTCATACCGAGGTTCTGAGACCTTCGCCGCGGGAGCCGTG
>Ga0315294_10007454_pt1 | contig 11996 bp, 26 predicted proteins | sample YL17G13_40_MG_FD_203626 | JGI IMG/M metagenome (GOLD analysis project Ga0315294, IMG submission 203626) | Sediment microbial communities from Yellowstone Lake, YNP, Wyoming, USA - YL17G13_40 | ecosystem: Environmental > Aquatic > Freshwater > Lake > Sediment | place: USA: Wyoming | collected...
GTAACCCAATCTCTTTGCATACTCAATTAGCTTTTCTTTTGGTCTCACCTTAACTGCTTTAGCAGGTGTGCCAATATAGACAGTCCAAGGTTCAGTACTTTTTGTAACTAATGAACATGCGCCAACAACTGATCCTTCACCAAGAGTAACTCCCGGCAAAATAACTACATTAGTACCAACATTTGCAAATCTTTCGAAATGAACTGGTGCAATTGTAACGTTGTCTACAAATTCGTGTGGAATTGTTGGCCCAACTAATCCATGTCCCATATGATCATCACTTCCGCAAACAATTCTTGACCCTGCAGCCAATGTTGCGAAATGTTCCATAACAAATAAACCTTTTGCACCGCCAATAACAGTTATGTAGGGAGCAATATGAACATAGTCACCAATATGTGCTTGTGTCGTCAGATAGAACCCACTATCTATGGCAGTATGATTACCAACTACAACAAGATGTGGTCTTCGTATTTCAACATTTTGACTAATAAAACTATCAAATCCAATACTAGATAGTTTAGAATAATCATATTCCGGTGATTTGATTTCTGTCTTCATAATTAAGAACCCATAAATGTGTGCGCCCAATTTTGTTTATACTTTCCGCAAGGACAAACCCATCCTTCATTAGTTGCAATGAGAATTCCTTCTCCTTTATTATTTTGTCTTTCACAATCAAGATTGTTTTCTATATTACCACCACCACACGTAAAAGGATGAAAAAATTCATTACGTTGATATTCATTTAATTTTTGTACTTGATCGTCATTGAATGGAACATCCATGCGACTAAGGTCTTCCTCTGGATTTATCATATATAATCAATTATTAGTTTTCCATTTAAATGATCTTGCTCATGCTGAATAACACGTGCTAATGTATCACTAAAAACTTCCTTTCTCTTCGTCCAATTCAAATCATAGTACTCAACAAAAACCTTACTATGTCTCGCAACTTTAACAAAAATGTTAGGAAGACTTAAACATCCTTCTTCTTTAGAAGATAGAACTCCATATTTCTTAACTATTTTAGGATTAATGAACACCCTCTTTTCACCTAGAAGATTTACTACGAATAGTCTTACGTTTAAACCAAGCTGTGGGGCTGCAAGACCTATTCCTCTAGATTCAACAATAGAAAACATTTCATTAGATAATGCTTCAACATCAAATTCACCCTTTACTATCGGTAAAGATTTCTTTCTTAACGCAGGATGATTCGATGAAACTAATTCCATATCAAACAGCTTCTTTTGCTTCTTTCTTCACAGTCTTTAGAATATCTTCTCTGACTTGAGTTATAACTTCACCCAACCAATTTGTACCTAACCATTTATTTCGATCCTTACTTCTTGGATCATATGCAGCTAATCCAATACCCCAAATTTTATCTTCTGGAGATGCTTCAACTAATGTTGTACCGTGTGTGTTATTTAACACATTTAGAAGTTTTTTGTTTTGTGTGAACTTTGCATAGTTACCATCATATACAATTTTTTTGCACACAGCTTCCCATTTATCTTTATCAAATCCCTTGATCAATCGACCAAATGCTTTTACTTGTCTCGGATCATCTGACTTCATGATTTTATCTAAAATATCAGTATCACCAAACAATTCAGCCTTTTTAGCCATCATGTATTTTTCACATGTTGAATATTTGATACCATCAATTACAAAATTTGATGGAAACCACTGACTAAATTCCCCGCCCCAAAAAAATGTAAACTGTTCCATGATTTCAAAATGATTAAAAAAATCTTTTTCACTAAAACTAAAACTGATCCATTTATTATTATTAAACATTATAGCAAATTGATTCTCTTCTGGAAGATATGCAGTAATAACACCCACATTATCTTTAGGTACAAAGAGATCATCTTTGGATTTTACCAAAGTATTGGATGACATATCAATTGAGTTCATCTTCGTTATGATCAAATCGTGGTTTGTCTTTACTTCTGCCCTTTGTTGCTGCTCTTACAATCTCTCTTAACCCACCAAAGATAATTATAAGGCATACACCGAATCCGAAGAAATTATTCCCAGTATTCAAAAATTCATAGAAATCTTTCATGTTACAATATATTTAATGAGACAAATATAAGAGATTTATTTAAATAACCAATCTGTGTCTTTCATTCCGTAAGTCTTTTTTATGTGAAATCTTTGGCTATATTCAATAGCTTTAGGTTCATCCTCTATTTCAATCAAATTGACCAGTACTGGAGCCGACATTTTAGTTTTATGCCTACCACCAAATCTTCTAATTTCCCACCCTATATGAGCTTTTATTGATTTAATCCCAAGCATTTTTAATTGGGAAACTGTCAGTTTTGTTTTTACCAATCCTTCTGGTATTGTAACTTGTTTTGTTTTCTCGTCAAAACAAGAAACATTCCCGTATTCATTCAGTGGTAAATCTTTAATAGACATAGTATTTATTTACATGAAATTAACCATATACCAAGACAAATATCCTGATGAATTGCAAAAAGGTGAAGCTATCGTTGTAACTGGTCATAATGGGGTTCTTCAATTAATTATTTGCTGTCCTCAATGTGGTCAACCCAGTAGTTCTGCAGGTAATCATGTCTTTGATCGTGAGACCCAAAGCTATTCTCCCTCTGTAGTTCACAACGCAGACTTGGGTGGATGTGGCGCACATTATTGGATTCGAAATGGTGAGTTTATCATGTGTTGAAGTTTATTATCGTCAAATTCTTCCGTGTATTGTGAGAGAATTTCTGCTTCAATATCAATACTTTTATTTATCGATAATTCCGATTTTAGTATTCTAATTTGTGGAAGTTGATGATATTGAAGATAATCCAGTATCAAATTTGGAATAAAGTTGTTTAATTCTTTAAACGTGTTATAAACCAGTACTGGCTCTGTATCATTCACATATGCCAATACAACATTTGTATAATTCTCTAATTCTGTTTTTTCAATGAAATGAACGTATGATAATTTGTTTGATATGAATAAACGTCTGATCAATGGAAACATATGCACTTCCAAATCATATTCAAATTTATAGCTACCAACATTAAGTTTCAGCATATTATCACCACCTAGCATGAAATTGGCACAAGCGTTAAGGAAGACACACAATTGAGGTTTTCCAATGTCGTCCATGCCACTTAAAAGGCCAGTACCCTCCCATTTATTTTGAGCTATAGTAGCCAAATGAAGCGGTAATTTTTTCATACTGTTATTTCTTTTCCAACATTGATATTGCTTTCAATACTGCTTGCTCGGTGGCTTCATGTCTGCTTGAATATGATTTCTCGTCACCTGAATGACCAGTACCACCCTCATCGATACAGAATTCCCAATCTTCTCCGAATTCGTGATCGATGTCGATAAATATTCGTTTACTATCAAACCAATCTATAACTTGATGCCATAGTGGTGCTGATACTTTTGAAACTAATTGATTGTGGTTCTCATATTTCACTGTATAGTGAAAGGTGTCTTTGAGTAACCAGTAATAAGCAAAGCAGGGTTCATCGAATCCTATGTTTTTCAACCTCTTTGCAATTTCCCATCCTACAAACATTCTTTTGAATTTTTCACTTTCTGCAGTAACCTTGCTATGTAAAGCATCCTCAATGGGCTTCCTATTCTCTTTAAGAAATCTGCAATTATGTCCCTCAACATCCCATTGAATGAATGTATCACCAACGAACGTTGGGCCACGATCAGCGTATATACCATCGTATTCTTCTCCGCACAAATGGCATTTTGGTGGTGTTCTAGAAACAGCCATGACCTTCTTTTAATTCAGTAATTAACCCCTTAGTATTCTTCACTAAACCAGAATAGAAAAGACTATCAGGATTCTTAAGCAATTCTGCTTCGTATTCCTTTAGCATTTCTTCCCATTTCATTATCTCAACCAATTGCTCATGTTGCAAAGCAATTCCAATGGCTTTTTTTCCCATTTCAGACATTGCTTTAAGGAAATCTTTATCAGTCGCCATTGGTTTTATTATCATTAGTAAGACTTATAACTCCAATCATAAGGATAACTCCTATCCAAGATAATAGTCCAAGAACAATAGCAATAACCAAGCCCAAGCTATTGATTCGTTTATTCTTCATTAAAAGATAACCGAAATACAACACAAGTGCTAACACGAAACCGAATGCATAGATTGACATAAATTTTAATTTAATGGTTTTACAAAACTATTTTAATAAATAATAACCCCACATTGTTTGAAGACGCTGTGTATCATTTCAAGCGCATCATTTCCTAGTTTATACATCATGTGTAGCTTTATGTCTAACCCCCTTTATATTCAGAATTAAACTTGACGTAAAAAGCTGTAAACATTTATAATTATACCAGAGTTATTATCTAAGGTCTTAATCGTTCAATTGAATTCTCTTGGTTGATCTTTTTTCTTTATCTATCTTTTCCTGTTCTTCCCATTCCTTAGTGGCATCTTGAATATCTTTTGCAAATATTTTCTCAGACATTCGATCAAAGAATCCTTCGATATTACGATAGATGAGTTGGAATGCTTTCTTGATAGGTTCATTGATGAGTGTCCAGAGTCCAGAGAAGGGCCAGTACATCATCCATGAAATTATTCGTGATTTGTTATTGCTTGCTTTAGGAATACTAACTCGATGAAATGGAATGTTACTTCTCTTGTAATATTCTTTTTTGTTCAATAAAAAGAAATACCATTTCACTATTGCCCATACCACACCTGCAACTAAATATTCACCAAATAGTACAAGTACGTTCCCGGGATTTTCTTTTATGTATGTAAAAATCGAAGTGATGTCCTCTTTTGATCCCCAAAAATAATAAAGAAGACCTGCACCGATTAGAACTAGTGTGACTTTAAATCCACCACCAGTATCATGATCATCGAGAAGTGCTGTTTCAAGAAAAAAGAGTATCAAACCACCAGTGACTGTAATTAACAACCAGAACCATAGTGTGCCGAAGATGAAGATTCCCATAAATTTTGTTTTTTCTCTATTATACGTATTCCACGTAAAAAAGTTTATTTGCCCACCCGTAACCTTAGACCACAAATCTACGTATAATACTTAACAATCGCAAACAACATGAAAACAATCAAATTAGACAATAGAACCCACTATTTTAGCAAAGACCTGAATAAGCTTTTTGCTCTGGTATTGAAAGAGTACAAAAGATTGAACTTTGATTTTAAGTTCAAGACGGTAAATGTGAAATGTATCTATCGTAAGACCAAAGATGGGTTTTGTGGTGGTTATGCATACTACAATAACAACTTTGTGTGCATGAAGTTATCGAAAGAAAGGCGAGGATATGGTACTGATTCATTTGCTCAGGCCATCGCAAGAACTTTTCATCATGAACTAGATCATTGCAAAGGTTTAAGTCACGGTAATATGAAAGCTGAACATCATCGTGACATATCGTATGTTGCTCCTGATTTTCTAATTCGAGAGAAAAAACCTGCGGTAAAGTTGAAGAAGACACCTGACCATAAAGTGACTGTGTTACTTGAACGTAAAAAGAAGTGGGAGAGCAAATTGAAACGTTGCAAGAATGCAATTACCAAAATTGAAAGACAAGTAAAGTATTACGAAAAGAAAAAACAAACCGTATGAAAAAGAAATTAGTTACTAAATATCGATTGGCACGTGTACTTAATACCGTTGCAGTAGATAGTGAAAGGTTCACCTTAACTCTTGCCGATAACAGTGCACACAACTACGGCCCAATGTATCGTGATGAAGAAGAGTTTGACACACACCAAGAAGCATTGGATCACGCAATGAATAGTGAGAAATGGTTGAATACTCAATTTACTGTTCTACCCATGTATTTCGTTACAGAAATTTAGAAATAAAAAGGATTACATCTTTTACAAGGACAATGGAGATACCTTGGCATTCTTGCTGCTTCGGCAATTGTTTCAGCCTTACCAGAATCAACCAATGACTGGTTATAATCATCGTGTAAACATTTTTCTTCTTTGACTTTCTTTGCAATCTCTGTTGCATCGAACACTTTTCCTATTTGTTTTTTCATAAAATTTTTAATAAGACAAACAATGCTTATCCAACCATTCCATAGATTCGTAGCCCTGTATCAATATTGGCTTAGGCTTCACGTTACTTAATAAAATACGATTATCAAGCATAGGACTTTCAAGATAATATTCTTTGGATTCGTCTATTCTCTTACGATCAGGAGTTAAAGCCAAAACATATGGATTCAGATAAATATCAATTTTTCGTTTCATGAGTTCATTCCACAAAGTTTTACGGAGATCAAACCCCTTCCAATCAAAAGCGTATTGCTCACCCTTTTCTGTTTTAACTTTATTAATTGTAAATATTTTTGATACTGGTATTCTTAGTTTTTCAAATTTATCCTCATTCTTTCTATCAGCACCGAATTCAACTTCAAATTTTTTCATTTTATAGTAATCACGAGAACTAGAATGCTTTCTCAATTTTACCACTTCGCTATCATGAAATGCCATCCAGTACTGGCCTATTGTTGCTCCGTAATATCCCATAGTTATTTTATTATTGGTGTAATGACGTGACGAACGAAAGTGTCCATATCGTCATAGTTTGCCAATGCGATAGTATCTTTCTCGCTATGGCAATAATTCAAGTAATACATTTTCATTTTTCCCCCTTCATCCAAAGGCAGTGGATTGATGACCACACAATCAATTCCGTTCTTACGCAAGATCACGCCATCATGAAATGGAACTTGAACTGTTGGGGTATCATCAAACAAGTCTTGAATCTTTCTTGCTAGTTTGCTTTCCCAAATATCTTCTGTAAAGAAATTCATTCCACCTGCAGCAGTCAATTCGAGATTTAAGACGAATTCAATCTTTCCAAAATAACCTTCGTGGATTCGATCTGAAAGTCTTTGTGCACCCTTACCACCGAATTCTTCGCAGTCAGTAATGGCTATATTCAAATCAGGATTGAGAATTTTTGCAGCGATGGCATTAATGACCGATGCACTATTATCGTTGCAATTATCAACATTAGGATTTGCAATATCGTGATGAGCCATCAATATCTTATTACTCGATCCTTTCAAATAGAAATTGTAAAGATATACTTCTTTACCACTTTCTAATGGTAACGTCCACATATCCATCTCATACTCTAGATCAAGATCAAAGAGAAGTCTGCGCAAGAATATAATTCTAGGATTTACAGTAATAGGGCCACCATTACCGAAAACGGATGGTGCTGAACAACGCTGTGCGCAGAATTCAGGTAATATTGTGTTATATGGAATTATATAACTCATTCTGATTTTTTGTTCTTTTTATCACCACCAACAAATATGAATCGTATACTTCTAGCAACCATTGCTATTGGCAACCACATTGGAGCCGTAAGTACATACCATTTCAAAATGAAAAACATTGTATAGAAAAATGCTGGAATGCAAAGCAACCAGTACATCCACATCTTTTCACTGTAGACGGCAACGTCAAATTTAAAACATGCCATCAAAATTTCCAAATACTCTTGAAATAGCTTTTCCATAATTATTCAAAACCTTTATTTTTATCCCCAAACAACATTATATTAACTTCTTTCAAATAAGCTTCACGTTCTTCATCGACAACATTACTTTCGATGACTCTGATAGCATCTATACGAAGTACGATCAAATCACCCTTCTTTTCGACAACATCCCTATACTGACCATATCCTTCATCTTTTACACGATATGTTTTTTCTCCAAGCCTTTCGCACACAGCAGCATATCCTTTATCTTGCACATAAATAACTGTAATTAATTTACATGATTCACGTTCAATCTCTTCTGGTGTACCCTTACGATGTCCACCACCGCCATCCAACAAATGTTTTGGTACAACCTTTATCATACCTTTACTAACTTATTTCTTCTCTTAAGAAATGTATACTCATTGAAAGTACGTTCAAGTACTTGATGCAATAGATTTTCCTTATCAGCATGAATCATATTGTAAAGAATTGAATCCATATAACCGTTGATGGAATCATGCCTTTCGTGTCTAAGTTTTCTAACCAATTCGTTTCTACGAAAACGTTTTTCATATGGAAAAAAATCTTTCATTTTATCTTGATATTCTTGAATTGTTAGTGATTGCGTCTTTTCAATTTTATCCATGATCTTATGCGCTCTTTCTAAGTCCTTAGTCAACAAATTCAATTCACATTCTTCTTTCTTGTTTATCGTAGGTGAGGACACATGTGAAAAACAATTTTCATAAAAATCAGTCTGCCTCATACTTTTATGAAATTCAGCGAACCAGTAAGTTTTCTTTCTTTGTTTAAAGGCGTATTCTAAAATCACCCCCAATCTATCCTCTGGAAGAATAGTAAATAAACATAAAAAAACTCTATAAGTAGCGGAATTTTTAAAATCCCCACCATTATCGTTCTTAAGAGTGTCAAGAAAAATGGTTCCCAATGATTTAGTTTTCATTTTGGAGTTTTTTTAATGCTTTGTTCATTTTAATGATCAACTTAATTCTTTTTGGATTCTCATCTTCCTTGTAGCAATCGACTAGATTACGTTCACCACGATATTTTCCCCCAAAACCCAAAAGTCCTTGAAATCTCCACTCATCAGATTTGTGATTGTCTTTTGTAAAATTAAATATGAATGAATCCCTTAAGTCCTCAGCAGCCCCACCAAGTATGACAAGTATATCATATACCTTATGGTAGAACTCATCATCCTTATCCAGTACTGGCAAATCTTTGCTACGAAAGCATTCAATTGCTTCTTCTTTCGTTTCAAATACGTGTTGCCAATTAGCACCAATACTTGAAAATTGAAAAGAAGGGATGTCTGAAAAGTGTTTGAATGTTTTGTCTTTGCATAGAAAAGACTCTTGAACCTTTACGACCCACCCATTTCCCCACCATTTAAGATAGAAAGAATCTCCATTAATATTACATAACCAAAATTCTGATGCTGACGTAATATCTATCTTTGCATCCTCTTTAGGTGTGTAAAATCGTGTAAATAAGGGTTTTGGCCTGTCCATACGGTATTATACGTTACATTTCGACATTTGTTCTAGCATGAACGATTTCAAAGTATCGCTCTCTTAACATGCGAAGGTACAAAGAATTTTCGACACCGTAATTTCCAATGGCATACATATCGTTAAATTCAATAATAACATTGATGTGTTTATTTATGCCATAAACTAAAGCTATCTCATCTTGATTAACACAAACGCCAACATCCATTGTAAAACAACGTGGAAGAGAGGATTTATTTTTAGCAAGTTTTTCCTCAACATCAAGATATTCTGGTGATCTTTTAAAATCACCACTATAATTTCTTGCATCTTCAATTTTTCCGTACATGACATATAAACGCCATTCCGAAATTATCGGAGGAAGAATATCGTAGACCATAACTTCCAAATCATCAGGAAATTCTCTCAATGATGTAATCGAATATCGATCAACAACAAGTCCACTAAAAAGTTTTTGTTGGAAAGGTTTCACAAAATATTTGAAATCCATATTGATTCTGTTCCGCACAGTCAATAAATCTAATTTTTGAAAAGGTCTGTCTGAATTAAGTATAGGCTCAGGTATCTTATTGACCCTAGTGAATACTTCTCTCATAAATTCAACAGACCCAACGAATAAATTCGATTTGATCAAATTGTCAAATTTACCTGATTGAACTTCCTCAAATGAAGTTAATCTAAAGTCCTGTGCAGAATCAATTGCACCGTATAACGCACATGCAGCATCAAAATGATGTGGAAGGGTTCTTTCTGAATTTGATTGAATGTAGACCATTATTGAATGTAATTTATTATTTCTCTTAAATATGATTTTCTCTCTTCTTCTTTACCAATTTCTTCTCTAGTCATTGTGCTTCGGTAATCCTGATAAATTTTTTCTACATCAATCTTCGATGCCAGTCCAATAAATCCATCCGCTTCGCATATAATATCCTGTTCTTCATTTATTAGGACAGATTTAACGACATTACCTTTCTTTACGTAAAATGCAACCACACCTTTCAGTCCTTTCCTAACACCACCACTCCAAAGATTAACATCTTTCGTTGCATAGTCTGTTGATGATTTGTCAACATACCATTCAAACCCTTCTTCGTTAACAAAATAAGGTTTTTTTCCACTATCCCAAGGATACTCGCAAAACACATTCAGACTATTATCTTTATCGAGAATCACATCAATTCACTTAAACGTGGCCAACTCTTATCCTTGTCCGAAAGAATCATGTTATCTGGAAATTGAAAGTGTTCCTTAAGAACATCATCATTGACATTAATACCAGCCTCCGATTCTTTGTTGTAGTATTTGTCGCACTTATATTGAAGTGTTGCCGAATTTGTTAATGTCAAAAATCCGTGTGCAAAGTTATTTGGTATGAATAATTGCTGTTGATTGTCTTCACTTAATTCGATTGAGAAAGCTCTCCCATCATGAAGATTGACAATGATGTCCAGTATTGCTCCACTAATAACACGCACAAGTTTAGCTTGAGCATGTTCACCCAGTTGGAAATGGAATCCTCTAAACACACCATAAATCGATGTTGATTGATTCTCCTGAACAAATTTTATTTCTCTACCCAATGCTTCATCGAGTAAGCTCTGTCTGTATGTTTCAAAGAAAAGACCTCTTTCATCCTTAAGGATATTAGGTTCGATGATTAAAACATCTTCAAATGGTGTTCTTGTTATTTTCATTATTTTTCTAGATATGCTGCTTTAACTCCCTTCTCATCACAAATACAAAAACTAGCACCTTTCACTTCAAAAGGTTTTACCGTTAAATTTTCACAGATAAAACTTGTATTGTAATAAGGATTATATTTTATAACTGCTCGAAGATCATTCTCAGAAGCAGTCGTACCCATCCCACTGGTTGAATATTTCCCTTTTATAAAGGCATGAACTTCTTTTTTCTTATTTCGTACCACACGTTCTCTTCCCTTTTGATTCACAAGAAATTTACAATTAGACACACACAATCTTTGTGCATGTGCTACAACCACATTTCCTTGCCTGATTGAATACCATACACCTTTCTTCGTCAAGTTTCTGTAAATTAGAATAGGCTCAGACAAATCAATCGTGCGACCTTTGAATGAGTAGACCAAATTATCATCAGCCATATTTTTAGCCTTTTCCTCTGGAATCCAAAGTAATCCATTTTCTTTTATTGCGCATTTCATGACAGTGTTGTTTTCATTGTTTGTAACTGAGACACCGGGAACATAAACAGATTTTCTACATTCACTATATCACCAATAATGGTGAATGATCTTTTACCATATCTTGCATCTGGTGCATCAGGAACTGGAAGTGCTTTTCCTTCCTTATCGGTCACTAAAAATGTGATTGTCTTATCAATCATATTGATTTCAGAAAAGAAAACATCGATTTTCTCATCATTAAGTGGCAATTTGTAAAGGTGCAATCCCATTATCTAACTATGCGTTTACGCTTTTTTCGTGGTAATTCAGTGGTTTTCAGTCCTTCTTCCTTATTATACGAGACCAGTACTGGTTTTGTTTTGTTTTCATAACGAGCAGACAACTTATCAAAATTAAAGTAAGCATCTTTAGACAACTCTTCAAGTTCAATTTCGGTGAGATTATCTGGATGAAAAATTACTATATCGAAATCTAATTCTTTTAATTTCTCAATCACAGGCTCACTAATATGACTGTTTGAAATTAATTTTATGGTGGGCTTTTTATTAGATTGTGTTTCCATTCTCTATTATTTTATCAACGTATTCAATTCTTCTATCAAGAATAACATCACTCTCATGCATTTTTCTTCTCAACTTAATACCATCAAAAGTTCTGCATCTACTTAATGCAACATATGCTTGGCCAGATGTAAAACATCCCTTATCGAAATCGATAAGTACTTTATCATATGTTTGACCTTGACTCTTATGAATACTAATCGCCCATGCAAGTTTGACAGGA
>Ga0315294_10007456_pt1 | contig 11995 bp, 10 predicted proteins | sample YL17G13_40_MG_FD_203626 | JGI IMG/M metagenome (GOLD analysis project Ga0315294, IMG submission 203626) | Sediment microbial communities from Yellowstone Lake, YNP, Wyoming, USA - YL17G13_40 | ecosystem: Environmental > Aquatic > Freshwater > Lake > Sediment | place: USA: Wyoming | collected...
AATTAACAATACGATGCAAGGAGTGACCGAACAGATTGTCAAGGTCAAAGCTAATCCCAATCCCAACTTAGAAATTTTAGGTACGGTGGAGCGGGTGCTTAAACAGCAGATTGAGCTGCCGATAGAAAAGAAAATCGAAACCAAACCGTACCTTGGTACAACTTACAATTTCGGTCAGTTCTTTGTTGAAGGCGAGTATGAGATGAATTTTATCAGTGCGGACACGAGCCGATATTTTGACAATTCTCTGGCAATATCAGTGGGCAAATCCGAGCTTTTCAGTCTGACACTTAAATATCAGATTCGCAACCGCACGCCGGACTGGCTGGTTGCGATGAAAAAGATTGGCCCGGAAAAAACCTGGCCGATGGCAGAACTGAGCGTGGATTTAACAAGTAAGCAAAATTTAAGAATCCGAGTCGGAGCCGAGCAGGGCGGTCTTGTATGTTCAGGCGGGGTGTGCCGATTTGAAGAACCATTCAAAGGTATTAAGGTGGTTTTAACGAGTCTTTTTTAATGAAAAGGTTATTGATAATCATAATAGTTTTGGTTATTTGTGTTGCCGGAATATTCTATGGGGCTAAGCAGGGTGATTTAGTTGAAACCGAGTCGGTCGGCTCAGTGATGTGTCTGTCCTGCATGGGTCTGCAGCAGTGATAAATCTTAGAAAAATTAGACCGTTTCAGCGCGGTCAGATAATCGCAACAATTATCCAACTAAGTTATTATCCGGCATTGTGGACCGGTTTTATTTATCAGGGAGCTGCCAAACGTTTCTGCGTGCCGATTTTAACCTGCTGGGGATGTCCGCTATCGCGGTTTGGATGTCCGATGGGCGGGTTACAGCATTTTATCGGTTTACGCCAGATTCCGTATTATATCTTAGGGTATTTCGGACTGGTAGGAATTCTGGTCGGCAGAATGTCGTGCGCATGGACATGCCCATTCGGTTTTATGCAGGACATGCTCAAAAAAATCTCAAGGATAAAATTGAATCTGCCGCGCTGGCCAACTTATATAAAATATGCGGTATTAATCGGGGTTGCCGGAATAGTAGTCTATTTTACAGCTGAACCCTGGTTTTGCAAAATTTGCCCGGCAGGAATTCTAGAAGCCGGCATACCAATCACCCTGGCAGATAAGACTGGAAATATTAAAGCTTTGGTCGGCTGGTTATTCAAAACCAAATTAGTAATACTGGTCTTTGTTCTCGCGGGTTCAATATTTATCAAGAGATTTTTCTGCCGAGTTTTTTGTCCGATTGGCGCAATCTATTCGGTGTTCAACCGTTTTTCTTTAGTAAAAATGACGGTAGATTATGACAAGTGCTATGAAAAGCGATGTTATAACTGCCGAAAGGTTTGTCCGATGGATATTGATATCCACGACAACCCAAGCGCCAAAGATTGTATCCGGTGTCTTGAGTGTAAAAATAAATGTTCCAAACACGCGATACACGTTAGTCTTAAACCGTAAATATTCAAAAATTTTCTATTTGGGAAAATGTTAGTTATAACTAACGCTTTTTTAATGCGATTTTTTCTGTAACCTGCTAATCCCTAACAACTAATCCCTAATTCCTGTTTCTTGAGGGGTAGCAATCCCCCTATGAAACAGGATTTATAGTAATCGGTTAATAGGGATTTGGGGTTAGCCACAGAAGATGGCTCTGAATACAGAACTGATTTGGGTTCTTAATCAGGTAGAAAATACAATATTTAATACGATATACAAACTGATTTAAAACAGGAAATATAATCGGAAACTTATCGTGATATTAAACAGAAAGAGAAATAGGAAATAAAAGAGAAAACTCAGCAGGGGGCTTACTGCCCCACAATGAAAATTATTTTTTCTTCGGTTTATAGACTTTTCTGCCCTGTTTCCATGAGTCCCACCATTCAATCTTGGTCGGCACAATTTTTAAGACACAAAATGGCGGATGCTCTGGTCCTTTAGGGAAATAGGAAGACGGGTCATAATGGGCAATTTCCCAGACATATTTTTTGGTCTTTAAGTCATCGATGATTTTTGCCTTGCCTATAACACAAGCAGTTTTATCACCGTTCGGCTGCTCAGTGAAAAAAAGACAAACACTAGGATTTTTCTTAATCTGCTTAATTTTCCTTGAAGTGCTGTAAGTTATAATCCAGATGGTCATATCATCTTCAATCACGGGCGTCATCGAACGGATAATCGGCTGGTCTCTGTCACAAGTTGCAAAATAAGTATGGTCAAGCGTCTGTTTCATTATCTTTACAATTCTTTGCTTATCCGACAAAGCCATAATTTCTCCTTTAACTTTTTATTAGTAAATTAAGCGTAAGTATAAACAACTACTGGTGAATGTCAATTGACAAGTAAATAATTGACATTATTATTAACTGTTTTATAATGCTCAAAGAGGTGAGTTATGGGTAAAAAGTTTTTGGCTGGACTGACCATTATATTCCTTTTCACATTTGGCTATTCGCTTCAATACATTGAGTCGTCAACTGGTTTGACCCCGCCGGTCTGGGAAGGCGGTCGGACCGAGCTCGAGTTTGCCGACATCAACAACGACGGTTATCTGGATATTCTTTCAATCGGTGACCACGGCTGTCCGAATATCAATGCCACCGAACACGGCGTAATGGTCTGGTTTGGCGATGGTCATGGTTCGTGGACAAATTATATGAACGGCAATTTTGGCTATGGCGGGATTGCCATCGGAGATGTGAACAATGATGGCTGGCTGGATATCGGTTATGGGATGCATCATGATTATTCGAGCAATGACTTTGGTGACCAGTTAATGGAGGTTGCATTAGGTGATGGCACGGGCAGAAACTGGATTCCCTGGGATGATTCTTTGGGAATGAATGGTCAGACCTGGGGAATGTTTGGCACTGATTTTGCGGATATTGATAATGACGGCGATTTGGATATCGGTTCGGTCTCATTCGGTTCGGGTGACGGGATTCATATTTATCAGAATCTGATGAACGGTGCCTGGCATCAGTGCTTTGGTTTTATCGGCGGTAATTCGGGCTGTGAATTTCAGTTCGGCGATATCAATAAAGACGGCAATCAGGACTTTGTCGTAACCCATCAGTATTCGAGTGTTTATTTCGGTGACGGTCATGGTAATTTCACAACCGCGATGCACAATCTGCCTGCGCTTGGTGCGTATGAGAATTACCGCAGCGTTGCCCTGGCCGATGTTGATAATGACGGCGGACTGGACTTTGGTTTTCTCACTCCCGCAGGCATTTTGAAAGTGTATCTGTTTGATGAGCTCGGCGACACCTGGCAAAACGTCACCGGCAATCTGCCGACATCTATTTATCAACGGGCAAATCTCTGGGATGTGAATGGAGACGGTTTTTCCGATGTTGTGGCGCAGGGCAGCGGAACCGTAAGAATCTGGCTTGGCAATGGTCAGGGCGTCTGGTCAGATTCGTGTTCTTTTACCACCACCAGTCCGGGCACTGGTCAAGCAATGACCGTTCGTGGCGACATTGATAATAATGGTTATGCGGATATCGCGATGGTCTGTGACGAAGGGAGTTATCCCAGCGACCATAATGTGATGCATGTTTTTAAAGAAACATCTGTGCCTTTGAGTTTAAGCGTTACACCAATATTTCCTAAAGGCGGCGAGAAGTTTATTGCCGGCTCAGTAAATTTCATCCGATGGATCAGCAAAGTGCCTAACAATGAAACCGCACATGTCTCAATTCAGTTTTCCAGCACTGGCGCGAACGGACCATGGATACCTTTATTTAATAATCTGCCTAATAACGGTTTCAAACAATGGACAATCCCTTTAACTAATTCAAATAATTGTTATTTACGATTAAAGGTTTTTACCGATGCCGAGAGCACGCTTGCGGTTTATCATGCACCGTTCACAATCGTAAATCCTGCTTATGTTTATGACGAGCCGAATAAAATAATTAATAAACCGCTGGTGTGTTTAATCCAGAATAATAATATCCGAATCCCGGTTTTATTAACCAGACCAGATAATATTGCGATAAATATTTATTCAATTGACGGGAGAACAGTTTATTCAGACAACATCAGATTAAATGCCGGCGAACAGTTCTTGACTATTGAAAGACCGGTGTTTTCCGATGGAATATATTTTCTAAATCTGGACGCATCCGATTTTCACCAGAGCATCAAAATAGTTAAAATAAGATATTAGCGAAAAACTCTTTTAGCTTCCAAAAATACAATTGACATTATGCATCAAGCTAATATATAATTCGTGCTATGCCAGAATTGCCAGAAGTAGAAACAATTGTCCGAGAACTGAGACCATATGTGGTTAAGCGGAAGATAAATAAGGTCGAGATTTTAAGACGAGATTGCATCGCTTATCCTTCAATACGAGCATTTGTGAAAGGGATAGAAAACAAGACAATAAAATCTTTGACCCGTAAAGGTAAATACCTGATATTTAATTTGAATGACAGCTCGTCCTTAATCATTCATCTGCGTTTGTCCGGTCAATTGTTAGTTTTTAATTCCAATGCTAGACAATTGCCAAAATTTGAACGAGTCAGATTTTATCTGTCGGGTAAGAAAATCCTCAGTTTTGTTGAGCCAAGGGTTTTGGGCAGGGCGTATTGGCTCAAAGATGAGAATATTCCGGATATTCTCAAAGGGCTGAAAAATCTCGGTCTTGAGCCGATTGACAAGAAGTTTAATTATCATTATTTATATTCTAAACTTCACAATCACAAAGCACCGATTAAAAATCTGCTCTTGGACCAGTCGATTGCATCCGGTGTCGGTAATATCTACTCGGATGAAGCGTTGTTTGTTGCAGGCATTTATCCTTTACGTAGGGCAAGCACGCTTAAAGAATGTGATGTCCAGAGATTAGTCAAGGCGCTTAGGCATGTTATTAATTCCGGCATCAAATCTAAAGGCACAACGGTTTCAGATTACTTAAGACCGGACGGCAAAGAAGGAACCTATCAGCTGAAAGCATTTGTATTTGACCGCGAAGGCGAGCCGTGCCGTGTGTGCAAAACCAAAATAGAATTTAAACGCATCGGCAATAGAAGGACGAGATATTGTCCAAAATGCCAACCAAAGTAGATTGGAAGATTGAAAGATTCAAAGATTGGGAAATTAATCTGCTAATCTGTAATCTTAGAATCTTGTAATCGAGCATGCCAGTATTAATTATTGATGGCGGAGCGGGTGCTTTGTTGTACGAAGCAGAGCATCGTAAGGGGATTTATCAGGCGCTGCAGGTCGGTTGGAAAGTTTTAGCCAAGCACGGCAGTGCGCTTGATGCGGTAATCTCTTCAATAACCAATATGGAGGATGACCCGAACTTTAACTGCGGAACCGGTTCGGTCTTGACGATTGACGGAAAAATAGAGATGGATGCATCAGTGATGACTGAAGATGGGAAGTTTGGCGCGGTTGGTGCGATACGACATGTGAAAAATCCGATTTTGGTTGCAAGAAAAGTTATGGAACAGACCGACCATTTATTATTGGTCGGTGACGGCGCAACCCGATTTGCACGACTGGTGGGATTTGAGAAATACCAGAAGATTACTAAACGTTCCAAAGAACGATTGGCTAAACTGAAAAGAGAGGGCAAATCAGTTTATTTCCCGAAACTGAAAAAGTATATGAAACTCGGCACGGTCGGTGCAATTGCTCTGGATGATAAGAAAAGAATTGCAGTCGCAACATCTACTGGCGGAATCAATGGTCGTTTATCTGGAAGGATAGGCGATTCAGCGATTTTAGGTGCGGGCACTTATACTAATGAATTTGGCGGGGCAACTGCGACTGGTCATGGTGAATTGATTATGAAATTATTCCTGTCAAAACTGGTTGTTGACCTGATGAAAAAATATTCTGCCCAGCAAGCGATTGATATTGCATTAAAACAGGTGCGATTACAAAAGGCGCTGTGTGGGATTATTGCACTGGACAAAAAAGGCAATGTCGGCATTGGCTATACGTCAAAGTCAATGTCCTGGGGTTATATCAAAGACGGCAAGATAAAAATATTTTAACTACAGAAAAAAATTAACCACGAAGACACGAAGTTCCGCGAAGGACACGAAGAAGAGATTCCTTTGCGTGCTTTCGTGGTATCATTTCCGCATAATTTTCTCTTGACAGACATTCGGTTTTAGATAAGATATTTCTGGGAAAATGGGTTGGAGGACGTATGAAGATTTGTACTATTCTTATTTTAGTTTGTTTTTGCCTGGTTAATGCCCAAACTCAATATAACCAAACTTTTCAGTGGGAAAAACCGTCTTTTGGTGTGTATGCAGCTGAATTCGGTGGTGCAACATTAGGAACAGCATTAAGTGTTGGAACCGGGGTGGGTCTTTTATACTTTGTAGTTATGTCGTCGGAGTTTGGAGAAAATTACGTCCCGCAAATTATAGCATTGGTCGCGGTAGCACCAATTGCGTTAGCTCCAGCTTCCGCAGCATTTGGTGCTTGTCTGGTCGGTGAAAGGATGAATCAGAATGGTGATTTTTGGAAATCTACGCTCGGTGCAGTATGTGGAAGTATTGTTGGTTATGGACTAGGTTATGGCATAACCAGGATAAATCCCGAACGCATATCTGGAATTATAGAAATTCCCACCACTCTGGTTGGTAATTCCGTGGGTGCTGTAATTGGTTATAATTTAAGTCAAAATAGCGGTGGTGTTGGACTAAATAACCAACGTTTTGGATTACCAAGCATTGGTTTAAGATTAGAAAAGAATAATCAGGGTAAAATAATTTCCGCGCTGGATTTGAAGTTGATAAATGCAAGGTTTTAGGACATAGAAGGCAAAGTGAATCATCGCTGGATAATTATTTTTATAGTTGCGGTATCATTTCTCTGGGCGCAGGAGATTAAACCGACACCGCGAAAAGTGCCGTTGTGCGAAATTCAGGATACGATGGGAATTAAGCATTTGGGTAGAATTTTATATGTTGCGGACAGCAGCGTAATATTTTGGCAATCGAATGAATCATATGATTCGAGCAAGATTAATGACTATACTATTGTATTCCCCTCCTCAAATATCAGTAAAATTAATGTATATAAAAAGTTGAACGCCAAATATTACGCGAACCGTGGTTGTATAGGGGGTTTATTTGGAAGTGTAATTGGAGCGATTGTTGGTTATTATATTGTAGAAAGATGGGATGCCACATTTGCTGCTCTAGGTGCTTGGTCTGGTGGTTTATCTGGCGGTGTAATTGGTGCAGTTGGTAGTACAATTACTACTGCAATTACTAGTGCATTTATGAAAATTGATAAGAGATACTTTGTTAAAGGCAAATACGAAATCTATCAAGCTGTAATACTAGATATTAGAAAACAATCGCTTTTCCCCTTTGCTTTACCTTCAGAACTGCATTCATTCTTAGAGAAGTAAATTAAGACGACTCATACAAAGCGCGGGATTCTACCTATGGGTAGAATAAAATATTACTGATTAGTAATGTATTTTTAGCATAGAAATATAAGCTAATCATATATATACCATATCCTTAATCCTAAAATCTATTAACATAGGGGAGGTATCCCATGAATATTGTGGGAAATTTAGGGTTTAGGGGCTGGGGATTAGGGGTTAGAAACCAATTTAAGAGTATAGTCTGATATTACCTTTGGTTCTTAGCCGACTATATACTTGAATATTTCGCAGATTATATAATTGATATTATAAGTGAAATTATATACGGATTTATGTCCGGGAATTAGACCGAGAGTCAAACAGCATATTAAAGAGAAATTAGCTTGGAGAATTAAGCAGTTCAGGTGGAAAAGATTTTAAATTTTCAGACAGCATCAGGTTATATTGATGAAATCTCCGTGATTTTTCTCTTGACAATCCATTATTTTTAGATGACAATTCAGCACATTGGAGCGAATATTATTTCTTATGCCGGATGCACATCTAAATCAATTCAACTTTTTCAAAACAATAATAAGAGTTAAGTAAATAATGAAAAGATATCTTTTTAAGAAAGGATAAGATGGCGTTATTTGACAAGTGTTATGAGTTTAAGAAAATGGCTGACCATTTAAGGTCATTAAACCAGTTTTTCTATCTACGGCAGGTTGACCCAGCCGCAAGTCCAATAGTTATGCGCAATGGTAAAAAGATGATTATGCTCGGGTCTAATAATTATCTGGATCTGACCAATCATCCCAAGGTAATCGAGGCGACCAAAAAAGCGATTGACAAATATGGCACTGGCTCTTGCGGCTCGCGCATCCTGACCGGTACAACCGAACTGCACTTAAAAATGGAAAAGAAGCTTGCCGAGTTCAAACACTCAGAAGATTCAATAACCTTCAGTGCCGGTTTTATGGCTTTGATGGCAACCATCGCTGCGATTGCCGATACCGGTGATGTAATCTTGTCGGATGAGTTAAATCACGCAAGTATCATCGAGGGTTGTCGGCTGTCCAGAGCAAAAACGATTGTGTATAAGCATAATGATATGTCTGATTTGGAAGCAAAACTTGCCTTGCTCAAACCCGAGACCAACAAGCTGATTATAACGGACGGTGTTTTCAGTATGAAAGGGACCGTGGTTGATTTGCCTGGCATTAAAAAACTGGCTGATAAATATGATGCCAAAATTATGGTTGATGATGCGCACGGCACTGGTGTGCTGGGCGAGAAAGGACACGGCACGCTTGAGCATTTTAATATGGAAGGTCAGATTGATCTGGTGAGCGGAACTTTCTCAAAATCTTTAGCAGCAATCGGCGGTTTTACCTGTGCCAAGTATGCGATAATCGATTTTCTGCGACTGACCTCGCGACCGTTCATTTTCACTGCCAGTCCTCCGCCATCAATCGCAGCAACGGTTCTGGCATGTTTAGAAGTGATTGATGCCGAGCCTGAGCGGGTGAAAAGACTTAAGACCAATGGCGACTTTTTGAAAAAAGGTTTAAAAGAGATGGGATATGTGCTTGAGCCGACCATCACACCGATTATTCCGATTCTGATTAATAACGACGAAAAATGTTTTAAGATGGCGGGTTATTTAGAACAGGAAGGTGTGTTCGTCAATCCGATTATTCCGCCGGCCGTGCCAAAAGATGAGTCAATCATCCGAGTCAGTCTGACTGCCGGGCACACTGAAAATGATTTGGCAATGTCGCTCGATAAGTTTAAACTGGTCGGTAAAAAACTTAACATTATTTAAATCTAAACCATGAATCAAAAACAAGACACAATTTACAACTGTTTTTGGGAATCGGTCGTGAAATTTCACAGTCGAACCGCTTTGATGTACAAGCAGGACGGCAAATATATTAATATCACATACCAGCAGTTAAGCGATTATGTTGATGCGGTCGCATTTAACCTTAAAAAACTGGGCATCAACCGCGGCGATTCAGTCGGTATCTATTCTTATAACCGACCGGAATGGGTAATGGTCGATTTGGCAGTTTTAAAACTAGGTGCGGTGGTGGTGCCGATTTATCATGTGATGACCCCGTTCTATATCAAGTATATGATTAACGACGCCAAGATAAAACTGCTCTTTATTGAAAACACAACGCTCTATCAAAAATTCGAGTCAATTCAATCTGAAGTGCCACCTTTAAAAAATGTCGCGCTCTTTGACCTGTCCGGAATGAATAATAATAAAAGCTATCTGAAATTCGATGATATAAAGAAAGTTCCAGACACGACGCTTCAGACTTCAGGTTTCACATCTCAAGTTCTGGCGGATGATATTGCAACGATTGTTTACACTTCAGGCACGACCGGCGAGCCCAAAGGCGTAATGCTCACTCATCTTAATATCACTTCAAATGCGCTTGCCGGTATTGAGCGGTTTCATCTTAATGAGCAGGATATAATGGTTTCCTATCTGCCGCTTTCGCATATGTTTGAGCGCACCTGCGGTTATTATGTGATGATGTTTGCCGGCGGTGCGATTGCGTACGCCGAGAATTTCAGCACGATTGTTTTAGATATCGGTCAGGTCCGCCCGACTCTTTTGGTTGCCTTGCCGAGAGTTCTGGAAAAAGCCTATGAAACCGCAACACAAAAGGTCGCTTCTGGGCCCTGGTTTCAGAGAAAGCTGGTCACATCGGCAATTAAAAACCTCAATCGATACTATAATCTGAACTACAAGAAAAAACCGATTCCCCGTATATTAAAAATCAAGTGCAATATTTTTGATAAGCTCGTTGCATCCAAGTTCCGAAAGATTGCCGGTGACCGCTTAAGATTATTGGTTTCCGGCGGAGCGCCCCTGAACAAGCAGATTGGTAAAATCTATCAGATTCTCGGATTCAATATTTATGAAGGGTATGGTTTGACCGAGACCGCACCCATTATCGCATCAACCATGCCTGAAGAAAACCGTTTAGGCACGGTCGGAAAACCCATTCCGGATGTGCAGGTTAAAATCGGCGCCAACAATGAAATCCTGACCAAGGGGCTGAACCTGATGCTTGGCTATCATAATAAACCCGAAGAAACCAGAAAAGCGATTGATAACGAAGGATGGTTTCATACCGGTGACCAGGGGCAATTTGACCGGTTCGGGAATCTTATCATCACCGGACGCATCAAAGAGCTGATTGTTACATCCTACGGCAAAAAAATCGCACCGATTCCGATTGAAGAAAAAATCTGCCGGTGCGGATATATTGAACAGGTGATGCTTTACGGCGATAATAAGAATTTTATTGTAGCGCTGGTTGTGCCGAATAAAAAACAGATTGAGCGTTATGCCCAGAAGCATAATATCACGTGCAAGGATTACAATGAACTCGTGGTAAATGATAAAATCAAGAATTTGTTAAATCAGGAAATTGAGCAGGCGACCGTGGATTTATCGCCGTATGAAAAAATAAAGACATTCACGATAATTCCCGAAGGGTTTACCATTGATAACGGTATGCTCACCCCGACCTTGAAACTAAGAAGAAATAAAGTGCTCGAAAAATACAAACCGCTCATCGAAGCGATGTATGTAAAAAGCATGGAGCGTTGAGCACTGAGCACGTAGCGTCAAGCATGCATCGTTATTGACAAAAACAGTTCAAGAGCTTATATTAGTCATTAATGAAGCGGTATTTAATAAGTTTATTTTTTATCCTGCCGATTATTTCTTTTTCCGTAACATTAAACCAAAGTTTCAGCAGTACAAATTTTCCTCCGATTGGCTGGCGGATAGTAAATAATGATAGTATCAATGGTGGCGAATATACCTGGGAAAGATACACATCATATCCCAGAACCCAGCCTGCCTGTGTGTCATCAAAATTTGAAGGTTCAGGCATTAGGAATGACGACTGGCTGATAACTTCAAAACTCATCTGCACTACCCAAACTGCAGATACTTTAAAATTTTGGTATCGTAAATATGGAGCGGGCGGAATTAGAGAGAGTCTACATGTAAGATTATCTACAACTGGAAATGCGATTGAAGATTTTACGACATTGCTCTGGGTAACTTCATTCAGCAGTACAACATATTTACAAAAAATAATTCCGCTTGATGCGTATGACGGGCAGGAAATATATATCGCTTTTGTAAATAAAGGTCGCGACCAGTCGCGCATTAATATTGACGATATTACTGGACCAGAAATGGCTGAGATTAATGATGTTGGTGTTGATTCGATATTATATCCACAAAATACTTTTATAGTAAGACCAATGGGCGCTGATTTTCAGCCCCAGGCAAGAATAAAGAATCTTAGTAATATAGTTCAAAGAAATATTCCGGTTGTTTGTTCAATAATTGGACAAAATTCAGGTTTTCAATATTACAATATTAAATACGTGGATAGTTTATTAATCGATAGTTTAAAAGTTATTACGTTTGATTATTTTACACCGACCGTCGCTGAGTCTTGTATTGTCACAATCAAAACTTTACTTGCTAATGATATCAATCCAACCAACGATCAAAAAAACAGAGTAACTCAAATTATTTTTGGCAATTATACCGGTGGTCCGGATGGCGGCTTTTATT
>Ga0315294_10007457_pt1 | contig 11995 bp, 8 predicted proteins | sample YL17G13_40_MG_FD_203626 | JGI IMG/M metagenome (GOLD analysis project Ga0315294, IMG submission 203626) | Sediment microbial communities from Yellowstone Lake, YNP, Wyoming, USA - YL17G13_40 | ecosystem: Environmental > Aquatic > Freshwater > Lake > Sediment | place: USA: Wyoming | collected...
GAAAAACAGTTTCCAGATCATCAACGGCCATCACCGGGTAAAAGCTCTGGAACAACTGGGCCGTTATGAGGCGGATTGCGTCGTCTGGGACGTGGACGATGGAGAGACAGCGATTTTGCTGACGACGCTGAATCGATTGGCCGGCTCGGATACGCTCGCAAAGAAGGTCGAATTGCTGAAAAAGCTTACAGAGCGAATGGGGACAGCCCAGCTTGCCAAATTACTCCCTCAGACGGCTAAGCAGATTGAACGACTGACAAACCTGAAACTGGCCATCGCGCCATTAAAAGCCCGTGCGGAGCAGTTTGCCATACCGATTGTGTTTTTCGTGACAAAGCAGCAGGAGGGGATTATCGAAAACGCGATTGAGGCGGCAGCGGATGGCGCTCGGAATGACAAACAGTCAAAGGCACAGCGTCGTGCCGCGGCGATTACCACAATCGCAGAGCATTTCCTGGCTAAACCAGAGGCAGTTCGGAATATAGCCGGTCTGGAAAATGCAGGTTTACAGAACAAGGCGGCTTTGGTATAATATGGCCAGTTTGAGGAGTAGGCAAATGAACAATGGAGATTTTAAGAACATCAGTTTCCAGGAGGACACACTTATGAAACGCGTAATATTTACATTTCTGGTTATCACAATCGTTGCATCCGCACAGGCCAAATACTCCGGCGGCACAGGCGCCTCTGACAACCCGTACCAAATCGCGACTGCCGAAGACCTCAACGATATCGGCAACCACATCGAGGATTTCAACAAGTGTTTCATACTCGTCAATGACATCAATATGGCTCAGTATGACTCGAATCAATTCAATATAATCGGCGACCTCAATGACTCAGCTGACCCGAACAGCCCCAGTAATATACCCTTTGCGGGAGTGTTTGATGGCTGCGGATACAAGGTCATTAACTTTAAATTAGACTCAGGTCTTGATGGCGTCGGCCTTTTTAGCTTTGTTGATTTCAATGGGCAGATTTTGAATACCGGTATCGAAAACGCGGATGTAAACGGCCACGCTGGTGTCGGTGCGCTGGTAGGACTCAATCGCGGCATAATCGAAAACTGCTATGCAACAGGCAGAGTTCGCGGCAGAAACAATGCTGGCGGCCTGGTCGGAAAAAATGCCGGCGGTTTTATAACCCGCTGTCATTCTGATATGAACGTAACAGGAATAGGAGGAGCGCCGTTTCCATTCTTCATCGGAGGATTAGTCGGCCAAACCGACGGTAACATCGCAGACTGCCATTCCTCCGGCACGGTCTCCGCTTATGCCGACGTCGGCGGTCTCGTAGGTTCCACCGGTCAATATAGTTATAATGTTGTCGAAAGGTGTTCCTCCGACGCCAATGTCTCCGGAAATTATCGCTATATCGGCGGACTCGTCGGTTCGAACTATTATGGTAAAATACTCTGCTCAAGCGCCTCCGGGCCCGTTTCAGGCGGAGAAGGGGTCGGGGGGCTTATTGGCTACAACAACGGCGAAGTTAACGACTCCTCTAATTCGGCCTCGATTGTCCAGGGAACCTCTAATGTGGGCGGCTTAATAGGTTACCACTTTAACTATCCAATCAACCGCTGTCGCTCCAGTTCGTCCGTCCAGGGAACTGAATACGTCGGCGGACTGGTTGGCAGGGTCTTCGTTGCAGATATAAACCAGTGTTCTTCATCGGGGACTGTCACGGCAGACAGCAACTGGGTCGGGGGGCTTGTTGGTTATGTGGAACAAAACAGTAAGATAGCCAACTGTTACTCATCATCAAACGTAAGTGGCTATCGTTTTGTAGCTGGCCTGATAGGTTACTTAAATTCTATGATACACACCAGAGCGGACTATTTATATTCAATGGGTTCCGTCACTGGCAGCACAAACACTGGCGGTTTGATTGCGTATAAAAGCCCCTTAATACAAGTCTTTAACTCTTTCTGGGATATTAATACTTCAGGCCAGGGCACAAGCGCTGGAGGCACAGGCAGGACAACTGCCCAGATGAAAACAATGAACACCTTTACAGGCGCCGGATGGGATTTTATCTGGGAGACCACAAATGGCACCGCTGATATCTGGGCAATGTGCGACGGAAATGATTATCCCCGCCTGAATTGCCACCTGCTCAGAGGAGAAAACAATGGTGATAGCTTTGTGAATTTTGTGGATTTTACTCGTCTTGGAGCTTATTGGCTCACGACCGACAGCACATTTCCCTGCGTCGGGGCTGACCTGACCGGTGATAGCTGGGTCGATTTGGACGACCTTGTCGTATTTGTCAATTACTGGCTGAAAGGCCTGTAAGCTTACGATTTTTATTTTCAATTGAGATTAGCACATTGTCCTGACTTATCGGGACTCCTCGCAATGACAAAACGCAATTCGGGAGGTTTTCTAATGCCAAACACTAAGGAAATTACAAAAAAGCAACTTTCGGTGATTGATGATTTGTTTGCGGGCGAGCTTGATGAGCAACAAGTTTTCGAAAAGCACAAGGTTGACAGGCGGATTTACGACAGGTGGCTGACGGAGGAGAATTTTGCGGATGAGTTTGACCGGCGATTGAAGTCAGCTCATCGGCAAGGTGAGTTGATAATCGCGAGATTTGCTGCTGTGGCCGCGGCCAAATTGGTGGAGTTGACCGAATCAACGAATCCCGAAACCGCCCGCAAGGCCTGCTTAGACGTAATCAACTACCTGCGGCAAAACAATCAGCCCTCGCCGGCCGAACAAACTGAAAATGAGCAGCCGCCTGACTTGCCGCCGGAACTGGCAAGCAGATTATTGGCTGCTTTGGCCGCGAGCGAATAAAAAAAACGAAGGGAGACACACGCTCCTTTAGGGTACGCATAATCTGCCGGGCGGTCTCCCTTGTATCATCATCGCCTTCTGATTTTTCGCTTCTTTGAGGCCTCATGCCTTTGCGGACCCGCGGGTCCCATCACCATCCTCCATAGAAAGTATACGACAGGGGCTGGCAAAAGCAAAAAACATCGCGTGCGATTTGCAGAAAATTTGGATTGAGGATTGTGCGATGGGGACAATCAGAAGCGCAAAAAAAAAGAGAGACGTAGGCCCAGAATGTCTCGCCCTCGCTTTCTTCCAAAAGGGCAGCGTCTCTCTTTACGAAAAGCTTTTTGACATCAACCCCGCACCTATTTTGGAATCACCACAGGTTTCCGCACCCATCGGCACGGCAAATCCGACATCCCAAAACAGGCGCGGGGCATTCTTCCACTTAGAATATATGTTTTATTTTCAGTCGGCCAAAATGAATGCGGCGAAAAATTTTTGAGCCGGCGGGCGATTCCCGTTATAATCATCCGGTCGGCGAAATAGCCGGAAAGGATATGATTGATGAAGATAGCGATTGGCGCAGACCAGGCAGGATTCAAATATAAAGAGCAGATAAAAAAGTGGCTCATCGAGAAGGGACATAATGTTGACGATTTCGGCACGGATTCGGAAAAGCCGTGCGATTATCCCGATATTATGAGGCCTGTGGCGAAGGCCGTCGCCGCGGGCAAATACGACCGAGGCATCCTCCTGGGCGGCTCGGGCAACGGCGAGGCAATCACGGCAAACCGCGTAAAGGGTATCCGCTGCGCAATCGCCTGGGACTTGCGTTCGGCACGGCTGAGCAGGGCACACAACGATGCGAACGTGCTGTCGATGGGCCAGCGGATGATTGCGATTGAAGAGGCGATTGAGATTGTCGAGCTTTGGCTGAATACCCCATTTGACGGCGGCCGACACCTCACCCGAATCCAGAAAATAGACGCAGAATAAAAATTTTGGGAGACATAGAAATGAAAAAGATAATTGCGCTGTTAATTTCCTTTCTGCTTGCACATATCGCCGTGGCGGAGGAGTCAAAGCCAAAAACGCTTGTCCTCTTTGATGCTGTAAACAAAACGAAAATCGAACCAGTTGACGCGAATATCTCATTCACTAATACCGGCTCGCTTCTCGTTCGGACCGAACCAAATAAAGAATTCCCCGGTGTAATCTTCAAACCGAAGGAAGGTACGTGGAATCTGTTGGAATACGCGGAAGTATCGGTGCAACTGAACAACGTCGGGACCGAGCTGGTAAGGTTATATTTGCGAGTTGATAATTCGAACGCGGATATGTGGTCAAACAGCAATTTGCAAAGCATCATATTGAAACCCGGCGAGAAGCGCAAGCTGTCAACGTTCCTGATGCTCGGCCAGTGGCGTTTCGACAAACCCATCACGCTAATCGCTATGCGCGGCAGCCCGGCCGACAAAGGCGGCATCAACCCGTCGAAAGTTACACAGGTCTGCGTCTTGACGGACAGCGCAAAAACGGCGCAATGTTTCGAGATTGACAGCATCACGGCGGGCGGCCAGTTCCGGACGCTCAATGCCGATAATTTTATTCCGTTCATCGACCAGTTCGGCCAGTTCATTCATAACGACTGGCCCGGCAAAACACATTCGCTCGAAGAACTGCGGGAGCGTCGGCACGCCGAGGAAAGACAACTCGCGGAAGACCTGGGGCCTGATAACTGGGACAAGTTCGGCGGATATAAGGCGGGGCCAAAACTCGAAACGACCGGCTTTTTCCGCGTCGAGAAATACCAGGACAACTGGTGGCTGGTTGACCCTGATGGATACCTGTTCTGGTCGCACGGGATTGACTGCGTGCGGATGGAGAACGCAACGCCGATTACCGACCGCGAAAATTATTTTGCGAATCTGCCGGACGCCAATTCCCCGCTTGGAAAGTTTTACGGCACGGGCACCTGGGGGCCGCAGGGATATTACAAGACCCGCCTGCCTTACAAAATATACGATTTTTCAAGAGCCAACCTTATGCAAAAATATGGCCGGGACTGGCAGCAGATAAGCGGCGAGACCGCTCACAAACGTCTGCGAAGCTGGGGGCTTAACACAATCGCGAACTGGTCAAACGAAGCGGTTTATTTGCTGCGAAAGACACCCTACGTGGTCGCCATTAGTTACGACGCGAAGAAACTCGAGGGTTCGGCGGGCTACTGGGGCAAGTTCTACGATGTTTTCGACGCCGGCTTCAGGCAGTCGCTTCGAGGGCGGATGCAGCAGGAAAAGGGGAAATCCGCGGGTGACCCGTGGTGCGTCGGATTCTTTGTCGATAACGAGTTGTCCTGGGGTGATGAGACGTCGCTTGGCCTTGCGACGCTGGCTTCACCTGCCGGGCAGCAGGCCAAAAAAGTGTTTGTCGATGACCTGAAGGCAAAATACGAGACAGTCGAAAAACTCAACGCCGTCTGGGGCACCTCTTTTGCGAGCTGGGAAGAGCTTTTGCAAAACAAGCAGCCGCCGCCGCAAAAAGAGGATTGGGCCAAAAAAAAGGCGTATCAGGACCTGGCGGCGTTCTACGTGAAGACCGCGGAGACATACTTTGCCGTCGTTCGTGAGGAAGTAAAGAGAATAGCGCCGAATCAATTGTATCTTGGCTGCCGGTTTGCGTGGGGCAATGATCTCGCGACGCGTGCGGCGACAAAGTACTGCGACGTGGTCAGTTTCAACTTCTACGACTATGGCGTGGAAGGGCGGCGGCTGCCGGACAACATCAATATGCCCATAATCATCGGCGAGTTCCATTTCGGGGCGCTGGACCGCGGGCTTTTCCACCCCGGCTTAAAGAGGGCTGCCGACCAGCAGGACCGGGCAGACAAATACGCCGAATATGTTCGCGGGGCGATTCGCAATCCGTATATCGTCGGCACGCACTGGTTTCAATACCAGGACCAGGCGACAACCGGCCGAGGCGACGGCGAGAACTACCAGATTGGTTTTGTCGATATCGCCGACACGCCCTACCCGGAGACAATCGCAACCAGCCGAGACATCGGTCGGACAATGTATGAATACCGGCTCAAGAACAAATAGACCGATATCCCGCCCGCATCCGAAAAATCGACGCGGATTAATCTATGCCCGAAGATTGCTATATCGTCTTGTAGTGGCATAAGTTAAAGACACAAGATAGGGTGGTAGCGTGTTTTTTTCTGATGTGAGTAGCACATTTTGCCGATATTAACGTAAAATATTATAACATCCTATTGACAGATATTCTTTCATTAGGTATAATCTGGATTTTGATGAGTAGATGGCGATAAGGAGGAAAATATGGCGATTGATTTCGACAAAAAGCTTGGAATGAGAATAAAGCAGATTAGAGAACACGTAGGTCTTTCACAGGATGATTTGGCCAAACATTTAGGTCTGAGCAGGGTAACGGTCTCTCAAATTGAAAGCGGCCAAAGAAAGGTCAACGCGAGTGAAATGACAACTCTTGCTCGGCTGTTCAATGTTACCGCCGACATTCTCCTTGACCTCGTAAAAGATGTGGTTGTAGTCCTAGATGAACCAAGAAAATCTAAAGAAATCAAAAAAACTGGCTTGAGAATAAATGTGCCACAGAAAAACATTGCCAAGTTCAAAGAAGTGCTTCTCTATGTTCTGAATAAAGTCGGGGCAAAACCAAACATAGGAGAAGTTGTGCTCTATAAACTTCTCTATTTCATTGATTTCGACTATTACGAAAAGTATGAGGAGCAGTTAATCGGAGCCACATACATAAAAAACCATTATGGTCCGACTCCCGTAGAGTTCGCCAAAATCGTCCAACAAATGGAAGGCAAAGACCTTGTTAAGATTGAGAAAAAATATTTCGATTACCATCAGAAGAAGTACTTACCTTTGCGAGAGCCGGATATATCGAAATTGAGCACTAGGGAACAGGCAATTATTGATGGTGTTCTGAGAAGACTTTCCGACAAAACAGCCAAGGACATAAGCGAGTATTCTCATAATGATGTTCCATGGATGACGACGGAGGACGGCAAAATAATCGATTACGAATCTGTCTTTTATCGCACACCTGCGTATTCAGTGAGGTCATACGATGACGAAAATATTCAGAGAAGTAAGGATGCTCCCAGAATTCGAAAGAGATTTCAAAAAGCTCAAAAAGAAATTCAGCACTCTCGACGAAGACCTGCAGGTGTTTATAGAAAAGCAATTAAAGCTTTTGCATAAACTCGGCCAGGACAACCATGGATGTGTCAGGATTGCAAACCTTGGGATAGATTATCCTTATATTTTTAAAGCCAGAAAATTTGCCTGTAAATCCCTCAAAGGTAGAGGAGCCGCAAGTGGCATAAGAATAATATACGCTTACTATCCCAACGAAGATGTTATAGTGTTCGGAGAGATGTATTATAAAGGTGATAAAGAAATTGAGGATCGAAACCGGATTCTCAACAACTTCACTAAAGACCTGCGTAGTTTTCCTTTGTTTGTTTTGTGATCATTAAAGGTTTCGAGCGAAAACTTTAGTAAGAACTTGCATAATAAGTAGTCTTGAATAAGCCGCAATCTTTTCCTGTACTCTTTCGCGTTCAAATTTACAGGAACAATCCCAAAAGGAGGACCATATGTCCCAAATGGAAGCTCCATCTTTACAGCCGCAAACCAATATCTTAGCCGCTACCCGCCTGTATGAATCGCTTCGGCGAGCAAGGCCCGCGACAAAAGATGACCTGAAAAATTATATCAGGGTCTTTTTGGGAATCTATGTGCCGGATAAACAAATCTGCCCGGAGCATAACAGCCCATTGGATTATCTTTGGCACAGTTTTAATTGCGACTTTATGCAGCCAAAGCGGCACGGGCTTGAAGCCCGTGAAAACACGGCCAATCCACAGGACGCCTCCCGAAAGGGATGGCCAAGCCCATTACGGCGGATGGCCGTGCCACAACCAACAAATGCCGATTGCGTCGTCTGGGCGAACCGGGGCGGCGGCAAAACCGATCTCGCGGCCATAGCGACACTGCTGGATTGTGTCTTCAAGCCCGATTGCCAGGTGCGGATATTGGCGGGTTCTGAAGAGCAGGCGGGCAGAATGTATCAATATCTCACCGGCTTTTTGCGTAAGGGTTACGAGCGGTTACTTTCAGAGCCAATCCGAAAAACCAGCTGCCGGTTCAGCAACGGTTCGGCTGTTGATGTCCTCACGCAATCGCAGACGAGCGTCCGAGGCCAGCACATCCAGAAACTCCGTTGCGACGAGGTTGAGCTTTTTGATAGCGATGTTTTTAACGCCGCGAAATTCACTACGCAAAGTACTGATAACATAATCGCCGGTATGGAAACAATCAGCACAATGCACAAGCCATACGGGCTTATGCAGAAAATCGTTTCGTCGGCTGCCAAAACCAGCACGCTTGTTTTCAAATGGTGCGTCTGGGAAACAATCGAAAAATGCACTGATAGAATCTGTTCGCAGTGCTTGTTGTGGGGGGATTGCGCGGGTAAGGCGAAACAGGCGGTCGGCTATTTGAAAATTGACGACTGCATTACGCAGATGCGCCGCAGCAGCAGGGCGGGCTGGGAAGCCGAGATGCTGTGTCTGAAACCTAATCTCGAAAACGTTGTCTTTGACCAGTTTGATTTTGCTACTCACGTCAGGCCCGTCGATTACGATGCCAACCTGCCTTTGTATCGTTCGCTGGACTTTGGCTTCGCGAATCCTTTTGTGTGCCTGTGGATTCAGGTCGATAGCGAAGGCGTCGTTCGTGTAATTGACGAATATATTCGCTCTCGCGCGACAATCGACATTCACGCGGCTGAGTTGAAGGCCAGAACACTTGGCGGTGAGTCGCGAATCATAGCGACCTTTTGCGACCCGGCAGGCGCAGGAGCGAATGACGTTACCGGCACAAGCGCGGTGCGCGAATTGCGCTCGCTTGGTATAAACGTGCGTTACCGCAGAAGCGGCATCGCCGAGGGTATCGAATCAATCCGCCGAGCGATTTGTGATGGCGCAGGCAAAAGCCGATTTATTGTCTCGCCCAAATGTGCCCGTCTTATCGAGGCGCTTACCTGCTATCACTATCCCGATTCGCCCTGTGGCGACGAACTGCCCCTCAAAGACGGCGTTTACGACCACCCCATCGACGCCCTGCGTTATTTCTTTATAAACTTCGAACATACCGCGCGGACAGGACATAGGATTTATTGAACAGAATTGCGGGAGGGGGTATTTCTGCGCATAAAATAAAAAAAACAGGACTGGGTCGGAGGGAGGGGAGAAAGCGAGATATCCCAGCCCTGTTGTTGGTACAAAAAATTACAAAAATTGGCGCACAGTGCCTACGGGTGTGGAATTTATCGGCAAACTCTCGCCTCTATTTAGTATTGTTATTCTACCACAACCGGCCAGGTTCGGCAAGGGAAATTTTCGGAAAAAATACGTATTTTTTCCTTTCTTGGCGAAAAATAACCCACCAAATCTACCATTACAAGATATCCTTGCCTTTGCGTAAAACCCATAGGTTCTGCGTATAACCGCGGTATTTGCGGGGAAAAAATTGGGCTGCGGTCAGGAGGGAGGAGAGGAGAGAATTACCGCAGCCCGTGGTCATCGTTCATATCCTATACGCAAACCGGTTCAACAAGTTCGGGGACTTTGAAAAATCCTGGTTTCTTTTGCCACGAACTCCCCAGGGCGCAAAGGATAATCAACACTATAGAACAATCAACACTATGACTATTTAACAAAATTGCCGTACCAGTCAAGTGTTTTTTTCAGAATTTGCGGCGAAAATCGGTTGTAATCATCCGGCGCGAGGAATTCGAGCTGGCCGGCCGCACCGGACAACACATACACCCACCGGGCATTCTCTACGCAGGAAACCACGTCCTCGGAAACCGCGAATCTGTCCCACCTCGGCCCGACAATCAGAATCGGCCTCGGCACAATGCACGCGATAATCTCCTCAAAGTCGCATGGAATTCGGTTTTCATTGCCCACAAAGAACCCTAATCGGGGAATCAGCCCGTGCAGATGTGAATATGCGCAGATACCCTCGACTTCGGGCCTGGCCCGCCGCATAGGCGTAACGCCGGATATGCTTGCCACGCCCGCGATTCGCTCATCCAGCGCGGCGGCATACAGCGCGACCGTCCCGCCCAGAGAATAACCGCCCGCGTATATCCGGTTTGAATCGACTGTGTCGAGATTGGCCAGCATATCGACCGCCGACCTCGTGTCCGCGACCATTTTGCCCAGCTTCGACCAGTGCGGATACCGGCGGTAGAAATTCGTCCCCTCCTCAATCCTTGTCCCAAAGCCAATCTGGTCGAACAGGAAAACGGCAAATCCTTTCTCGACAAGTTTGCCCACCGCGTCATCGCCTCGCCGCCCAAAACCCGTCGGATACAAATATTCGTGCAGCCAGATAATTACAGGCAGCTTCCCGCCCGCGGCATTGGCGGGATAATACAGATTGCCTTCGAGATAATCGCCGAAGCCGTTGTCGGCGCCCATCACCATCCGGCGAATACTGCCGCCCGCCTTCGGCCTGCCTATCACCCTCGCCAGATAGTCGCCGGAATACTCGCTGTCTGTGGCCGGAATACTCGCGGCGACCTTCGGCCCCGGATTTGTCGCACCAGCCGGCTCATCGCCCAACAGCCACCTGATACGCCTCACAATATCCGCTCTTTTGGTCTGCCAGTCGCCGGCTGTTCCAATTTTGCCGCCGTCCGATTTTTTCAAAAGGTCATCGCCGGATTTCACAGGAAAGCTGTTAGTATCAACCTTTTCGCCGCTTAGCTTTTGCCAGCCCTCGAATGTGTAATCGTAATAGAGTTTGTTCGCCGGCTTCTCGTTCGACCTGCCGAAGCAGTAGTCGAAAAAATCTATATAATCCTCAATATCCCGTGCGCTCGTCCCGTGTTTGCCCCAGCGAAACCGCACCGCTACCTTGTCCTGTGCCCCCAGGAACCCGTACACCCGTTGCACCGACCGGTAGCACTGCTCAATCCCCCAGCCGCTGCCCTGGTCCTCGGTAAGAGCGGAGCTGAGCATAAGTCCCCGCGGCGCAACCAGCGCCATCAGGAGATTCTGCTCAATCGGCAGCTTGTGCTCCCTGCCCACGAAAAACCGCAGTCGGGGATGAAGCCACTGCGGAAATACCGTGGTGATTTCCGCGATTGACTCATTATCGAACGGCTCCGACGTGTATCGCCAGGGCACCTTCGCCCCCGTCCCGCCGCTGCTTGGTATAATCGCCTTTATCCTCTCGTCGAACGCCGCCGCCATAAGCGACTGTTTGCCGTTGCGCGAATGGCCCGTCAGGGCGATTTTGTCCTTATCGACAATCGGCAGGGTATAAAGGTAATCGACCACCCGCATCGCCCCCCACGCGCGCCGCATCAGGCGAGTAAAGTCGTATTCAGGATACCATATATCGGCATATTGCTCCGTATCGTCCTTGTCGTCCGCCCCCGCGTAAACACAGCCGATGTAGCCGCGACGCGCCGCCACAAGCGCCCAGCCGCGGTGATTCCACTGCGTCATAAAAACAGGAAACGGCCCCGCCCCCGGCGGGATAATCAGCTCAACGGTCATCCTCGCTTTGTGTTCGGGTCCAAAACTCAGCTCAACCATCTTCGACGCTGCGCCGTCGTTTCTTGTCTCGCTTAAAATCTTCGCTTCGAGATTGTTCGGCCCAGGCGGAAACGTCCCCGTCAGCCATCGCTTCGCCTCTCCGGCAATCCATTTGCGTTTTTCCTGCCATTGTTCGGCTGTTTTAATCGGGATATTGGCGCCGCCTTCGTCCAGCACCAGCGGGTCGGGCAAAAACGGAATCGAAGGCATCTTATTAAAATCCGGCGGCAATTCGCCCGTCCGCGTCAGCCAGTCCGGCCACGATGAATCCAGCCGGCTCACCGCGCCTGTCGTCCTCGCAGGCAGCCACGATACAATTTGTTTCAGATATGCCTTTCGATTGTTTACATCTTCGTCTGCGGCCATAGCGCTGACCGCCAAAGTAAAGACAAAGATTAAAATCGTCGCGTTTCTCATCCTCATTTTTCACTCCTTGTCTGAAAAAACAGTCGAGGTTCGTCAGCAAGAAAATGAAGTATAAGGGTAACGCGGCTCTCAGGCAAGTATGCTTCAAAAGAAACGATTTATGCCTAACGCC
>Ga0315294_10007458_pt1 | contig 11995 bp, 11 predicted proteins | sample YL17G13_40_MG_FD_203626 | JGI IMG/M metagenome (GOLD analysis project Ga0315294, IMG submission 203626) | Sediment microbial communities from Yellowstone Lake, YNP, Wyoming, USA - YL17G13_40 | ecosystem: Environmental > Aquatic > Freshwater > Lake > Sediment | place: USA: Wyoming | collected...
TGACCCAGAAGGAGAAAGTGGCGGTTTGGCCGGGGGCGACGGATGATTCCTCAAACTGGACCCGATTGGGAGAAACCCAGCCCGAGGGGTTGCCGCCTTCACGGGTGAAGGGAGAGACGCGGTCACGGTCGTGGGAAGTGCCAAGGTTAACTTGACCTCTGGTCCAAGTGGCGCTGCCGGTGTTTTGAACCTTGACCCAGAGGTTAGCGGCTTGGCCGCTTGATAAGGTGGCGTAGCCGGATTGACCAACATGGGAATATTGATATTTTTCCAGCTCCGTTGGGACCCTGACCTCCCAATAAATACCGTAGTCTTCCATCCAGCCGCCGCCGTTATCGGCAACGAGCTGGTAATACTCGCGATAGGTTCCTGCCGCTACGCCGTCATTTCTGAGCCAGAAGGAAAAGGTGGCCGTTCCCCCGGGAGCAACAGACGCCTCCTGGAATTGGACGCGGTTCGGAGAGACCCAGCCGCTCGGGCCGTTGCCCTCGCGGGTGAAGGGGGAGACGCGGTCGCGCTCCCGCGCCGTGCCCAAATTAACTTGTCCCCTCGTCCAGGTCGCGGTGCCCGTATTTTGCACATAGAGATTGAAGTTGTGGAATTGACCGCTGGCGAGCGTCGGGTAGCCGTTTTGCGTGATGAAGGAGTGACCATATTCGCGCACCTGAAATTGGTAGGTGTTAAAGTACAAATTCCAAAAATTGTAGTTGCCGTTGTAAACATGCGGCGTATAGCGGTAAAGCGCGGAAGTGGCGCGATTGTCAAAGCGGCCGCAGTGAGTGCCGTTCCAGTCATCAAAACAAAAGTCCTGGCCGACCTGATAATCAGAAAACCCTCGGCCCTCGGCGCGCTCGTAATTATAACGCAGCTGCCAAGACCCGTTCTCGACTTGCTTGGTGAAGCTGGCATAGCTGGGATTACAACTGCCGGAATCCGGGCAACCGTAACCCATCGCTTTGCTTAGAGCATTGTCGTCGCGCGTGGCCTTAGAAATTAAGCTCTGCTCCTTCTGCAGGGTGACTAAAATCGCTTCCGGGTTGATTGTGCCAGTCGAGCCGTTAAGATCGATGCCGTTAATCGAGCCCGTGGCGTCGCCGTTGCCGTGAGCAGCACCATAAATAATTTGCGCCGCCGTGCGTCCGCCTTCGGAGAAATCCTTCAAATAACTGTTTTGCCGCTCCAGAAAACGCTGGATTGCCCCGGTGTCCATCTTGTTAACATCAACAAAAGGGCCGTTATCGATTAAATTGTTGGCGTTAAAATCGGCCAGAGCCGAACCAGCCCAATAGCAAACCCCGGCGACCAAGACCACCCCTCCAATCAAAACTTTTTGGAGAACCCTCATTCCCCTCCTTAACAACCTCATTATAGCATAAATCCAAATGACAAAATCCTAATGACAAGTTAAATTCCAATGTTCAAATTCCAATGACCATTCAAGCTCCAAAATCCAAAGTCCAAAAATCCGTTTGGGATTTGATGTTTGATATTTGTATGAGCATTGGTGCTTGGGGTTTGGGATTTATTTAAAAATTAGGTAATTAGGTCAATTTCAGTAATTAAAGTGCAATCCTTGTCCATTCAAATTCGGGTCGGAAGAGAGCCCGGCCAAGGGTGAAGAGGCCTGCAAACTATTGGGGAATTTTTCGCCCGCCAGAGTCAAAAAGTCCGCCCAGCTCCCCCCCAAATCCTTAACCATCCACTGGGGAAAAATAATGGTTAAGGGAATATGGCGCTTGCTGCCCTCGCCGGCCGCTGCGTCATAGCAGCCTGCCTCGTCAGTTTGCATCAGCTCATAAGCGATTTGCGCCGTCTTATAAATCGCCGCTCGCTGGCCGCTCTCAGCGATGGTTACATAATCGAAAACCCCGGGGTTGAGATCTTTTTGGGCAATAAAGTCTGCATCAGCCGGCGGCGTTACCTCGTCCAGTGAGGCATTAGTCGGATTAGAAGGATAGTAGTCCACGGCGCACGAAACTTGGCAGTTGACCACGTCGTAGAGCTTATCCGGCTTCATTAAATTGCTGGAGGCAAAAGAAATGTTTTTCTGGTCAAAGGTCCGCGCCACCTGGTCAGGACAGCGGTCGGTTCGAGGATGAATCGTACATTTGACCCGATCCGCGCCGGTAATTCTAACGCCGACCCCGCGATAAAGAGTCGAGGTCGAGGGCAGGTTTTGCGAAGGATACGATAAATCCGAGCTCGCCGTGGCCTGATCAGTCCAAAGACCGATTGATTCGTGCTGGCCGCTCCAACCGCAAGTTGTGTCGTTGGTCTCGGACAGGTAGGTTAGGGCTTCAACCAGGCGGCTGTCGAACTTCACCGTCGTGCTCGTCTCCGCCGGCGGATCACTTACCCAACTGTAGGGCGCCCCCTTAGTCCCTTCCTGGCTAATAAGGCTAGTGAAGTCACGCCAAACAGTAGAGTTGGTCTCCGTTGCCCGCAGGGTCGTTGTCCCCATATAGCCGGCGAGCTGGGCCAAACCCAAAAGCAACGTCACCAGACCGAAAATAAGCGCTCCTCCCACCAAATACCAGCGCACTTTCCGCCAAAACTTTCCCCCCGCCTCCTTAAGTTTCATTTTCCCTAAATTATAAAGACTGCGCCGACCGCTTAATGAAATCCGCCAAATCCTCTTTAAGCGCGGCGTCCTTTAATCCTAATTTTACCATAGCTTTAATGTAGCCGCCGATCTCGCCGGCATCGAGCTTCTCGCCCTTGTACTCGAGGGCGTAAACCTTGCCCTTCTCGAGCAATTGGGCAAGGGCGTCAGTCAACTGAATTTCCCCGCCCGCGCCAAGCCCAGTCTGGCGCAAATCATCGAAAATCGAAGCCGGTAAAATATAGCGGCCGACGATAGCCAAATTCGACGGAGCGCGCTCCGGACCCGGTTTCTCGATCATCTCGGTAACCTCATAAAGCCGCTTCAAGCGGGTCGGCCTAGTGCCGACGATCCCGTAACGTGAGAGTCCTTTTTGATCGGTTCTCTCGACCGCCAGAACCGGGGCTTGGACTTTTTGAAAAACCTCGATCATTTGCTTGAGACAGGAGGGGTCGCAAGCCATCACGTCATCCGGGAGCAAAACGGCGAAATAATCGCCGTCAACTTCATCTTGTGCTTGCAAAACCGCGTGCCCCAACCCCCGCGGCCGATCCTGATAAACAGTCTTGATTTTCCCGAACTGATGGGTTTTTTTAACCTTCTCAAGCAGTTCGAACTTCCCCTTGGCTTTGAGTTCGGCTTCGAGGGCAGGGGAAGGAGAAAAATGTTTTGTCAAGTCGGGTTTATCTTTAGAGATGACAAAAACCATCTCCTCGATGCCGGCCGCGGCCGCTTCTTCAACCGTATACTGCAGCACTGGCTTATCAACCAACGGAAATAATTCCTTGGCGGCAGCTTTGGTGGCCGGCAAAAAGCGGGTCCCCAGCCCCGCTACCGGAAAAACGGCGGTGCGAATCTTCATTGGTTTTTAAATCAGCTGGGTTTCTCTATCTCAAGCGGGTGGCAGATAACAACTTTTGGCGTGTTTTTCTTGGAGCGCGATTTTTAGTTTTGCAGACCTCTTCGTCTCAGGAAGAAAAAGAGATTCTTCGCTTCAATAGAAGCTGGAACTGCATACCCGCCTTAGTCGGGATAAATTCCAGAGTGTCTATTATAAAGAAGAGTCTGCTTTTTCGCTCCTGAAAAAGAAGCCAGTCAAGAAACGAAAAATCGCGCGTAGCGGCCTGCCGACGCATAATGCTTACCCCGGAGAGACCTTAAGCACTCTAGTTTTGGCTTTGTCTTGCTTGGGAATGTTAATGGTCAAAATCCCGTCCTTCAGGCTGGCCTGGGCCTGGTCGGCGTCAACCAGAATCGGCAGGGTGTAAGTGCGCGAAAAGGTCCCCCAATAACATTCCTGGCAGAAAAAATCACCTTGGCTGACCCCTGCCTCGGGGTGGCGTTTGCCGCGGACGGTTACTACATCATCAGTGATAGAAATCTCCAAGTCCGTTGAGCGCACTCCCGCAATTGGCGCTTTAACCACGACCGCTTCATTGGTCTGGTAAACGTCAATCGCCAGCTGGCCTTCGTACTCCTCAAACCAGCCCTCCTCCGTCTCGGCTTTGTGTTTGGCCATTGCCCTCCTTCCCTTCCTCGTACATTCTTAGTATAGGAAAATTCTCACCGGCACGCAAGTGTCAGCAATCGCATTAGCGATAAATGTCTTTGCGGTGAGCCAGGTCGATAAGTTCGATTTCGTTCGGAAGAGTAAACTGAAAAACGGCGCGATATTCACGGGTTATTCTAAATGAATACAGTCCGGTGAGTTTTCCTCCTAATTGCTTCGCGTGCAACCGAGTATTCCCCGGATCTTCTTGCAACATTGAAATCGCTCGCTTTAACTTCTGCTGATAACGAAGGGGTAATTTCGCCGAGGCCTTAAGAAAATTCTTTCTGGCAAAAAGTTTATAACCCACCGTCAGCGCTTATTTGTGTTTTTCAAGTTTTTCCAGAAAATCAGGGGCGCTAACAAATTCCCCCTCTCTTGGCTCGCTGGCTTCTTTAAGGATTTTTTTTACAAACTCCGGGCGGTATTTCCCTTCGGGGTCGTGCCCAATGATACCAATAACAGCAGAGCGAAGTGTTTTGACTTCGAAGATTAAATCGTCAAGCGTCGGTTTACTTTTCTGTTTAATCATCGTAATTCGATTATATTCCCACCACCGAGAAGCGTCAAGCAGTGGCAAACGAAGCTATCCCCGCCCGGCGATGATCACGGTCAGCTTCTTGACCAGTGGCTGGCCAAGCTTGAGATTGACTTGTTCAACCAGCCCCCTCTCCCGCAATCTTAAGAGGTGCCCTTGCTCGGGAGAGGAAACGCGTACCTTGAGCGTGCCGGCGCGGAAGCTAACCACTTCAAACTCGCCCGCCGCCACCGTGGCGGAAGCGGCGCAAACCTGCGCCGCCTCCGCCTGGCGCGTCAGACCGTAGTGCGCCAAGCGACGCCGCAAGATATTTTTGATGTTTTCAGAAGACATGGTTATTAAATTAAAAAGTAAAAATTAAAATGGAAAATGATAAAGCAAAATTAAAAAAGAATAGGGAGAGATGGGAAAATAATTCTTTTTACACATTTATTTATCATTTTAATCTTTAACATTTAATTTTTGATTTAGTCGCCCAGCCTTATCGCCTTCGCCTGCTCCAGAAGTCTTTTTGGCACTACCCGCTCGTCAGTCGCCGAAATTATTACCTGCCCCGAGCCCAAAATTTTAGCGACGGCTTCTCGGCGGTCGGCATCTAACTCCGAGAAAACATCGTCCAAAATCAAGGTCGGCTCCGCATCGGGGGCGGTTAAATACTTCTTCGCTTCGAGCTTAAAGGCAATCGCCGCCATTCTTTGCTCGCCGCGCGAGCCGCCCTCTTTAAGAAAAAAATCGCCGTCGGCAAAAGCAAAGTCGTCGCGGTGCGGACCAACCGAGCTAAGAGCGAGCCGCAAATCCCTCTCCCGGACGGCCGCCAGAGTCTCCGCAAAACGCGCGTAATCAACGCTCGGCAGGTACGACAGGTGCATGTTACGCTCTTTCTCAACCAATGAATTATGCACCTCGGCAATGCCCCGATTAATCGCCTCTATGAGCTCCTGGCGCTCCCGATAAATCGCCGGGGCGTATTTTGTCAGCTCGGCGTCCCAAAAATCAAGCTCGCTTTCCGCAGCGCGCTGCGCCGTGATCTGCCGCAGGAGCGAATTGCGCTCGCGCAGGATTTTTTTCAAGTGCAAAAGGCTGCGCACGAAAGAACGCTTTTTTTGGGCAACGGAAGAATCGAGTTCCCGGCGCCTAAGTTGCGGCGAACCAGCCACCAATCCAATCGTTTCCGGATTGAAAAAAATCACCTTTACAAAGCCGATGATTTTCGAGTTGGCGATTTTCTTATCATGCAGCTTAAAGACTTTCTCGCCCTCCAGAATCGCCACCTCGGCCCTTCTTTGCCCTTCGGCCACCTGCGCCACGAGCTCAACCCGGCCGCATTCTTGAGGGCTCGCCACCGCCAGAAAGTCCCGCTCGACACTTTGAAAGCGGCCGAAGGCAAACAGTCCCGCGGCCTCCAAAATCGTCGTTTTGCCCGAGCCGTTCGGGCCCACAATAAGATTAACGCCCGGGGCAAACTCAAAGCGCGCGTCCTTAAAACAGCGGATATTGGTCAAACGAAGAGAACGTACCATGAGAGTTTATAAAGTTATCAAGTTCCTCGGGTTTATAAAGTAAACCATTTCTGGTCTTACAAACTTTATAGACTTTATGAACTTTACAAACTTTTTTATTCCCCCCTAAGCGGCATCACAATATACTTCAGCTCGGGAGAGGACGGGGCGGAAATTAAGGCGGGGTTTAAGGCGCCGGCGAAGCCGACCGAGACGGTCTCGCCCCCAATAACGGCCAGGGCATCCAGAATATATTTGGCGTTGAAGGAAACGCTCATCGGCTCGCCGCGGGAGCTGACGCGCAGCTCTGCCCGAGCCGCTCCGGTCTGCGTGGTGGCGGCAATGACTTCAACCCGGCCGGTCTCGGCGGTGATCTTGATGTTGCCGCCGGCGTCGCGGGCGAAAACATTGACCGTCTTCAGTACCTCGGAGAGCTCCTCGCGCTCGCAATCAAACTGATAGACAAAATTAGCCGGAATAATCTGCTCATAATCAGGGAAGGCGCCCTCTATCTGCCGAGTCAAGAAATCTATTTCGCCAAAGCGAAATTCGGCTTGGTTTTCCCCGACCGTGATCACAACCGGCGTCTCGTCGGTCGGCAAGAGTCGAGAGAGCTCGTTGACGGTCCGAGCGGGAACGACCAGCTCAAGAGCGTGGCTTTTGTTGTCAAGGGCGATCGTCCACTCGCAGAGCCGGTAGCTGTCAGTGGCCACGACTTTCATCGCGCCTTTTTTTATCCTCAATAAGACCCCGGCCAAAATTGGCCGCGTTTCATCCAACGCCGCCGCGCCGACAGTCGCTAAAATGGCCGCTTTAAGCTTGGAAGCGGGGATCGTCAGGGGCGTCGCTCCCTTAACGCTGGGGATAATCGGAAATTCTTCGGCCGAGACACCCTTGATCGTGACTGTATAGCGGCTGGATTTCGCCACCACGTCCGCCCCTTCGCCGGAGAGAGAAATCGTCTCGTCGGTGGCGGAGAGAACATAGTCTATCAGGATCCGAGCCGGGAGAGTTGTTGCCCCCTCTTCGTCAATTTTTGCCCCGATCCAGGTGGAGATTGAGGCCTCCAAATCGGTGGCCACAAGTTTGAGCCGGCCTTTGTCGGTGGCAAGCATAATATTGCCCAAAACCGGCAAGGTCGCTCGCGTCTTGACCATCCGCCCGACAATCGCCAGCCCCCGGGCCAAATTTTCGCGCTTTAAACTGACTTTCATATTTACCTCACTTTCTTTCCGCTTTGACCAAGTTATCCACAGCTCTCCCTATAAAGCCTGTGGATAACACTGTGGATAACTTGTTGACAATATAGTTTGAAGGGTTTTTTCCACAATTTATTAGTCGGTTATCCACAAGTCTATCCACAGGCTGACAAGATTCGGTGAGATGTTTCAACATGTTTATTACTATGACTAACTATCTAAAGAATGCAAACTTAATAAAGGCTCATTCGAGCGAGAAAAGCGATTGGCGGATTGTTTCAATGTCGGATTTAATTTGGGCATTGATTTTGATCGCCTCGGTAATTTTCTTTTGGGCATACAGGATTGTGCTGTGATCTTTTCCTCCCATAATCCTGCCGATTTCCGGCAGAGATTTATTGGTTTGCTCGCGCAACAGGTAAATGGCGGCTTGACGCGGTAAAATCAGCTCTTTCTGGCGTTTTGAGCTGACAATTTCGCTTTGAGGAACATTATAGTATTTACTGGTTGCCGAGATAATTTCCGCCGTACCGACAACACGATTTGACGAGGAAATAAGGTCTTTGAGAACTTTCGTAGCCGTTGCGACAGAGGGAGAAAGGGCGTGAAAATGGCAGTGGGTGTGGAGGCGGTTGAGTGCTCCTTCAAGCTCACGGATGTTGGAAGAAATGTTTCTGCCAATATATTCAAGCACTTCGTTCGGGAGAAAATAGCCCTTTTCTTGGCTTTTGGCCGAAAGGATGGCCAGGCGGGTTTCAAAATCCGGCGGCTGAATATCTACAACGAGCCCCCCGCCGAAGCGGCTGGCCAGGCGCCCTTCCAGGGCCGGAATGGCTTGCGGGGTTTTATCGGCGGTCAAAACGATCTGCCGAGATTTCTGGTGCAGAGAGTTGAAGGTGTGAAAAAACTCTCCCTGCGAACCCTCTTTGGCGGAAAGAAACTGCACATCATCAACGATTAGAATGTCCGCGTCGCGGTAGTTCTTTTTAAACTGGGCGGTTTTTTTAGTGGCAATCGCTTGGATAAAATCGTTGGTGAAGGTTTCGCAAGAAACGTAAACAACCCGTGTCTCACCTTTGTTTTTTTGAGCTTGCCGGCCGATTGCCTGGGCCAGGTGGGTCTTGCCCAAACCGACCCCGCCGTAAATAAATAAAGGGTTATGGCGCGCTCCGGGCTTGTCGGCGACCTCCCTGGCGACGGCGTAAGCCAGGGAGTTGTTGTCGCCGACGACAAAGTTTTTAAAGGTGTACTCGTCGCGCAGGTTAGAAGTGGGTTTAGGGGTTTGGGGAGGGAGGGGAGGAGCGGCGGTAACCTCGAGGGCGAGGCGACCAGCCGAGCCCAAACGGCGGACTTCAAAGGCGAGTCGGTTGACTTGCGGACAGGCCTTACGAATGGCCGCTAAGATATTGGATTGATGTTTGGCCGAAAGCCAGTCTCGGGAGTAGGCGTTAGGGACGATCACGCGGGCGCTCGCGCCGTCCAGCTCCAAAGAAGTGGCGCGGAACCAGGTTGCAAATTGCATCTTCGGCAGCAGCACTTCCATCTCCCCGAGGACCGCTTGCCAGATTTTTTTGTTGTTCACCAACCTCCTTAAGAGTAATTCAAATCTCAAAATTCAAATCTCAAAATTGCAATGAAAAATTCAAAATTATTTTCTCGCGAAAAAAGTTATCCACAGGCAATTTAACTTTAGACAGCCTGTGGATAAGTCGTCAAGGGCCTGTGGATAACTATGTTTTTGAACCAGTTAACGAGCGGATTATGTAAAAATTTATATGAGCGTGTTTGTCCTTTGTTTGCACCGCCTGTGGATAGATTGTGGATAGACTGTGGATAGGCCGCAGAGCCGAAATCAAGGCCCTAGCTTGAGGCGGTTGAGTCCTGCCCCTCAAAGCTCGCACTGTCCGTAGAGGACGGAGTCCCTTGGACAGTAAGAGCGGCGTGGGGTGGATAGACTGTGGATACACATTAATGCAAAATGCAAATCTCAAATCTCAAAATTACAATTCAAAATGAAAAATTACCACTGTCTCTAACTTTTTACTTTTGACTTATTTTCAGGTATAGTTTGGATCATGAAGCGAACCTACCAACCGTCAAAAAAGCGCCGCGTTAAAACTCATGGGTTCCGCACCCGAATGCGCTCGAGCGCCGGGCGCAATATTTTACGCCGGCGGCGGGCCAAGGGACGAGCTCGCCTGGCGCCCGGGGCGAAAAAATGATCACCAAGTCCAACCGCTTCGGCGTCTCTCGCCATGTCAAACGGGCTCTCAATAAAGGGTTAAACTGGCGGGGCGGCTACTTTAATCTCAAGAGCTTTCGCCGCCGCGACGAGCGGGGGGCGAGATTGGCGGTCGTTGTCTCGCGCAAAACCCTCGCCCAAGCGGTCAAAAGAAACCTGCTGCGCCGGCGGGTTCAGGCCGCCTTCCGAGCGCACCTGCCGCGCCTCAACGGTTATGATATAGTGGTTCTGCCGAACCGGTCGGCGCTGGCGGCTAAGTTTACAGAGTTATCTGCCGAGGTGACCCGATGGGCCGAAAAATCGCCGTCAAGATAATCTGGCTTTATCAGAGAACCTTGAGTCCTGACCATGGGCCCTTGCGCCGCCTTTACCCTTACGGCGTTTGCCGGTATTATCCAACCTGCAGCCAGTACACGGCGGAGGCGATCACGAGTCGCGGAGTGATTGTCGGATCGGCGTTCGGCCTTTGGCGGATTGTGCGCTGCAACCCCTTTGCCCGCGGCGGATACGACCCCCCTCCGGGGGAAATCAAAAATCAAAAGTCAAAAATCAAAATGATAAATAAAAATGTAAAAAGGGGCTCTTGACTCTGAATAGCCGAAGCCATAAGCTCGAAGCTCGGGGCTAATTTCTATGACAAACTTCTTTTATAACCTGCTGATTGCTTTCACTGCTTTGGTTCCCGGCGGTTATGTTTGGGTGGCGGTTGTTTTGATTACGGTTTTGCTGCGGCTTATTTTCCTCAAGCCCTCGCTCGATATGGTCAAGATCCAGCACCGTCAGAAGGAGCTGCAGCCGCACGTTGACAAGCTTCGCGAGATCCACAAAGACGACAAGAAGACCCAGCAGCAGGCGATTATGGACCTCTACAAAAAAGAGGGCTTTAATCCGCTCTCGGGCTGTCTGCCGATGATTGTACAGCTAGTGGTCTTAATCGGCTTTTACCGGATTTTCACCAAAATCGGCCTGACGGGCGGGGTGCACGCCGACCTTCTGTATTCTTTCACTCCGCGGCCGGACACTGTCAACACGGGCTTTTTGGGTTACGATTTGGCCCAAACCGTGGTACAATTGACTAAAGGAGGCGGCCTGAAGGGCACGCTAGCTTTTGCTTTTCCAGCTGTGACCGCCGCTACCCAGCTTATCCAGTCTTTGCAAGCGCGTTCTCTCCAGCCCAAACCGGCCGCCGGCAAGCGAGGCGACTTTTCCCAGGCCCTCACGGGGCAAATGACCTATCTTTTCCCGATTATGGCCGGCTACATCTCCTATACCTTAAACGCCGCCCTCTCGATTTACTGGATTACCCAAACGGTCTTTATGATTGTGCAGCAGGTGGTGATTGTCCGCCGCCTGCAAGCGGCGCGCGGTGGTACTCAATCGGCGGCTCCGGCCGCGCCTGCCCGCAATGCTTCCAGCATAGCTGGTGCAGGCGGGCCCGGTGCAGCCACCGCGGCGGTGGTGGACCAAATCGAGGCGCCCAAGCAGACCTTTCGCCGGAAGGGCGTGGAGGTAGAGGTGAGGGAGAAGAAGCGTCCATAGCTTCGGGCCTCGAGCCCCGAGCTTTGAGTTTCAGATTTCCGCTCGAAGCTGCGGGCTATAGGCTCGAGGCTAATTCAGCCAGATTGATTGACTGAACAGGTAGAAAAAGATATAATTGGGGCAGCTGTCCGCACAAGGCGGACGAGTCGAAAGTCCGTAAGGTCGAAAGTCTGTAAAGTCGGGAAGCGAGAGTAAACTCCTAATTGTTCCAATTTCCGCCAGCCGGCGGACTAATTGACCTGAAAAGGAAAAATTCCAATACTCAAGCACCAATGCTCCCGCCCGCCTGCTGCCTGCCTGACGGCAGTCGGGGTAGGCAGGGTTCTTGGAATTTGAGCATTGGGATTTTCTATTATTGGGGTTTGATTAGAAATTAGCCTGCCCACCGAAGCTTTAGTGCAGGCGGGAGCTTAGAAATTAGGACTTGGGGCTACTAGCCCCTGTAGGTTCTCTCGTTTCTTCTCGCGACGGACAGGAAAAATATTTTGCCCTTCGGATCTTTTCGGTAGATTACGCGGATTCGCCCAGAGCGGACCCGAAAAACGTCATTTCGCCCTTTTAATTTCTTGATGTCGAACTGCGTAGCTTTACCCGACAAAATAGCCTTGAAAGCCGCCTTAATTTTCTGTCGTTCAGATTCTGATAACTTAGCCAGCGCTTTGGCGATTTTATCCACAGCTACAAGCGGGCAAGAATTTCTTCAGCTCTCACCCCGCCCTTTTTGATTTTGGTGAAATCAATCACCTCTTCCCAGAGGTCGCCTTCATCGTCATAAGGAGAAATTTTGAAAAGCGGCTTTGATTTGCGCAAGACGATAAACGACTTGC
>Ga0315294_10007461_pt1 | contig 11994 bp, 19 predicted proteins | sample YL17G13_40_MG_FD_203626 | JGI IMG/M metagenome (GOLD analysis project Ga0315294, IMG submission 203626) | Sediment microbial communities from Yellowstone Lake, YNP, Wyoming, USA - YL17G13_40 | ecosystem: Environmental > Aquatic > Freshwater > Lake > Sediment | place: USA: Wyoming | collected...
CCGGCTCTCTAGCCTATGCCGATATCGTCAAAGATGTATTCAACACCGGCTTCCTGGCCATCATCTTCATCTGCGGCGGTCTGGCTATCCTGCATCCGTTCAACGCCAACCTCGGCCCGGATGAGAAGCAGGACAGGACCCTGGTGAACGGCGTGATGGTGGGAGGAATGTCCACTATAGCCACGGGCATATGTGCCCTGATGACACTGGGACTGGCCGCAGGAATGGTGCAGATTGTGGTGGGCTTTGCCATCTGGTACTACTTCTACGTCTGGTACTTCAGGCTGGCAAAGAGAGATGCATCAGCAGTGGTCGGAACAGGGCTTCTGCCGCCGAGCGCGCTCTAAAGGAGGTCTTGTAAATGGGAGTTGTAAGAATATCACCCGAACTGGGTCTGCTATTCGATCCTATCAAGGGAACGGTCGCAGAGCAAAGGGAAGACGTTGTTCAGTATGCTCTGGACCCACTCTATCCCAAGGTGGAGAAGCTCGACAATATAGCGGACGATCTGATGAACCAGCTGGTGCCGGACAACGAGCTCATGGAGTCCTACGCCAACAGGGGCAAGGCATCCTACATAGGCGGCCTGTACACCAACATCTGGATGGGCTTCATCATCGGCCTGGTAGTGGCCTTCGTCATCCTCGTCAGCACGCTGTTCACCAGCCCGGCTGGAATGGAGATAATAAAGACGGCTTTGAAGCCGGCAACGGGAGGTGCCTGAGATGGCCCTGAAGAAGAAGCCTACCGAGCCGTGGCCGCTCATCACCGGCGAGTACTATGCAGGGAACCCGGAAAACCCTGTAGCGGTCTGTACCTGCGGATCTCACATCAAACCTGAGACGCTACTTGAGGCTGGAGCAGCTCTGACAGGACCCTGCAAGACGGAGAACATCGGCATAGAGAAGATGGTGGCCAACATGGTCTCCAATCCCAACATCAGGTTCCTGATCATAACGGGAATGGAGGTCAAGGGGCACATCACCGGCCAGGCTGCCGACTCCTTCCTCAAGAGCGGCATCGACAAAGAGGGAAGAATCATCGGAGCCAAGGGAGCCATCCCCTTCATCCAAAACCTAACAGAGGAATCTATTGAGCGTATCCGGGCCCAGGTGGAGTCGGTCTTCATGATCGATACCGAGGACGTTGGAGCGATAACCGGCAAGATCAGAGAGCTGGTCTCCAAAGATCCAGGAGCCCTGGACGTCGATCCCATGAGGATCGAGATCAAAGAGGGTGGAGAAGAGGAAGAGGAACATGGACCGAGGGCCCTGGCTGCCGAGGTAGTTGAGGTCAGAGACAGGATGCGCCTGATGGACGCCGCTGTAACCAACAATGGTCTCCTCAACAAATTCCAGGCAGGCATCTATGCAGGCAAAATGGAGGGCATTGCCCTGGGAATGACCATGATTCTGATCTTCTTCGGCATAATCCTGAAGATGGTAGGAGGGCACTAAGATGGCAGAGGAACAAGAGATTGTATACGGCCAGGGGATTCCAAACGTCGTTGAGCCCCAGATGGGAATGTTCGACGACCTGGTCGATGACATCAAATACAAGGGTCAGCTCCTGGCCAGGGAGACGAAGCTGAGCTCGGGTGTTCTCGCCACCGTTTCCATGGGATTCGCTATCGGGTTCATCCTGGCAGTCGTGATGATGATCGGGCCGTTCTTTGTTTTCAAAGGGGGGCTGTGACCATGGCTGATGAAGGAAAGCAGATAATACCCGTTGGCGTCGTCGATCCAGATCAGTTCGCCCAGATAATGGCGAGGCTGGATAAGATCGATGAGAAGATAGAGTTCTACTCAGGCGAGAAGTTCCTGCGGGCAGGAAAGGCTGTCGGCAGAGATCTCGGCACGGCCTACGGGCTTTGCGCAGGACTGATCATAATATTGGCGTATATACTGTTTGTATATGCCGGCCACTGGACGAGGGTGATTTGAATGTTCAAGTTTGATAGGAAGCAAGAGGTCTTCGAGTTCGGCAAGTTCAAGGTTGGGGGCCAGCCTGGAGAGTACCCCACATGCTGCATTGGCACCATGTTCTACGCCAGGCACAAGATTGTCTCGGATGCGGAGCATGGAGTCTTCGACACGGCTGCGGCCGAGAAGCTCTGGAACGCACAGGTTGAGATGAGCGACATCACTGGCAACTCCTGTATGAACCAGATCGTCGCGGAGAGCAATGAGGCCATGAAGAAGGAGATCGACTGGTTCGTAGGGCTATCCGATTACCCGTTCCTCATCGACTCCAGCGCACCCGAAGTGCGCGCCTTCGGCGTCAAGTACGCCACCGAGATCGGCGTGGCAGACAGGGCCATCCACAACTCCATCAACGCCTCCATCACTCCCGAGGAGCTGCAGGCAGTCAAGGATAGCGACCTCGACGCAGCCATTGTCCTGGCCTTCAACGCCATGGAGGCAGGAACCGTAGGCAAGATGAACATCTTGACCAAGGCAGGGGGCGGTGCTAAGAAGGGCTTGCTGGAGTACGCTAAGGAGTGCGGCATCACCAGGCCGCTCATCGACACCGCGGCCATGCCGCTGGGATCCGGCTCTGGCGCTACCTATCGCGCCGTCATTGCCGTCAAGGCCCAGCTCGGCCTGCCGGTGGGCGGGGGGTTCCATAACGGCGCGTCGGCATGGGACTGGATGAAAAAGTGGAAGAAACAGCACAAAGAGGCCTTCGCCCCCGTGGATATCGGCTCCAACCTGGTGGCAGGCATCGTGGGCGCTGACTACTACCTCTATGGTCCGATGGAGAACGCTCCCATGATCTTCCCCGCCGCCGCGATGGTGGACATCATGAAGGCAGAGGCGGCAGAAGAGCTGGGGCTGAAGGTCCTGACCGACGATCACCCCAGGAAGAAGACGCTTTAACGGCGTCTTCGCTCTTTTCTCTCTTTTTTGAGGAGTTCCTTTGCCTAGGGTTTTTATCAAAACCGCCTTTGAAGCTATCCGATTCAAATGCCAGAGATGCGGCTCCTGCTGCCATCATAAGAGGCCTCCTGAGTTCGAGGATCTGGTCCCCCTGGAACGACTGAAAGAGTTCTGCGAGAAATCGAATTTGATCTACCTGACAAAGGAAGACATCGAGAATATCAGCCACCAGACGAGGCAGAAGCCCCGCGATTTTGTAGATACCCTCTTCGAGTACGACGGACAATTCGTCCGCGTCAGTGATTTTGGAGAGAAGATAATCCTGGATTTCCCGGTGATGAAGAGCAAGGAGGATACCACCTGCGTCTTCTACGATGATGGCTGCACCATTTATTCCGTGCGGCCCAGGGCTTGCCGGCTCTTTCCCTTTCGCGTGGAGGAGGAGACTGTGCCTTTGGAAGACATTCTGCTCAATATAAGCTACAACCCCACCTGCCCTGGGATAGGGGAAGGCAGAAGTGTGGATTCTAAGGAGCTGAAGAAGCTGGTCACCGATCAGTTCATGCAGAGAAGTGAGGAGATCGCGCTTGAGTTGCGAAGGCTTGCATCGGCGGGCAAGATTCAGAAGGATGCGAGGATTTATAGGACTCTGCCGGGCCGCAGATCCTGCAGCATTAAGGACTGACTCAGTGTCGAGACGCGCCTGAGGTCTGGTAAAGTTTTTCTCCTATAGTGATGTAACCTGTTTCAGGCATGGGTTATCCCCGCGCCTTAAAATTGGAGGTGAGCCAAAATGACAGTTGTAAAGAGCGATGCAATGCTGCAGCACGAGAAGTGGATCGCCGAGGTGGTCGCACATAGACCGAAGCGAAGCAACGAACAAGTAATGCATATCGAGTGGAGCAGATACTTGATCGTCGCAGCCGCTGTCCTAGTAGTAGTCATTGCTGCTTTATCTATGATGAAGTAGGAGAAAAGGCCGGGCATCCGGCCTTCATTCCTGACTTCTGATGACAGCTTTTTCTAAGGGCAATCCTCGGAGGCCTAAATAATGCCGCTTTCTATAATCATTAATAATTAACTTATTGCAACAAAATTTTTTCTGACGTCTGCAGTTTTTAGATAAAAGGATGGCACAAAGTTTAAGTTAAGGGCAGTAGTTGAAGAGTTCTGTTCGCGTATCCACTGCCTAGAGAGGAGGTGAAAATAGATGCCCAACATCACGGATCAGCTGATCGCAATAGTCGTATTCGGCATTTGCACATTTGTACTGCCCTATGCATTCAACAAGTGGTCTGACAGCAGAGCAGGTGTAAGGTAAATTCGCTTTATCACGATCCTGGTTCCCGCCAGGATCATCTATTACTATTATCTCATTTTGCATCTCTTGCTGTAATGAGGGCACTTGGTATTGGTGCAGACGTTCTCCTTTGCAGCTTCAGTGAGCCCCATCAGCAGGAAGTCGAGACGGTTTATTATCTCCGCTTCGGCTGATGCCGATTCCGCTAGCTGTAGAGACTGCTCCGCCCTTCGTCTCAGATCCCTGGCCCTCGTACTCTCTTTGCGAAGATCTGCAGCTTCGGCCTCCAGCTCCTGCAAAAGCGCCTTCCAGTTCACAGGCTCCATGCTTTGCCATCCTTAAACCTGGCAGCCCGGTCCACCTCCAGGCCCAGGATGCTTTCCGCACCGGAGAACACATCCGCGGCAACCCAGGCGCAGCCCTTTGCAGCCTCACATCTGCCCAAGGATTTAACATCTCTGCCCAATAGATCAGCTACGCGCGTCTCGATCAGAGAAGCCGGGCTGCCAGCCAGAAAGAGGCGAGGGTCGGGTTCCCCCCGATCGCGCGAGAGGACGAGCAGGGCGGAGATCTCCATGGCCGCGAATAAGGCAAGAGACTCAAGAGCTAGTCTTCGTTCCTCGGGAGCACATTCCTCGAGGCCCGACCGGCCCATCTTGCAGAGAATGCCGCCGCAGGTGAAGGCCTGATTGGCGCTCATCTTTCCCGCATCCACATTTCTTATGGCTTCAACATCCAGAGGGCCTTGCATCAATCCAGGCGCGAAGATGGGAGCATCGATGGCCCCGATGATCTCTCCCTTCAGGACGCAGAAGGTCACGGTATTGGAGCTGGCATCGGAGACTATGAAGCTGTTTTGGCCTTGCCGGAAGACTCCGTAGGCCAGGCCGACCTTTTCCGGGCTCATGCCGTGGGAGAAGACCTTCAGCCTGGGATCGACATCGCCTGCGCGGTGTATTCCCGGCAAGAGCACGCAGGGCCAGCCGGAACTCTTTATAGCCTCGAAGACCCTGGTGCCGCCGCCTTGGTGCAGCCCCGCCCCATCCTGCTGGATGATGCCCCGGTTCGGGGCGTCCTCCAGGCGCACGATGCGGGTAAGACCGTCGCCCATGGAGTAGGTCAGGACCACCAGATCGACATGGGAGAGTCCCAGATTACGCCGAATGCCTGCGAGGATCTCCTCAGAAGAGAGCCGGCTGGCTTCGTGCCTAGGAAGCTCCCAGCAGCGTCCTGTCTCGACGGCAAAACGGATAGCTGTGGTCCCGTGATCGACGCCTAAGAACATTTGATCAGCTCGAGCAAGCTTCTCGCCAGACTGAGGCTATCTTTCTTGCTCCTCATAAGAGTATCCAGCCGGATGCACTCTCCTTGGTAGCTGCTCGTCTTGTCGACCACAAAGAGATCAACCTTGCCCAAAAGGGATTTCACGCCCTCATCGCTGGCGGGAACGCCGCAAGCGTGCATGAGCTTTGCCGCCGGACCGCTCACCGTCCTGTTTCCCACCAGCGGGCTGACGGCCACGACCTTTTTTTGCTTCAGGCGCGTGCGCACGCCCGGCAAAGCCAGGATAGGCCCGATGCTGGTCACAGGGTTGCTGGGGCCGAGGAGAACTGTATCCTCCTGCTCCAGCAGATCCAGGAAGCCCTGGCTTGGAATAGCGCTTTCAATTCCCTCGAAGACGAGAGACAGAACATCAGGCACTCCTTTTAAACCCACCCAAAAGTCCTGGAAGTGCATCTTTCTCTCTCTAGTAGCGATGAATGTAGAAACAGGATCATCGCTCATGGGAACGACCTTCTGCTTGATCCCCAGGGATCTTGCCAGGGCCTCGGTGGCGCGGCTCAGGCCAAGGCCGCGCCGCAGCAGCTCGGAGCGAAAGATGTGCACGGCCCTATCTTTGTCGCCCAGTGTAAGCCTCTCTTGATGGCCTAAAGCGAGCAGAAAATCGTGGGTGAGAGTCATATCGCCCTTGATGCCCCACCATCTTTTTTCGTCTATCAAATCGGCCAGGGTGTAGAGCACTGTGTCCACATCCGGCGAGATGTAGTTGCCTGAGATCCAAAGATCCTCCGCCGTGTTCACCACCACGGAGAGGGACTCTGGCAAAAGAAGTTCTTTCAAGCCCCTGAGAAGCTTGGGCGTGCCCGTGCCGCCGCTGAAAACTATCATCTCAGACGTCCAGAAGTATCATCCCCGTCTTGAGACCGGCCATATCCTCATCCGTCAGAGGGGATTTCACAGCCTTCTTCGAGGCTATGGCGCTGTTGCCCAGGGGATCCTCGATCACGAAGGTCAGCCTGAACTGGCCCTTCCTGACAAGGTCGATCTTCTCCAGGATCGCTTCGCCTCGTCTTGTGCTCTCCACATTGCCCGCCTCTCGCGCCGAGCGAGTGGCGAAGGCCACAATATCCTCGATTCTGTCCAGGACGCCTTCCACATTGGATATGTAAGACTCAGAGGCATATCCCGGCTCGACGTCTATGCCCAGCTCCGGCACTCTTATGGTGCCGCTGGAGGAACGGATCACTCTGGCATCCAGATCCTCGACCGCCGTCACCTCCAGGGTGTAGCGTGAAGCCTCCTTCTGAGTCAGCAGGATGGTGTCGCTGTGCCTGAAGCCGCAGCGGCACACGCCGGCGATGACCATGGTCTCTCCGAAATAGGGTATCTCCTGGGTCGCCCAGTGAAACTGCATCTCTTTGCAGCAGACGGGACAGTTGGCATTTGTCGCTAAATTCAATCTTTGCCTCCGACCACCTTCTCGCGGTCTATCTTAATGCCGCTTGGCACCAGAACCACCAGATCATCGCCTATCCCCGCGATATCTCCCGAGACGTCCTCCACGGCCTTCTTGAGCTCGCCAATGGCCCTGTCCAGGGCGGCTTTGTCTCGCTTCAGGCCGGCGATATCCACCAGGACTATATTCCCGGCGTAGATCTCCTGCTTGATCTCCGGCAGAACCTCGACCTTTCCCAGCTCTGCTACCCTCAGGACGATCTCCGGGGAGCCGCCCATCTCCTCGAACTGGCCCAGATCGACCTCGGAGTAATCCTCTTCTCCAGACTTGCCTATAAGCTTGAGCTTCTCCAGAAATCCCGACATTTAGAACCCCTCGACGAAAAATGTGTATTATTATATTTATATTTAACGTTGCTACATATCCACCAGCTTTACGCCCACCAGGCCCATGGCTGCCATGAAGAGCAGGACGATCAGAGCGAAACCAGGCGACCTCAGCTCTGCTGGAAGAGCGATCTGCACGACCAGAATGAGGGCGATCATCAGAAGCACCAGACCGGTGCTCATGCCAATCTCAAGCCAAATCTTCTTCACGAATTAGACACCTTTCTATCTTAGGAGATATACTTTTTCGCCGCAGGCCGTCCTCGCTCGCCAGAGCCGTCAACAGATGGCGGGTCTTTTGGCCATGCCACCGCCGCAAGATAAAGCGGGGATAAACCGGCAACCTCTCCTTAAGGATATAGCCTTTCAGATGCATTCGCAGCTCCTCAGGCCCCGGCCAGGGATGATCGGGATTTATCCAGTCGGATGTCACCGGGCTTATTCCCCCCAGATCATCTGCCCCGGCGTCCGCCAGAGGCAGAGGGTCAACCAGGTTGGGAGGAACCTGAACGGCCACTTCAGGGGGCAAAATGTCTCTGGCCATACGCACTACCTGACGAAGATCCTCTATGCCGGGCCGAGGCGCTCTTGCCAGGGCTGTTCCCGGTTTAGGATCAAGCGGTTGGATTATGACCTCCTGGATGTGGTCGTAGGTTCTATGCAGATCGGCTATGGCCTCCAGGGATTCCTTTCTATCCGCCCAGCTCTCGCCAATGCCTATCAGGATGCCGGTAGTGAAGGGAATCTGCAGCCTGCCTGCCCGGGCGATGTGATCCAATCTCACATCAGGCCGTTTTCCCGGCGAGCCGTCATGAGACCTCAGGCGGGCCGTGGTCTCCAGCATCATCCCCATGGATGCATTGTATGGCTGCAGCAGCCGCAGGCCGTCATCATCAAGGATGCCAGCGTTGGTGTGGGGCAGCAGTCCTGCCTCCAGGGCCAGCTCACAGAGCTCCACCAGATAATCCAGGAGGTTGGATCGACCCACTTCGGCCATGAGCCTCTCAAAACCCGCTACCCGCCAGGGGCTCTCGCCCAAGGAGAAAAGAGCCTCGCTGCAGCCCGCCTCCGCTCCGCGGGTCAGGAGAGTCAATGCCTCTGACTTGCGAATCACTCGAGCCTGGGGAAGGTCATGCCGAAAAGAGCAGTAACCGCACCTGTTCCTGCACAGGTCGGTCACGGGAAGGAATACGTTCCTTGAATAGGTGAGAAGATGCATCTAGCGCCGGAACTCCACCAGCTTCAGGACATTTCCCCGTGGACATTCCTCCGGAGATTCCCCCACCACCTCCACGATGGTGCACCTCTCGCCATCCTTCAAGCCCGCAGGGTGACACATCTCGAACATGCTGCATTCCTCATCGTCACACTTCATGGCCTCGAAGACGATCTTGGAGCCGGGAAAGGCCTTCCTGGCGTCGAAGGCCGCGATTATGGGGCTCTCCGCCACCTCCACAGCGCGAACTCCCGCCTCGTGGATGGGGCACTCGTGGACCAACTCTCCCCGCGTTCCCAGGACTCTGTACCGCCGTTTCGGCTCCAGGTTGATGCAGGTGTTTCTGAGCTTGCAGGCTTCGCATTCGGGAGTCGGGCCCATGAAAGTGAACTCCATGCCAATGGTGGCGAGCTTAGTTCCAATCAGCGTGATTTGTGTAGATGCCTCGGACATAATTCATCCTCCGGTCTAATTATTATTTATTAGATTATTCCCGTAGCTTCGGCCGCACTTGCCGCCGCCTTGGAGTTGAGGCCTGAGTCCAGTATGGTATAGCGATCTGGCCGGATCTTATGGGCAGAGATCAGAGCCTCGATCACCTGTTCCGCATCCAGGCCCAGTTGAGAAGCAGTCGTGGGCGCTCCCACCTGGCCCAAAGCGCTGCGGATCATCTCCCAGTCTCCGCCATGCAGATACATCATCATTATGGTGCCAAGGCCGCACAGCTCGCCATGGAGCGCTCTTCCCGAAGCGATGCGGTTCATGGCATGGGCGAACTTGTGCTCCGAGCCGCTGGCGGGGCGTGATGAGCCGGCTATGCTCATGGCCACACCGCTGGAGATGAGAGCCTTGACTACTATCTTCGCCGACTCTTCCAGGCCTGGCCGGATATCGGGTGCAAGCTCCACTATCATCCTCGCCGTCATGCCGGAGAGGGCAGAGGCATATTCGCTGTATTCCTCATTTCTCAGCCGGTGGGCCAGTTGCCAGTCCAGGATGGCCGTGTAATTGGAGATTATGTCACCGCATCCGGCAGCAAGCAGCCGCGCAGGCGCCTGCGAAATTATTTTCGTGTCTGCCACAATGGCGAGGGGCGCCTGCGCTGGGATGGAAGCGGTCTCTCCGTTTATAGTCAACGATGCCTGAGCTGAGCAGATGCCGTCGTGGGAGGCGGCCGTGGGCACAGATAGAAACGGTATATCCACCCGCAGAGATGCCAGCTTGGCTATGTCTATCGACCTGCCGCCGCCAGCGCCAATAAAGAATCCAGCCTCAATCTCTCGCGCCAGCCTCTCTGCGCGATCCACCTCCTCCATCTTGGAGGCGCTGGTGATGAGGGTTTCAGGCTGAAATCCACCATCCTCCAGCATTTTGAATATGGCCTTTCCCACCACGTCATCTGTATGGGGGCCGGTGACGATGAGGGCGCGAGGCTCAAGCTTCAGATCGGCGCAGATCTCCGGAAGCTCTAGCACGACTCCACTGCCCACCGCTACTTTTCGCGGAAGCTCCATCCATCTAGATCCGACCAACCGCCTCACCAGCTAAACAGGCTATAAATTAAGAGTCCTCCGCGGTATAAAACCATATCCTTAAGATGTGATAATCTCCGAGCGGAGATCGGACAGGATGCGGTCCCGTATCTTATTGACCTCGGAGCTGGTCCTGTTCCTGGGGCGAGGAAGGGTGATCTCGATGACCTCCTTTACACGGCCCGGCCGAGCGGACATGGTCACAATGCGATCCGCCAGGAAGATGGCCTCATCCACGCTGTGAGTGACGAAGACCACGGTCTTCTTCTCCTCCTCCCAGATGCGTAAGAGCTCGGACTGCATGATGTTGCGAGTCTGGGCATCCAGAGCGCCGAAGGGCTCGTCCATGAGCAGAGCCTTAGGGTCGTTGACCAAAGCTCGCGCGATGGCCACGCGCTGCTTCATGCCTCCGGAGAGCTCGTGAGGATAGCGGGCCTCAAAGCGCTCCAGGCCCACCATCTTGAGGTACTGCCTGCTCTGCGTCCGGCGTTCATCAGCGGGCACGCCTTTCAGCTCCAGGCCGAAGGCGATGTTGTCCAAGACGGTTCGCCATGGGAATAGAGAGTACTCTTGAAAGACCATGCCCCGCTCCGGGCCGGGCCCCGTTATGAGATCGCCTGCCAGGGAGACCGTGCCCGAGGTGGGCTCCTCCAGGCCAGCGATGATGCGAAGCAGGGTGGTCTTGCCGCAGCCTGAGGGGCCGATGAAGCAGATGAACTCGTTCTCCCTGATGCTCAAGTTGATCTCCCGCAGGACCTCCATCTCCTTGCCGTCTGCCCAAAAGAGCTTATTTAAACCCTTGATCTCCAGCAAAGCCATGCGAGATCGAAATTTCGCCCAATGGTAGGTATATCTTTGCATTCAGGAAGGATGGAAGAGAAAAAAAGTACGGGGTGAATGGGAAGAATGCCGTCCTTTGCCCAGAAGCGTGTAGGGCGGGAGGAGAGCAATCTTCCTTTGCCACAAGGATATGATGGACGGGCTGCTATTTAGTCAATGTCCGCGCGGAGCGAAAGTAATCAGATCTTCTCCGGCTTCTCCAGGAGCCGGGTCTTCTTCATCAGCTCTCCCGAGCGAGCGTGAGGCTTCCTGGAGACGGAATCGTTGCCTTTCTCCAGCTCTCTGGCCTCGTCCGCAAGGCGCGCAGCCGCCCGCATGACCTCATGGCCGGCGGCAGCAGCCAGGGCGATGGCCTCCAGCTCCTTGAGCCTGAAGCAGGCCTGGGCGTCGATAGAGGCGACCGTTTGCGCCATGTAGAGCGCGCCCACGGCCTTGGCGCGAGCGTAGGGATTCTGGAAGTTCATGCGCTCCGCGCACTTCTCCGGTGTTGCCAGGATCGCGGGCAGATTGATTTCGCCCTTGGCGATGAGGGCCATGGCCCTGTCCAGCTCCTCCTGGACCAGGCGAACAGCTCCGCAGGCAGCCAGGACCTTGAGGGCATCGGAGTTGAAGAGGGCCATCTCCGCCGGATCGAGGAACTCGCGCTTAGCGCCGATGAGCGGGTCCACGGGCAAGATGATATAGCCGAAGCCCTCTGCCGCCAGGCTGTCGCGCGCCTCCTTCTTGGTCGGGCCGTCGGAGATGACGATGGTGGGCAGGTCCTTGAAGATCTCGCGGGCGGCCGTTGGTCCCGCGGTCGCAGCGTTGGGGCTGCTGATGACCACGAGCTGCGGACCCCATGCCTTCAGCTCAGCCGAAGCGTCGCCCTCCTTCTTGGTCATCTTGGGGCCGAAGCTGACGATCTTGAACTCAACGTCGGTTCGTTCTGCTATCTCATCCAAGGCCAGATCAGCGGCCAGGGACGTTGCAATATTTCCCAGCTTGATAAAACCGATCTTGAACATGCTGGCTTTGAGACCCAGAAGAGATAAAAGGATTCCGTTTTGGATTGGGCCAGATGCGGATTGCCGGTTGAAGAGAGCTTAATATCTTCCCGATTAAACA
>Ga0315294_10007462_pt1 | contig 11992 bp, 8 predicted proteins | sample YL17G13_40_MG_FD_203626 | JGI IMG/M metagenome (GOLD analysis project Ga0315294, IMG submission 203626) | Sediment microbial communities from Yellowstone Lake, YNP, Wyoming, USA - YL17G13_40 | ecosystem: Environmental > Aquatic > Freshwater > Lake > Sediment | place: USA: Wyoming | collected...
ACGAACTGTAACAGCAGTAACTTGAGCTGCTTCGGCTAAGGCCTGCATTCTAAATTGCTGGAACTCAAAAGCATTAGTACCCAAGGCAAAGTTAGCCGCAGCTGGAGTATTTGGTCCATTAGAAACTACCAATGTACCAGCAGCATCAACTTCGTGAGTACTCATATCACCATCCGAACAAGATGTCAGAGTGATATGACTAGAATCTTGAGGAACTTTGGCATTAGAGCTAACACCATACATCGTAACGGCAGTGTAGGTAGTTGAATCTGTGCCAATACCAATCCGATAGGTAGCAGCAGCCGCAGTTGAACCAGTAGAAAGATCTACCTTTAGTGTCACTTCGGTGTTGCCACTCTTAGGAATGGTAAACAAACCATTACCATCTTCGAAGGTAATAGTCGTAGTTCCGATGGAACCACCAATATCTAACGGGGTAGTGGAATCATTGATGTAAAGACGCGCATTCTGATAATCAGACGCGGTCGCATCTTGATCTTCCGCAAAGATTAGCTTGGTTACCTTCAAGGCCTCTTCAGAGGCAGCGCTAAATTTGAATCTGCTCATTTCTGCCTGCGATTGGCCTATGATGTAGGTTTGAGCAGACAAATTAGTAGCAGATTTAGCGACAGTCACAGTACCCTGAACAATCGTCATGACCTTACCTTGGGCAGCAGTAAATGCTGTACCGCTAGTATCGGAGGTAACTGTTACCACCCCTAGCGAACTTGCACCCACGGCTATTACATCGGGAGTATCATTAATCTCGAAACGAATGTTCCTGGCAGAAGTTATTCCACTAGTAACATCACCTGCAAGATAAATGTTCTTATTAGTACCTGCATTGACTGTGAACAATGGGTTACCGGTAAAGGTAATCTTTTCATCACTGCTCAGGCTAGCTACAGTAGAACCGATTTGATTGCCAAGATACTTTAATCTAAAGTTACTGGCATCGGAACTAGTGGAAGTACCAATCTCGGTGAAGGTAATAGAGTTGACATTAAAGTTTTCAGTGGAACTAGCATCAAACTTAAAGGAGGCAAAGTCCTGATCCGTACTACCAGAAATAACATTAGCAGCAGCGGGGGTAGCATTTGCAGTAACGCCTAAATAGCCCACCGTAATTCCCCCAACGGTAAATGTATTACCAGTTGCCGGGAAAGAGCCAGCTATTGTGCCGCCCCCAGAGAGGGTGACATCAGTAGACAATGCAATACCTAAGGCAACGATTTTACCAACATCAGCTGTAGATGGGAAAGTGCCCTTAATAGTCAGCTCTTTGCTAGTTCCGGCTGGAATTAACCAAGCCAGACCAGTGAAGACAGCTTTGCCAGTAGTGCTGTTGAGCCCTTGAGTAGAACCCAACTTAGTAAACCCATCGTAAAGCTTGATATCACTGATATCATCGTTGGCCGATAAGCCAGACCGAGTCACTGTTATACCGCTGACTAGAGCATTAGCGGAAGCTGCGGCAGTAAAGTTAACCTTTGTCATAGTCACATCAGCCGCCAGTATAGCAACATTGCCAGCTGGTGGCGTAGTGCCGGCTAAGGCAATGTTCAAATTGCCTCCACCAATAGGGGCACCCTTGACAAACTGCCAGAATATATCTGAGTTATATCCCGGTAAGGTAATCCCATTCTTAACTTGACGGGTCCAAGCCAAGTACTCGCTAACTGGTCTGACATACAATTTGTAAGTCCCATCAGCCAGGGTGGTGGACATTTTGATGGTCCAATTGAAGGTGATTTCACCTCCGTTAAGGACATCAGCTCCGTCGTAATAAACAAATCGGTTATTGTTCAGCACAAAGCTGGACAAATCCAAGAACGAAGGTGTGCCGTCCTGTGGATTTTGGGTACCAATACCCCAAGCACCAATTTGAACCTGCTTACCAGCAGGAATTGCGCCAAGAGCAGTTTTACCCTGGATAGTAACTCCAGAACGGTTAATCATAGTTAGTGACAGATTGAAGGTTTGGCCAGCAGTTACCCCTTGGTACTCATGGGCCTTACCATCTGCACTAATTGTGCCGCTCTGGGATTTCCATTCATATTTGTAGACAGTCGCAGCTGCTGTCCCTGTGGGCATCATTACGAAGCCCAGGGTCATGATGACCGTAGTCAACCAAGCAGTGATGCGAGTCATTTTTCTGAAATTATTCGACATTTTCTGTTTAAAACCTAATAAATTAATATATGACGTTTATGTTAGTTTATCTCCGCGCTTAAGCGCCGAATTCCAGCGTTTAAAAACGGTTTTTCGCCTTGAGCTCGGCAAGTTAATTTTTTATCTTGCCTTATGCCCTCGGTCCAAAAGCGAAAATATTCCTGATTGTAAAGCGGAATGACTGATTAATTTCTAATTAATTGCGGCCCCGATCTTCCAGGGGCCAATTATCTGCGGGGATTGCAAAATTTGTATTGGCAGGTTTTTCCCAGATCAACTGACCACTAATAGTTAATTTACTTAAAGTAATTACGCCATCCTTCAAATATCCGGTGACAACGGCGCCAGCTGAACCCATATATGGGATTAGATCAATTGTGCTACCAACCAAAAAGTATCTTTTATCTTTAACTAAAATAACTGGTTGAGCAGTGTAAGAACCTATTGTGCCATTTAAGGTCATAAAACCAGACGTTGGGATGGTTACTTCCTCGCTAACACGAGATGATATAGTGTTACTAATCTTATCTGTATCCGGGCCGGAAGTATTGGTGCTTTTTTCACCTAACGCTTCACGGATGGCTACCACTGCCTTTTTGACATCTTCGCTTTCTTCTTTCTTATCAATAGCACTTAAAATTGCTTTCTGATCGTTTAAGAGGGCACTAAATCTATCCACTAATATATTAGCTGGCTCGTTACTCCCCCCTTTGGGAGTTACTTTCTCTAAAGCTACTCTGGCATTAACCAAAGCAATTTGGGATTCTTTTAATACTTTAACTAAGGCCTCACCACTATCTGCAGATGATTCTAAATGACGCATTCTCTCGTCGGCAATATTTAAAGTGGCTTTGGCTTTGCTAACTGGATTACTAATAAAAGCTAATTCAATACTTTCCAAAACTTTTTTGACTGGGAAAAGCACATCGGTAGGCCGAGCTCCTTGGGCTAGGGCCCCAGTAATGACTGAGGAGGCAAACACCAACATCATCATCGCTACCGTCACTGGCATCGAAAAAGAAATTTTATCTGGCAGTAGGGCTTTTTTGAGTGATTTCAACGACACTAATACGCTGGCTTTTTGTTTGCCTTCGATAATGGCATCAGCCAACTCTACTTGTCCAACCATCCGAAACACCCTGTCGCGAATTGCCTGCTTTTTAGCAAATGACAAATCGGCCCCTTTTCCAAGAGTTCTTAAACTTTCTTCTAAGTGTTCAAATGATTGATCAGTCATATTTAATAAATAAACCACCACACCGCAAGCGGTGCGGTACCTATATGTTATCCTTCGACTCCGCTCCGCCAGCTGGCGGAGCTACGCTCAGGATATTTTTCACTTCGCCATTCATCTCGCCCGCAAGCGGACGGGTATTCTGGAGGTGAAAAATAAAAACAAAAGCGTTCTGCCCCCGGCAAAACCTTGGTTTTAACTTAAATGTTAACTAATTGTTCCTAATCCCCCCTTGGGACGTTTGACTTTTTCAGAACGTCTAACGTTCACTGTAGGAAACTAAGATAGCTCTTTCTTTAGCGCGGCTAATGCCCGATTCGTTAGGGTTCGGATATTCCCCTCTTTTTTCTTCATAATCTGTGCCACTTTGGCAATGGGAATATCCTCCACATATCGGAGCTCTAACACTTCGCGATACTCTGGACGTAACTGCGTTAATTTGTCCCGTAATTCATGTTGTTCTCCGTAAAGTTCCTGCTCCCCTTCGGGACCTTCAATTTCTGGTAAGTTCTCGAAAGAGATCTCTTGCTTTACTGTGCGATAGTAATCGATAACGGTATTACGGGCGATGGAAAAGAGCCAAGTTGAAAATTTGACCTCTGGTCTGGGCTTAAAAGTTTTTAGATTCTTCCAAGCCTTCAGGAAGGTTTCGGCCGTGAGGTCTTCGGCCGCAAACTCATTCTTGGTTTTTAAATAAGCGTAGCGGTAAATACTTTCTGCCCATAACTCGTAAATCTGGCCAAAAGCACGGGTGTCGCCTTGGCGCGCTTTGTCTAATAATTCTTCTGGAGTTTCAATACGGGCTGGGTGTAAAAAGGTCATACTGGTTTACATTAGATATAACGAAAAACTACCCGATTTGTTACACTTTTGGCTGTTTTTCTTCTTTGGGAGCATATTATTTGGCTATGACTTATCAACAAAGTTAGAGCTTTCATAGGCTAGGTTTGGCAGTAAAATACTAGCTGATTCTACCTTAAAGGGCCCCGAAAATCAACCGGGGCAATGAATAATGTAGAATGCATAATGAATAAAGAAAATCGTCATCCTGAATTTATTTCAGGATCTTTCCGCCTAGATTCTCGATGTGTCCGCCATAGCTCATAGGAGCGACGGCTGGACGAGTTATATATACGATTCTGGATGCACTGCATTTACCAGAATGACGATCGGTAGCCTCTCGATCCGTCAGCTGACGGACTCGGGGAATAATATTGGAATGACGGGAGAGGTGTCATCCCAGCATTACCTTTCCTGCCTGTCATCCTGCCTGCCCGTTGCCACGGGACGCGGCCAGGGGGCGGAATGTAATGAAGTCGAAGGATCTGAAATACAATAATTCGCCTGGATCCCCGCCTGCGCGGGGATGACGTGAGGAGAAGTGCGGGGATGACGTATAAATAGCTAATCCCTGAGCGACCCGTCTCGCCTTGGGCGGAAGTCGAAGGGTTACATTATACGATTCTGGAGTCAGTCGATATGCATCGACTTCCCCAGAATGACGTAAAAGTCGAAGGATCCGGGATACAATACTTATCTGGTTCACCTCCGACCGGCTGGCGGACCAGCCGTTCTCATCGTCATTCTGGGACAATCCCCCTCTCCTCTCCTTAAGATAAGGGGAGGTGGGGAGGGGTTATATCTCATAACTCCCCCCAGCATAAGCTCCATCTCATCCAGAATATGATATTTATCCTCTCTGGATTATAGATGTCGCTATCGCGGGGCAGGCCTAACTCCTCTTACCTTAAGAGGGGTTGCTGGCTAGGGCGCATCTCCCGGCCGGGCAGGCAGAAGCATATAAACAAATTTCCTTTTAGTCAGTATTTTGCCTTGAATTGTTTGTTATCGAGTTTATCGAGTTGCCAGTAACAGGCACTGGATTAGAAAACTCTTTAGCAATTTCTGCTCGAATTTGAGCTTTTCCTTCAACTGACACCTTTAACCCTTCTTGCATTTTCTTTAAGAATGGGGCATCCCCAGCTTGAATTGCTTCCAATTTAACTTGGCGCTTGGCCGCTACTGCTTCCAAATTGCTAATCACTTTTCGATAGGCCTCAGCTTGTGCCCCATTTTCAGCCAAAGTTAATTTCTCTTGAAATTTAACTTTGACTGCCTCAACTCTTTCAATGCTGACAGCCAATCTATCTATCGCCGCAGCTTGCAATCTTTCCAATCTGGCCTTTAATTTGGCATCTAATTGGGTTGGGTTGATGTTTTTTAGTTGCAATAATTCTTGGGCTCTTTCGTTGCTAATCTTGGCTAAGAAATTAGCTCTGGTAGTTTGCCTCTTAGACATCCTGTTTTGAATGGCTTCCATCACCTGATCGACTGGATATAATGCATCCCCGGGCTTGGCTGAATCAGCCAATACTGCTGTACTAGTTCCGCCAATAATCAACACAGCTAAAATAATTGACACTAGAGACATAACTATACCTCGTAAATTTAATTATTATTACATTCATAGTTTATCACTTTTGATGATGCCACCACCGACACAGATGTCTTTATCGAATAGCACCAGCGACTGCCCTGGGGTAACGGCTCGCTCCGGTTGGCTAAACTCAAAATAATATCCCTTCTTGTCCTGCTTTAATATCCCCCTACTCAAAGTCGGAGTATAACGCGACTTGGCCAAGAACTTATGTCCAATTAGTTTACTCTTAGGATAAGATTTGGGATTAATAATGTGTAAAGTTTTAACCCGAGCAAACTTAGAATAGGTATCTTTGTCGTCACCAACTATCACCAAATTTTTCTTTACATCGGTGGCCAACACATACAGCGGCTTGCTAGTGCCAGCCAATCCAGCAATCCGTCTTTGGCCAATAGTATAAAACCAAGCTCCCTCATGTTCGCCCAGCTTTTTGCCATTTTTATCCACAATATCCCCTTTTTTCTGGGCTAATTTGGTTTTAAGAAAATCTTTGGCATCTATCCGACCAATAAAACAAATCCCCTGGCTATCTCGTTTGGCGGCAGTTGGCAGTTTGGCTTCCTTGGCAATTTTGCGGATGTCTGCCTTCAAATACTCGCCAATCGGGAACAGATTTTTCTTCAGCTGGGCCTCCGTCAAAGGATAAACAAAATAGGTCTGATCTTTAATCGGATCCTTGCCCCGCAGGAGATTGCAGCCATTCTTTCCACACCTCGAACGGATGTGATGGCCAGTTGCCATCAGATCTGCTCCCATTTTGAGAGCTTTTTTGAGGAATAAATCGAACTTGATCTCTCGGTTGCAAAGCACGTCCGGATTAGGGGTAATCCCCTCCTTATATCCCTGGAAAAAATCATCAATTACTCTTTTCCGATATTCCTCTTCGAAACTAAACACCAGATACGGAATTTTCAAAAACTTACACACCTTCACCATATCCAAATAATCGAGATATAAGGGGCAATCTTTGATATTTTTGACATTAAAAGACCAATTTTTCATAAAAACGCCCACAATTTGGTAGCCCTGTTTTTGCAGCAAATAAGCTGTAACGGATGAGTCGACTCCTCCACTCATAGCTACAAAGACAGTGGGTTTAGGATGGTTTTTGCTAAGTTTGAGGGGGCTAGATTTGAAATGCATCTGCCAACGAGACTTTGGCACTGCCTTATGGGTAGGAACAATCTTTTTATTCCCTAATTTGACTAATTGCACCAATCTCCCCTGTTTGGCCATCATTACTTGCCCCAGAGTTGTTTCCACCATGATTTTTTGGCAATTTGAGGTGGGAATAATAGCATTGTCAGGTGTTCGATCTCCCCTCGCAGGCTAATCTGTAGATCTTCACGCACTTCCCTCCGGAGTCCCTTGATCTCAGTGGCCAAGGTGTTAAGCGCCAACATCAGTTTCTGCTTATATTCCCTATCGGCTTGGCTGTTTCCGCTGGTGAATCCCCCATCTTCTTTGGTACCAGCGCCAGATTTTAATTTGGCTACAATCCCCTGTTTAGTGTAAAAACCAGTATCTTGCAGGAATTTAACCTTTTCGAGTATCTTAATATCCGAGCTGGTAAAAACTCGGTGGTTAAGCTGATTACGATTATTAGACAGAACTTGGGTAAATGATTTCTCCCAATGGCGGATTCTGGTTTCGGAAGTTTTTAAATAACGGGCGACTTCCGACAAAGTAAATGTGCCCTCTTCGGCTTCTTTGGTAGTGTTTACTACCAAAACTGACTCGTTAGTGGATGCTTCGTAAGCATCCTTCGCTTGTTGCACAATTTCTTGTGCTTTTTCTAGTGTTAGCATGGGTTGTTAAGTCGATTATATATTATAGGAGCTTAAAATACCGTGGGGTTAACAAGGGGTGTTATACCCATTACAGCACCCCCCTGTTTTGTGTTGTAATGATACTACTTTTTGAAGCATTTTTGGCCTTTGGGTTAACATGGGTCGCTAAGTGGTTAACAAGGGTTATCAACCCTAACCACTTTTAGGTTAACATGGGTTGTTAACCCTTGTCAACTTGGGTTAACATGCCTCGGCACCATGACCGATTTTTGAGCTCCCAATATACATATATATAGGAAGGGGGTTAACAAGGGTTGTTAGGTGGGGGTTAACAAGGGTTGTTAACCAAAATCGCCAAAATGACCTTTAGGTTAACAAGGGTCGCTAAGTGGTTAACAAGGGTTGTTAACCCCCTTATTTAGACAGATGGCTAAATAAGCTTTTTTATAACATAAAAATGGCAAAAAGTGAATATAGTTAGCGGGGGGTGTTAACCTCACTTTTGGCTCTGGTGGCTTGCTTAGCGGGGGGTGTTAACACCCCTCAACACCTCTAAAATTGGATCGATATGTACAAAAAAGGGACTGTTGAACCCCAGACGATGGGAGGAGGAGACCATCATCATGAAATTCGAACAGTCCCAAACAAGTGAATCTTGACCCGTTTATATTTATTAATAAAAGTGTGGAGCGAGACAAGCGAAATGCCGGCGTTTTACACAGTTCTTTCGCATTTCTGACTTCCCTTTATCATATAGTTGCCTTTGGTTGTTAGCCCAAAGATGAAATATATATTGGGAAGAAACAGAAGTGGATCGAACAGCTTATCTCGCTCTCACAATGCTATTCAATGTTAATGTACTGCTCCTCAAAGGGGGAGAAAAGCTATCTGTTGGGTCAAAACTTAAAATGATACTTTTTCCCTTGTATTGGCATATTACCAAATCTGCCCCATATTAGTCAATACCCTGAAGGCAATGAGCAACAATGAAAAATGAATAATGCATAACGAAGCCCCTCGATCCGATCGGAGTCCTTTGACAGGAGATTTAGCTCAGCTCCGGGAACCAGATTTTAATTTCATTCTCTGCCTCTTTAGGAGAGCTCGAAGCATGCACGATGTTGCGCACGGATCTGCTTTCAGCTTCTGATTTAGCATAACTATCTTCACCAAAATCACCTCTAATAGTGCCTTTGGCGGCATCCACAGGGTTAGTTTTCCCCACTATATCTCGGACTGTTTGAACAGTCCCAATCGGGCCTGCAACGATCATCGCGACCACAGGCCCAGATTGGATATACTGGTGTATTGCCTTGACGATTTTCAGGTTTTTATCGTAAATAGCGGTCAATTCCCCTTCAGATAATCCAGTTAGATCTCTATGACCCAAACCAAGAATGTAATCTTTATCGTTTAGGGGATAATGCTTAGCCACAATTTCTTCACTGGCTGACATATCTTTTCTAGCAGTTATCTCAAGCCCAGCAGACATCAGACGTTTGATAATTTCATCAGTTAAACCCCGTTTAACTCCATCGGGTTTAATCATTACAAAACTTTTCTCTTGAACCATAATTTCACGGTTTAGCAATATATCATTTTATATTTTTTATTTTACCAGATGCTCGGCTTAACAATAGGGGATTACCTCTCCCTGTCATCCCACATCCTTGGTTGTCATCCCGATTCCGTTCGGCTACGCTCAGAGCTTGTCCTGAGTAAAACCGAAGGAATAAACTCCGTGGAGGGATCTAATATATAAATAATATTTATAATATTAAGATCCTTCGACTCCATTACATTTCGCTCAGGATGACAAAAGAACAGATTCTGGATGCGCCTGAATATAAGATTCTGGACGAAGCCAGAATGACGACGAAGGGTAGACGTCGTTGGCTTACCAGAATGACGGCAAAGAGTAGTCCTTCGATTACACTCAGGAACTATTATAAATATTACTCCCTGAGCGCTCGCCCGCCTCGGGCAGGAAGTCGAAGGGGTACATTATGTGAGGTTTCGGGTGTTGCAGGGGGGTTAACAAGGGTTGTTAACCTCAGCGATTATATCACTCTGGTAGCTAAGTTTAGGTTAACAGGGGTTGTTAACACCCCTCGGCACCTACTTTAAAGTCATGTTCGTACTTTTACGTCATCCTGGCTTGGAACGTCAGACGTTCCTTGTCCATGATCCGATAGTATAAGATTCTGGATGCGCTTCGCTTACCAGAATAACGAGTAGAGTAGCCCTTCGACTCCGCTCAGGGAATAATATTGGAATGACGGAGAGAAGCACCTACTTAAGTAGGTCGGCAAACCGTTTGGGGTCTTTATATGGCCCAATCACCACTAAATGCCAGGTATTATCTTTAAAAATCCTTTTGGCAAGCGCTTGGATCTGCTCCGAAGTCACGGCTTTAATCTTACGCTTTTTGTCAGCTAGTGTATCGGTCCGGTCGTAAAGTAATTCCTGCGAGCCGTACTCGTAGGCCACTTCACTAGAATCCTCCATATCCAAAACTAAATGGCCAATCACAAACTCTTTGGCTTTCTTGAGTTCTTCGGCCGAGACTTTTTCAGTGGTAAATAACTTGAACTCGTCCAAGATAGTGCGGATAGCTAAGTCGATCCGGGTCTTGTCCACGCCAGCCTTAGCCATCAAATAGCCAGCATCGGTATAATTTACCGAAGAACCATAGACATAATAGGCAAGCCCGTGGCGCTCCCTAATGCTGGTAAACAAGCGCGAACTCATTCCACCGCCCAAGACAGCTGCTAAAATTTTAGCAGTGTATTTGTGGGGGCTAAATGCTCCAAAAGTGGGTACACCTAAAATTAGGTGGGCTTGTTTGGTATCCTTGTGAATAATTTTAACTTTTTTTTGAATTTTGCCCCGATGGTAGGGGATTGGTTTACTCTTTTTGGCTGACTTCCCATACGGCAAATATTTGGCGGTGAATTTTTTAACTTCCGCAGGTTCAATATTCCCAGCTACTGACACTACAATATTGGGAGCAGTATAAAGCTGGTTTTTATATTTAACAAAATCCCTTCTTTGCAGAGATTTAATAACTTTTGGTAACCCAATAGTTGACCAGCCCAAAGGGTGATTGCCAATTATCATCTGCTCAAACTCATCATCTACCAGCCGTTTGGGCTCGTCATAAATCATTTTGTATTCTTCTAAGACCACCCCCCGCTCACGCTTTAAACCATCTTTGTCAAATCTGGCATTGAGGAGCATATCCGAAAGCACATCAAAGGCGGTTTCGGTATATTCCTTAGCGACTTTGACAAAATAAGCCACAAACTGGTTGCCAGTAAAAGCATTGAAAATCCCACCGATGCTGTCGATGGCCTGCGCCACCTCTCTGGGGGTTTGATATCTTTCACCACCCTTAAAGAACATATGTTCCAAAAAGTGAGAAATCCCCCGAATGTGCTGGGTTTCATACCGAGAGCCAGCTTTAATCATAATCATAACCGTCACCGCTTCGGTGGACTTCATCGGCACAGTTATAATCCGTAACTTACTCGGCAAATTAATCTTTTTGATATTTAACATAGCTTCCTCCCTCTTTGTCATCCCAGACTTACCAACTAGTGAAAAATATAAATGGGTGATCCAGCCTTCGCTCATAAGCTACGGCGGACAGGTCTGGGATCCAGGCGAATTATTGTATTTCAGATCCTTCGTATCCTGAGCGCAGTCGAAGGGCTCAGGATGACAATAAATATATTATTTGGCTATATCCTCCGCTCTGATTTCTCTAATCACATTCACTTTCACTGTGCCTGGATAAGTCATATCTTTTTCGATCTTGCGGGCCACTTCTTTAGATAATTTTATAATTCCCAGATCATCAATTTCTTCTGGAATCACCATCACCCTTACTTCCCGGCCAGCATGAATGGCATAAGCTCTCTCTACACCCGGGAAATTAGTGGCAATGTTTTCGAGATCACCGAGGCGTTTGATATATTGCTCGACGCTTTCTCTACGCGCACCTGGACGGGAAGCCGAAATCGCGTCTGCTGCCATTGAAATAAAGTCGATGACACTCTTTGGCCCACCCGAACCCTCGTGCGATACCTCAATCGCCTGAACAACTTCTGCCGGCATAGCATATTTCACCGCGATGTCTTTAGAAAGATCGGTATGGGTACCTTCAAATTCGTGGTCTAATGCCTTACCGATATCATGCAATAGAGCGGCCAACTTACATAGCCGGACATTAGCGCCAATTTGGGAAGCGATCATACCAGCTAAGTGTGCTGATTCAATCGAGTGAAGTAAGATATTTTGACCATAACTAGTGCGGTATTTCAACCGACCAATAATTTTAATCAAGTCAGCTGG
>Ga0315294_10007463_pt1 | contig 11991 bp, 11 predicted proteins | sample YL17G13_40_MG_FD_203626 | JGI IMG/M metagenome (GOLD analysis project Ga0315294, IMG submission 203626) | Sediment microbial communities from Yellowstone Lake, YNP, Wyoming, USA - YL17G13_40 | ecosystem: Environmental > Aquatic > Freshwater > Lake > Sediment | place: USA: Wyoming | collected...
GCCAGCCACGGCAGAACGCCCGCGGCAGCGCCGGCGATTATCGTAATATAAGCCCCCATCAATAGGACACTATATATAATCCCGGCCTTGGTCTTTCCTAAAATGATAGGCAGGTGCTTCCGTCCTGCTGCCTTATCAGCCTCGACGTCGGGAAACTCATTGATCAGCAACAGGTCAGCAATAAGCAGTCCGTCGACTACGGTCACCACCGCCGCCCCGGCACTGTATCCGCCCGTTTGAGTAACATATGTCCCCAGCACCATCAGGCCGAAGCCCAGCCCGGGGCCTACGATTTCGGTAATGCCAGACAGTTTTGTGAGATACGGCGTATACAGAAAAACTATCAGCACGCCGATTACGCCGACAGGAACTATCGTCCATTTATATACCGTTATGAAATAGATGCCGATGGCGGCGGTTATCGCCAGGCAGATGAGGCCGAATATCAACACCTTCTTCGGATTGAGCTTGCCCGAAACCAGAATTTTGCTGCCGCCGGAGAACGGCGTAGGCTTCGTATTGAAATCGATGCCGGTCTTATAATCCGAATATTCGTTGAGGACATTTACCGCGATGTGGGCGAACAGCGCGCCGACGAACGCCAGAGCGAAATACAACGGCCGGAATGCATGCCCTTCGAATAACGACACGGCAACGCCTGAGAACACGCAAACCGGGACGAGTAAAAGGAAGCTCGGCCTCGTCTGCATGAACCATATCTTCAGGTTTCCCACCTATTTCTTCCTCTTCCTAGCTTTTAACTTTGACTGCCCCTTAATGAAGTCCTGTTCGCGCCCACTTTAACCTCAGCTCCGATGTTGGCGCCTAAATATCTCGCTGCACTGCCCTTTTGCACCGATACCTCCAGCCTTCCGTCAGCTCCCAGGATAGCCAGCAATTCCTCTTCGTCCTCATAAGAAGTACTTATATCATCGATGATATGTCCGAATACTTCTATGAAAACCCGTCCTTTAGGCAGGTCAGACTTTATGATATCGGTAATAAGGTTGCCGAAATGATCTATATGAATCACCTTGCCGATCAGAGTTCCATCCTCATGATGGTATGGGCGAGAAAGAGCTACTCCAGATAAAGCTGTAATCGACGAACCAAGCTCGTGCGGTGGAACACCGAGGGATAAGTGAGCTGCTACCGGTGCGAATATATCACGCCCATGAAACGTGTGGCTCACAGGATTCAGCCAGTAGCGCTGGTTGGTAAGTTCGAAAGCGTGCATCTTATGTGCAGCCTGTGAAGCCACATAGCTAAAAACACCGTTATCCGGTCCAACATAATATGCCTTAGGCCCGACTAAAAGCACTGCCCTGCGCTTGGTACCAACGCCGGGGTCGATAACTGCTACATGAATCGTACCTTCAGGGAAATAACCAGTTGCGGTGCTTAAAATATATGCCGCCTGCGTAATATTCTGCGGACGTATGGTGTGACAGATATCGACTACAGTAGCTTTGGGGTTAATGCTAAGGATGACACCCTTCATAGTAGCCACATAGGCATCATCAGTACCGAAATCTGTAGTCAGAGTTATAACAGTCATTCTATTAAGCAGCCCTAACAGCAAATATGGAGATAAGCACAAATATAACCATCATAATTATCGTGAATCGAAACAGCGTCTTCTCTATGCCTCGTTTCGTTCGATATGCACCTGTCTGCTGTCCGAATATGCCTCCCAGTCCGCCGCCTCTAACCTGAAGTAACAGCGCAATGATAAGTACAATCGATACTATCAATTGAGCGATTTCAAGATATGTCTTCATACTCAGCTCTCCAACCTCTCCCTTAATAATTTATTTACAAGAGCGGGATTTGCCCGCCCTTTCGTTAACCGCATAATCTGCCCTACCAGAAAACTCTGTGCCTTTTCCTTGCCTCTCTTAAAGTCGGCTACAGGCTGTGGATTCCCAGCAATAACCCTGTCTATTATATCCTCGATTTCCTTAGTGTCGCTTATCTGTGAAAGTCCTTTTTCGGTAATTATCTTATCGGCACTCTTGCCCGTGCTGAACATATCCTCGAAAACGACCTTGGCCGCTGAACCGCTCAGCGCCCCGTCATTAATCTTCCCCAGCATCCCTACGAGGTGCTCAGGCGTTATTTTCGACTCTTCGACATCAATATCGTTCGCATTAAGCAATCGAAACAACTCTCCCGTCATCCAATTGCTTATGGCTTTCGCCTGTTTCTTACCGCCCTGACTACCGCTCAAAGCCACACACCGCTCGAAAAATGCAGCCATCGGCTTCGAGCTGGTAAGAAGGCCTGCGTCGTAACCCGACAGCCCATACTCAGCAACTAACCTGTCCCGCTTGGCGACCGGAAGTTCAGGTAACAGGGATTCGAGCTCATTCACCCAACTTCGGCTGAAAGATAACGGAGGCAGATCGGGCTCAGGGAAATAGCGATAATCATGAGCGTATTCTTTGCTGCGCTGAGAAACGGTTATCCCTTGATCATCTACCCACCCGCGGGTCTCCTGCACCAATCGCTCGCCGCTCTCAACCGCTTGACGCTGGCGTTTCTCCTCAAATTCCAAAGCGCGCAATACCGCCTTGAAACTGTTCATGTTTTTTATTTCCACTTTGACCGATAACGGCTCCCCAGGCTTGCGTATACTGATATTAGCATCGCAGCGAAAGCTACCCTCCTCCATGTTACCGCTGGAAACACCCAGGAACTGCAGAACCGCACGGAGGCCGATCAGATATTGTCGCGCCTCTTCAGGAGACCGCATATCGGGCTCGCTCACGATTTCCATGAGCGGAGTGCCGGCACGATTAACATCGACAAGGCTGAACGATTCTCCGCCTGATCCGTCGCGATGTGTCAACTTGGCAGTATCTTCTTCAAGATGCACCCTGGTGATACCTATCTTCTTACTCTCCCCATTTATTTCTATATCCATCCACCCACCGACACCGATGGGAGCATCGTACTGGGATATCTGATATCCCTTCATTAAATCAGGATAGGGATAATTCTTTCGATCAAACTTGGAATACTCAGGGATATCACAATTCAGTGCCAAGGCTGTCATTGCTGTGTACTCAAGGGCCTTCTTATTTATCACAGGCAAAACGCCTGGCATACCGAGACATACAGGGCAAACATGGGTATTAGGCGTAGTACTCGAGTAGTCCGCATTGCAACCACAGAACATTTTGCTTTTAGTGAGCAATTGTGAATGGACTTCCAGCCCAATAACCGTCTCGTATTCCATACGTGGGTAGTATAACAACCTTTTTATAGCAGAGCAAGGTCTAGCTTGACAAGGCCACTACCTACTGATATTGTATCCACGAGTTTATCGTGCAGGACAGTTTATTACATTACCTCGAAGTCTTCGTTCTTGCCCTATCTCCCATCGCAGAACTCAGGGGCGCGATACCATTAGGCATCGTTAGATACGATATGCCCTGGTTCTACGTATTTCCCATAGCAATTATAGGCAATACGATCCCTGTTCCACTGCTCTTCCTCCTGCTTGAACCTCTGAGGAAACTATCCAACAAAATGGGCATCGTTGGGATATGGGTAGAGAAATTCCTTAAGCGAACACAAAGACGCGCTGACTCTATAAACAGATACGGGAAAATCGGCTTAATGCTTTTTGTCGCTGTGCCGCTTCCATTTACTGGCGCCTGGACAGGAGCCATAGTCGCCTATTTGCTTGGCTTCAGATTCAGGGATGCTATTCTGCCTATTGCCACTGGTGTGGTGATAGCGGGAATAATTGTAACTGTAATCAGCGTCCTCAGTAACCAGGAGGAGCTAAACTGGGGGGATGTCGGCATCGCCTGCGCTATACTGATTGCGGTTGGCGCCATATTACTGTGGCTCCGCAAGCTACAGATGGATAAGAAGAGCAAGCAAGTTAATAAAAATCACCTTAGCAACCCACCGTCTCAATAAAATAATATAATACAATTACACAGTCTAACATCACTCCCCAATATCACTCCAGGCATCTTCCCCTATCAAAGGTACAAAACGACATGACGTCAATTGCTTTACTTCCGTTTCCTTATCTCGTTTAACTACACTAAGCAGCGTCTGTTCCCAGCGAGAGCCCACGGGTATCACAAGCCTTCCCGCTATCTTTAATTGATCGACAAGCGTCTGTGGAATCTTAGGGGCTGCTGCAGTTACAAGTATCGCATCGTAGGGAGCATCATCTGGCCACCCGAGCGCATCCGATGCTACATGAAACGATATATTCCTGTAACCTATATTGTTAAGGATAGTCTCCGCTGATCTAGATAAGTTTGGTAATCGCTCAACTGTAACCACTTGCCCGGCTAACTCGGCAAGAATGGCCGTCTGATAACCGCTGCCGGTCCCCAATTCCAGAACTTTACTCTCATCATCCAATTCCAAGGCCTGTGTCATCAGCGCAACTATGAAAGGCTGCGATATCGTCTGACCCTCCCCTATTGGCAGAGGCCGGTCATCATAAGCATAAGCATAGTTCATAGCAGGTACAAACAGCTCCCGAGGCACCCGCCACATCGCATCAAGGACACGCTCGTCGCTAATATCGCGGCGCAGTCTCCTGAATAATTCCTCTTTACTCCTTGTTAGATCCATCGACTTAACAACAAATCAGCCTTCTACTGCAATCTATCATAATATATTAATATCATCAAGCTCAAACCCTATCTGAATCGTGTATCATTATTGGAACTAAGAAATATTCAGAACCTGCTTCTATGCAGAAGATTATAAGAAGAGGTGTCCTTCCGCAGAAAGACCAAGGGGACTGGTGATGGCCGTAGGGGCGAATAATTATTCGCCCCTACACGATGACCGAAATATCGGCGACGGAAGGGAGCAACGAGATTCTTCATCGTTCCAAATAAAGGATTCAGAATGACAGGTACAGGATGTTCCGCAACTATGGATTCCGGCTGGAGTTTACCCCGTACGCCGATACGGGGCCGGAATGACGGCTGCGAACTCCCCCTATCCCCCTCTTTCACAAAGAGAGGGAAACGGCGATTCTTGTGTTACAGCCCTATCCCTTCAAGGGAAAGGTTAGCTTAGCAAAGAGGCGCAGGAGATTTCTCTCCTGACGGTCCTTCCGCGGAATCCTTCCCGTTCAGGGAAGGACGGGGTTTTAGGGGTGTCCCCTAAATTTATTAATGTCCCCCAAAGTATGGGGGACTAACAGGGGGTTTGGATGCTGAATTGATACACTACTCAATAATATATCTCGTTGACTATGTACGCACCGCCTGAGATAATTCATGCGGAGGACATGCAATGAACTGGAACACAAAAGTAACCGAACTACTGAAATGCAAATACCCTATCATCGAGGGCGCGTTCGGCGGATTCGGCACGTCGGCGCTTGCTGCTCCCGTTTCCGCTGCCGACGGCTTCGGGATGATAACCGCCAGTGCATTAAAAACGCCGGAGCGGCTCAGGGAAGATATTCGTAAAGCCAAATCGATGACAGATAAGCCATTCGGAGTTAACCTGTCAGTAGGTGCAAGCTCTTCTATTAATGAGCTGCTCGAGGTTGCGCTCGATGAGGACATCCCTGCTATTTTCACTGCTGTCTACCGCGCCGATGACATCGGCAAGAGGGTCCACGAAGCCGGCAAGGTGTGGATCCATAAAGTAGCGACCGTCAGGCATGCTGTCGCTGCCGAGCGTCACGGAGCCGATGCGATCATCATTGTGGGCATGGAGGGAACCGGATTTAAAAGCGTGGAGCAGCTGCCGACGCTCATCAGCATTACCAATGCCGTAAAAATGATAAAGGTTCCCCTTATCGCTGCAGGTGGTATAGGAGATGCTCGCGGCTTACTGGCGGCTTTAGGCATGGGTGCCGAGGCCATCTATATGGGCACTCGATTCATGGCCACTACTGAATGCCCGATATCGCCGCGCTACAAGCAGAAGCTCGTCGAGGCGCAGCCGTGGGACCCCAAAGTGCGCGACCGCATCCTCAACGTTACAAGGAACGAGAAATACGAGGAAATATTGAAGCTAAAAGGCAAGATACCGCAGGACGAATGGCTGAAAATGGTAGAAAAGCACTCCTTCAAACGTTCATCGGAGCTCAATATCGACTGGCAGAAGGACTATGATGAAGAAGTGGCGACGCATGTCACCGGCGGTTCGTTGGCGGTGGGAGTTATCGACAGCGTAGTCAGCTGCAAAGAGCTGATCGACACAATCATACGCGAGGCCGAGGCAATACTAGCAAAAGATGGCAACATCGGCAAGCTGATGCTGTAAATTTGCCCGCCCATGCCAAAATGGAGTAGCTAAGAGAGGTGTCCTTCCGGTACCGGAAGGACCGGGGGTTTGGGGGTGTCCCCCACATTTTTAAAAGTTCCCCGAGAGCGGGGGACTTAGGGGGTTGATCGAGAAGGTGTCATACTATCGATATATCAGGAGGTGACCATGTGCGATAACGAAGAACTCGAACTAAGGCTCGGCGTTATAGAGGACATCGAAGCGATTAAGAAACTGAAAGCCAAATACTGGCGCTGCGTCGACAACAAGCTATGGGACGAACTGCGCGAGTGTTTCACCGAGGATGCGACGCTGGAGTACGGGACGGACAATCCCAAGGGGCGGGATGCCATCATCGAGTTCCTGAGAAACAGCACCGGGAATAAGAAGATTGTAACCATTCATCAAGGCCACAACCCGGAGATTGAGATAACAGGAGACGGCACTGCCAAAGGTATCTGGGCATTGCACGACTATCTGGTATTCGGATCGAGGATGTCTATAAACGGGTGGGGCTACTACTATGACGAATACGTGAAGGTTAATGGCCAGTGGCGCAAGAAAAGCACTAAGATAACCCGTCTGCGCGAAGAGTGGAACACGGTTAAATAACAAAGTATTCTAATTGATAGCTGATCTAAAAGATGTCGATAAAAGAGTTGCTGTGTTATATGAACAATAATATTTATTACAAATTTTCTTTCAATCTCTCGGCTAGCGAGCGCGTCATCCCGGGAACTGCTGCAATATCATTAATATCGGCTTCCCGTATCGCTTTTGCCGACCCGAACTTCCTGAGTAGTGCTTTCTTCCGCTTCGGTCCTATGCCGGAAACACTATCCAGCGCAGATTTCATCGATTCCTTTGTGCGTATCTTTTGATGATATCCTAAGGCGAAACGGTGAGCCTCATCGCGGATGCGCTGCACCAGATGCAACGCCTCGGAATCACGCGGCAGAATTATAGACTCTTCCATCCCTGATAAAAAGATTTCCTCATTTTCCTTGGCAATGCTGGCAACTGGTATATAGTTCACCTCCAGATCACCCATCTCATCCAGAGCCGCATTTAAATGCCCCTTACCTCCGTCTATCATTACCAGGTCCGGAACCAACCCCCAGGCACCATCCGCCTGGCCTACTTTACTGAAACGTCTCCTCAAGACCTCCTGCATCATAGCGTAGTCATCTATTCCCTCAACAGTTTTGATGCGGAAACGTCTGTAATGAGCCTTCTTGGGCTGTCCATCCTCAAAGACGATCATACTGCCAACAGCCGCTTTACCTTGAATATTCGAGATATCATAACATTCAATCCGCTGCGGTATACTCGGTAAATGCAGCGCATCTTTCAATGCTGCTAACGCAGATTCCGCTTTATCCGTATCTGAAAGATTCTTAACGATCACCTGCTCGATCCCCAAGACAGCGTTTTCAACAACCATGTCTACCAGCTTCTTCTTCTCACCGCGGAAAGGAACGTACAGCCTCACTTTTGAACCCCGTCTGCTAGAGAGCCATTCCTCCAAAATGAAGAAATCGTCCGGTTGATATTGCAGTAGTATTAAAGGTGGTATATAAGACGCCGAACTATAGAACTGATTGAGAAAGCTTGCCATAATTTTCCCGGTGTCCTCATCTTGCACACCCTGCACAATAAAGTTGTCCCTCTCGACAAGTTTTCCTTCCCTTATAAAGAAGACCTCCACATACGCTTGATCATGGTCTTTGGTAAATGCGATGACATCCTGATCGTCCCCTTCAGCAGCGGATACCTTTTGATGTTCCGTGACCATCTCAACCGACCGTATCTGATCACGCAACACCGCTGCACGCTCATAATCCATACAACCCGCTGCCGATGCCATCTCCAGGCGCAATTCTCTTAAAACGCCCTCCCGTTTGCCTTCCAAAAACATTATTACCTGATTTATGATCGTCCTGTATTCTTCCTCAGACACATCCCCCACACACGGCCCACAGCAACGATGAATGTAATACTCCAAGCACGGCCTTCGGTCTTTTCCTGTAATAGTGCGTTTGCATGAGCGGAAAGGGAAGAGTTGCTTTAATAGGTTCAGCGTTCTTCTAATAGATTGAGCGCTTGCGTATGGCCCAAAATAGCGCGAGCCATCTTTCTCCAAATGCCTGGTGACGTAAATCCTCGACCAGTCATCCTGAATATTTATCTTGAGGTACGGGTATGTCTTATCATCCTTGAGGCGCACATTATAGCGAGGCCGATACTTTTTAATCAGGTTGCACTCGAGGATCAATGCCTCCTGTTCCGAATCTGTGACAATAAATTCGAAGTCATCTATGTAGGAGAGCATCCTTAGCTGTTTATGAGATAGTCCCTCTTGCGTACCGAAGTAGCTTCTTACCCTGCTGCGGAGGTTGGCAGCTTTGCCGACATAAATTACACTGCCTGAACCATCTTTGAAAAGATATACACCAGGTTTTTGAGGCAATGCATCAAGCTGCTTTTGCAAGCGCTTTATGTCCATGAGCTACTTTCCTGAATTAGAGCACAAATGCGAGAATAATTAGGATGACTATAAGAGGGGCTGCAATTATAGCAATCTTTCGCAAATCTCGAATAACGTACTGGTATCGGTTCTCATCTAATTGAATTGATTGAGAAGACCTCGTTGAAACAGTATGTACAGGTGTCTGCGCAATATTAGAGATTGCACTCGCAGGATTGACCGTTACATCGATAGTAGCAGGAGCACCCGACGACTCGGAATGCTTCTCAGAAGATTGAGACTTCTTCTTCCTTTTTCTTTCCCTGCCAATTGCTGCCTGCCTTGAGGCAATCTGATGAGACCTTTTTGTCATTCTAACTCACCTTAACTACATTTCCATTATCTACTTGACATGTTACAGGTGTATTCATCCTCTTAAAAGCGAAGTCTATGCTGACCTGACACTTCAAATCTAATTTCTTTTCCTGCCCTTTTATATTGATAACAAGAACCGGGCCATTCGCACCATCCCTTACCCCAATCAAAATTCCTTTAATGGTTTCGCTTGCCATATAACTCCTTCAATCACTATTTGTTACTGCTCAGCCCTTGGATGCGCCTTATCATAGGCATGCCGAACATGTTCGCTTGTCAGATGCGTATATATTTGTGTCGAAGATATATTAGCATGACCGAGAAGTTCCTGAACCGCTCTCAAGTCTGCGCCACCACTCAATATATGTGTTGCGAAGCTGTGCCTCAGAGTATGCGGTGTCACTACTTTCTTAATACCAGCAGCCTTGGCATGACCTTTTAATATCAGCCATAACCCCTGCCTTGTTAATCGGTCTCCCCGTCTATTTAAAAACAGCGCCTGTTCTTCCTTGCCTTTTAAAAGGTGCGGACGTGCCTCCGAAATGTATTCTTTAACACTTCGAACTGCTCTATCATGTATAGGGATAATTCGTTCCTTGGAACCTTTACCCAAACAACGCACAAAACCAGCTTTGAGATTTATATCGTTGACATTGAGATCCATGAGCTCCGAAACCCTCATCCCGCTCGCGTAAAGCAATTCAAGCATGGCAACATCCCTCATCGCTTCAGGTGTGGAAGACTTTGCCGGCTCGGCTAAAAGGACATCAATCTCTGTTAATGACAGCGGTTTCGGCAGTGATTTGTTTACCTTGGGTGAACTGATATTTTCGGTAGGATCGTTCTGAATCTTTCTTTCAGCAACTAAAAACGCAAAGAATGACTTTACTGCCGCTACTTTTCTGGCTACAGTGGCCGATGCATAGTTTCTATCCTTCAAATCGATTATATAACTAATTAGTAAATTCCGGTCCACTGATAACCATTCTGCTTTGAATCCTTTTGCAGACGCCATTCCCTCAATAAAATTAGCTAATTGATCCAAATCATTTCTGTAAGCCCCGACAGTATTAGCTGAAAAGCCTTTCTCAACAGCCAAGTAATTCAGAAAGGCATTGATTAGATCCCTCATTCATTGCTCCTTTGGCAATTTATAGTGAAGCCATTTTAACATAATGTTAGTAAAAATGCACTAGCCGAAGTTACAAATAGCTTTGATACTTTAGATATCAATTGGAGGGGACGAAATCGATTATGTTTAGCTGAAGAGAGGCTCTGCCACGCCATTCGTTGATCTGAAGATTGAACACAATATCAATTCGAGGAGTCACATCTTTTATAAATCTTCCCATTTTAAAAGCAATTCCGTCCCATTTAGCTTTACTATCGCTTAATTTAAACTTTAAATGATCACCGCTATTACCTACGCATTTACAGTCATCAACGATAATACCTCGTGCCAAAAAGGTCGGATATGGATTCGCAGAACCGAACGGCGCTAGTTGCTCAATCATCTTGAAAGTATTTCCCTGCAGTTCGGATAGATGAACCTCGGCATCAATTGAGATATGAGGCTGAATTTTTAATAGCTCCATCTGTTCTGTAATTCGCTCCGTCAACCTCATACGCAGTTCGCTTAGCTTATCGGTAGCAATCGTAAATCCTGCCGCCATGGGGTGTCCCCCATAACGATATAGAATATCGCCACAATCACCCAATGCATCTATAATGCTAACCTCAGGCACACTCCTGGCGCTACCCTTTGTCCATTCACTCCCCTGCTCAAATACTACAACCGGACGATAGAACTCTTCTACTAATTTGCCAGCCACCACCCCAACGACTCCGCTATGAAAATCATGCCCGCCTACCATGATCAGCGGAGAATCAACACGCTCTCCGGTAATCTGTTCTTTAGCCTTAGTAATTAAAACTTCCGTCAGACGCTGGCGTTCGCTGTTTTTCCTCTCGAGTGAATTAGCCAGATTCCGTGCTTCCTCTTCCGAATCAGTAGATAGCAGTTTCAATCCGATACCTGCATGGTCAAGGCGACCAGCTGCATTGAGTCTAGGGGCTAGTACCCATGATATGACATCGGTATCAATAGCCGATACAGGTATGCCTGCACATTTAGCTAGTTCCTTGATCCCTACTCGCTTCGTATTCTGCAATACCTCTAGACCTCGTTTTACTAAATATCTATTTTCACCCAGGAGTGAAACCATATCCGCGACAGTACCTAAAGCCACGAGGTCTAAAAACGGTTCAACCTTGTTCTCCGACTTTAATGTACTAGTAAGAGCCTGTAGAAGTTTATAAGAAACACCCACTCCAGCAAGATCGTTAAACGGATAGTGAGAATCTTTACGTTTTGGATCTATCACTGCGACAGCCGGAGGAATTTCTGACGGGACGTTATGATGATCTGTCACCACAACATCCATACCGATTCTATTTGCTTCGATAACCTCAGGAACAGCGCTGACACCGCAATCGGCAGTGATCAATAGACTTATTCCCTGCCCCGACAAGTACGATATGGCAGAATTATTTAGCCCGTATCCCTCATCACCGCGATGCGGGATATACGAAACCACATTTGCTCCAAGTGATTTGAGTCCTTCTTGTAATAGCGTTGTAGCAGTAATGCCGTCAGCATCAAAATCGCCATATACGGCTATCTTTTCCTTGGATTGTAAAGCGATCCGTATCCTCTCTACCGCATCATCTATATCCGGAAGAAGAAAGGGATCATTTTGTAAACGCTCATCCACTGCTAAAAAGGACTCGATCGACTCATTTGTACGGATATTTCTGTTATAAAGCAATTGGACAATCAGGGGTGAGATAGGTATTTTGGCTTTGTGAGTAATTTGATACAG
>Ga0315294_10007464_pt1 | contig 11991 bp, 10 predicted proteins | sample YL17G13_40_MG_FD_203626 | JGI IMG/M metagenome (GOLD analysis project Ga0315294, IMG submission 203626) | Sediment microbial communities from Yellowstone Lake, YNP, Wyoming, USA - YL17G13_40 | ecosystem: Environmental > Aquatic > Freshwater > Lake > Sediment | place: USA: Wyoming | collected...
AGAGCTGGCCAAAGGCTTTGGGGCCGATGAGGTGGTCTATGCCTCGAAAGGAGGCGACTACTTCGCGGAGCTGGCCAAGCTCTTCGGGGCCAAGCTGTATCAACCCATCCTGGGAAAGCGGATCATGGTGGGCGGAGCCGGGGTGGTCTATGAGTGTGTGGGGAGCGATACGAGCATCGACGAGGCCCTGCGCTTCACCCGAAGCGGAGGGACGATGGTCCTAGTGGGCCTGGCCTCCATTCCTAAAGGAGTGGACTGGACGCCCATCTGGTTCAACGAGGTGCGGGTCCGGGGAAGCTTCTGCTGCAGCACCGAGGACTACGAAGGCCGGCGGATGCGGACCTATGCCCTGGCCCTGAGATGGATGGCCGAGGGGAAGGCGGACGTCTCCGGGCTCATCACGCACCGGTTCCCGCTCAGGGACTATCGGGCGGCCATCGGGGTTTCGCTCTCCAAGGCCCGAAGCAAGGCGGTCAAGACGATCTTCACCTTGTAAGGATAGGGAGGAGCATGGATTTATTCGAGAAGTGCCTCAACTTCACCGCGGCCCAGGAGGCCCGTCGGCAGGGGTACTACCCCTACTTCATCCCCCTGGAGGAGAACGAGGGCACGGAGGTCAGCTACCAGGGCAAGCGCCTGATCATGGTCGGCTCGAACAACTACCTCGGCTTGACAACCCACCCCAAGGTGCGCGAGGCGGCGAGTCAGGCTCTGGCGCGCTTCGGGACCTCCTGCACCGGCTCGCGCTTCCTGAATGGGAACCTGGCTCTGCATGAGAAGCTGGAAGAGGAGCTGGCGGCTTTCGTAGGCAAGGAGGCCGCCCTGGTCTTCAGCACGGGGTTCCACGTCAACCTGGGGGTCATCTCCACCCTGGTGGGAAAGGACGATCTGGTTCTGATCGACAAGGACGACCACGCCAGTATCGTGGACGGCTGCCGGCTGTCCTTCGGCAAGGTGAAGCGCTTCCGGCACAACGACATGGAGGGCCTGGAGAGGGCGCTCAAGTCCTGCCCCCTGGGCAGCGGACGGCTGATCGTGGTGGACGGGGTGTTCTCGATGGGCGGGGACATCGCGCCGCTCCCGGACATCGTGAAGCTGGCCAAGCGCTACGGGGCCCGGTCGATGGTGGATGATGCCCACTCCCTCGGCATCCTCGGGGAGGGAAAGGGCACGGCGGCGCATTTCAAGCTCACCGACCAGGTGGACCTGATCATGGGGACGTTCAGCAAGTCCCTGGCCTCCCTCGGCGGGTTCGTGGCCGGGGACCGGGTGGTCATCGACTACGTCAAGCATTTCGCCCGGTCCCTGATCTTCAGCGCCAGCATCCCCCCGGCCAATGCGGCCGCGGCCCTGGCGGCCCTGGAGGTCATCCGGAGCGAGCCCGAACGGCGCGAGCGGCTCCGGAAAATTTCGGAACGGGTCCACCGGGCGCTGCGCGAGATGGGCTTCGACACCGGGCGGTCCGAGACGCCGATCATCCCCATCATCGTGGGCAACGACCGCAAGACCTTCGACTTCTGGCGCAGCCTCTTCGATGAAGGGGTGTTCACCAATCCCGTCGTTTCCCCGGCGGTGGCCCCCCAGGAGTCCCGCCTGCGAACGAGCTACATGGCCACACACACCGAGGCGCAGATCGACCGGGTGCTCGCCGCGTTCAAGAAATGCGGCCGGAAGATGGGCATCATCGCGTAAGGGTTTACCCGGCCCCGTCGGATAAATAATTAACGCGGGGACTTGACAAGCAAGACGGGATTCCTATATAATAGTGCAACTTAATGGTTCCTTTACACGAAAATCACTAAAAGAAACCTAATTTAAGCGGAATGGCGATGAAGGCCAATCGAACCTCCTGGAAAGGGTACTGGTATTACTTTACCCCATGCAGGGGGTTTATGGCCTTCTGAGGCGCCCGAGCTACTCCAGAAGACAAGCCGAGAACCCACCTGGACCTTTAAGGTGGGTTCTCGGCTTTTTCATGTTTTTCATCGAAACAGGCCAAGACCCTTACCAGGCAAGGAGAAATGTCATGCTTACGGTGGAGGAGAAGATTGGATCGCTGGAGAGAAAGGGAGCCATGAAGCATATCAAGCTGGCCGTACGGAATGGAACCCAGAGGACCGTGGTGCCCGTGGGCGAGGTCAGGGTGGGTGAGGGGTTCACCGTGATCGCCGGACCCTGCAGTGTGGAGAGCGAGGAGCAGACCCTGACCATCGCCCGGGCCGTGAAGGCGGCCGGAGCCCAGATGCTTCGCGGCGGGGTATTCAAGCCCAGGACGTCTCCCTATGCATTCCAGGGATTGGGACTCCGGGGGCTCAAGATCCTGGAAATGGCCAGGGAGGAAACCGGGCTGCCCATCGTGACCGAGGTGCTCGATACGCGCGATGTCTCCTGGGTGTGCGAGTATGCGGATGTGCTGCAGGTCGGGGCCCGCAACATGCAGAACTTCTCTCTGCTCAAGGAAGTGGGAAAAGCCGCCAAGCCGGTCCTGCTCAAGCGGGGGATGAATTCCACCCTGGAGGAATGGTTGAGTTGTGCGGAGTACATCCTGAAAGAAGGCAATCCAAATGTCATCCTCTGCGAGCGGGGCATCCGGACGTTCGAGACCTACACGAGGAATACCCTGGACCTGAGCGCCGTCCCGGCGGCCAAGGAGCTGACGCACCTCCCGGTGATCGTGGATCCCTCTCACGGGACCGGAAAGCTCAGCCTGATCCCGCCCATGGCCCTGGCCGCAGTCGCCTGCGGCGCGGACGGCCTCATCGTCGAGGTCCACAGCAATCCCGAGGACGCCCTGAGCGACAAGGACCAGGCCCTCACTCCCCTGCAGTTCGGAGAATTGATGAAGCGATTGCAACCGCTGCACCAATTCGTCTCAGGACTGAGGTAGGAGAAAGCGAGCTGAAGAAAGTGACCCAGGGGCCCGCCCTCTACGCCGTGGTGGGCAAGCCTATCGTCCACAGCAGGAGCCCGGCCATGTTCAACGCGGCGTTCAAGGCTTTGGGAATGCCGGCGAGGCATGTGAGGCTGGCCGCCGGAGACGCCCGGGAAGCCCTGCAAAAGGCCCGCGCGCGTGGCGTCTGGGGGCTGAACATCACAGCTCCCTTTAAAGAGGATTTCGCCCGGCTCTGCGATCTACTGGACGTGACAGCCGAAACGGTGGGTGCGGTGAACACGGTGGTGATTCGAAACGGGAGGCTCATGGGCCACAATACGGATGTTTATGGGGTCGCCCAGGCGCTGAGGTCCAATGGGGTGACCTTGAAAGGGGAAAAAGCGGTCGTGCTGGGCGCCGGGGGCGCGGCCAAGGCCGCTGTACATGCCCTGTTATCCGGAGGGGCGAAGGTGACGGTGGCCAATCGGACGGCGCAGAAGGCCCAGGGGATTGCCGAATCCATGGGCTGCGGGCATTCCTCGCTTCGGGCTGCGGAATTGAGGGAGGCCTTTCGGAATGCGGACATCGTGGTGTCCGCGGTGAGCACCACCGAACGGATCGTTCCTCGAAACGTTCTGAAGGGAACCATGACCATTCTGGAAGCCTACTATACTACCGAAACCGCTCTGATGAGAGTTGCCCGACAGAAGGGGTGCAGGGTCATTGATGGCAGGGAATGGCTGCTCTTCCAGGGGGCCAAAGCATTTGAAATCTTCACACGGAGGAAGGCCCCGCTCGAGGTCATGCGTAAGGCCGTTTATGCAGGCACCGGAAAACAGTCGCCGAACCGCTGCGGGCTTACAGATCGAAGGCCAGGCTTCCAGAAGAAGATATCTCGTGAGGATTCATCATGAAAAGGGTCGAGCCATCGAGCCTGGAGGGAACCCTCACGGCCCCGCCCTCCAAGAGCATGATGCAACGCGCCGTGGCGGCAGCTACGCTGGCGCCCGGTTCATCGGTCCTCCTGAACCCGTCGTGCTGCGATGACGCCGTGGCTGCCCTGGGCATCGCAGAAGGCCTGGGCGCCGAAGTGAGAAGAGGAGACACGACGGTGAGGATCCAAGGGGGCGGACGGCCGAGAGGCCATCGTCTGGCGTGCGGAGAATCGGGGCTTTGCCTGCGCCTTTTCACACCCATTGCCGCCCTATTTAACCACCCGTTCACTCTGACCGGAACGGGCTCGCTCGTCTCCAGGCCCGTAGGGGCTCTGGAGGAACCCCTGCGGACGCTGGGGGCACGATGCCAGACCCACCGCGGTTACCCCCCGGTCACGGTGCGGGGGCCGATGGGGGGAGGAAAAGCCGGTTTGGACGGTTCGATGAGTTCGCAGATCGCGAGCGGCTTCTTGATGGCGCTTCCACGGTGCCCGCAGGATTCGGTACTCCGGGTTTCCAACCTGAAGAGCAAGCCCTATCTCCGAATGACCCTTTCGCTATTGAAGGAATTCGGGATCGTCGTTCACCCCGATCACGGATTGACCGAATTCGAGATCCCGGGAGGCCAGTCCTACCGCCCGAGGACCTATCGGGTGGAGGGGGATTGGTCCGGGGGAGCGTTTCCGCTCGTGGCCGGGGCCATCGCGGGGCGAGTGACGGTCCGTAACCTGGCTTTGAAATCCCTGCAGGCCGACCGGGCCATCCTCGAAGCATTGGAGAAATCCGGGGCCAGGGTTCGTTCAGAGGGGAACGCGGTCACCGTAGAGCAGAGCAGGCTCGTAGCCTTCGAATTCGATGCCACGGACTGTCCGGATCTGTTTCCCCCGCTCGTCGCGCTGGCCTGTTACTGCAAGGGGAGGAGCGTCATTCGAGGAACCGAGCGGCTGAGGCATAAGGAAAGCGACAGAGCCCTGGCCCTGGTTAATGAATTCAGAAAGATGGGGGCCCGCATCCGGGTTCAAGGCGGAACGATGGAGGTAACGGGAGGTCGCCTGAAGGGAGGGGAGGTTACCTCCCACCAAGACCATCGCATCGCCATGGCCTGCGCCGTGGCCGGGCTCGGCTCCGAGAAGGGGGTGGCCATCCGGGAATGGGCCTGCGTGGCGAAATCCTATCCACACTTCTTCGATGATTTAGAAGCCTTGAGGAGAAAGGGATGATGAATACTCTGGGAAGGATTTATCGAGCGAGCATCTTGGGGGAGTCGCACGGCGAGGCGGTCGGTGTGCTCATTGACGGCACACCTTCCGGGTTGCCTCTTGCCGTGGAGGAATTCCTGCCCGACCTCTCCAGGCGCCAGGGCGGAGCGCGGGGGACGACAACCCGAAAGGAGGCCGACCTGCCCCTGCTGAAGAGCGGGGTGTTCAACAGAAAGACCACCGGGACGCCGATCCTCATCCTTTTCGAGAACAAAGACGTTGATTCCAAGCCCTACGAAAAGCTCCTGGATACGCCGCGCCCGGGACATGCGGACCTGGTCGCCAGGCAGAAATTCGGAGGATTCCAGGACTTACGGGGAGGAGGGCACTTCTCCGGGAGGCTGACCGCAGGGCTCGTGGCCGCAGGCGTGATCGCGAAGAAACTGCTCAAGGAGGTAGATATCCAGGCCAGGCTCACGGAAGCGGGAGGGTGCAAGGATATCGAGAAGGCCATCGTCACGGCCCTGGAGCAGGGCGATTCGGTGGGCGGGGTGGTGGAATGCCGGGTCAGAGGCCTGCCCGCTGGGTTGGGCGAGCCGTTCTTCGATTCCGCGGAATCGCTGCTCGGCCATGCCGCGTTCTCCATCCCGGCGGTCAAAGGGGTCGAGTTCGGGGCCGGATTCGCCGCAAGCCGGATGCGAGGGAGTGAGTGCAACGACGAGATCTTGACTCCGGAGGGCAGAACGAAGACCAACCACGCCGGGGGGATCCACGGGGGGATCACCAACGGCAACGAGCTGATCTTCCGGGTCGCGGTGAAGCCCACCTCCAGCATCCGGAGGACGCAAAGGACCGTGAGCCTTAAGACCGGCAAGGCGGTGAAGGTCACGGTGGAGGGACGGCACGACGCCTGCATCGCGCTGCGCGTGCCCGTGGTCCTGGAGGCTATCACGGCCATGGTCCTGGCCGACCTGATGCTCCAGGAACAGCGAATACCCAGGGTGTGGAGGGAATAAGATGAACCTCGCCGAGCTGCGCGGGGAGATCGACCGGGTGGATTCCGAGATCCTCAAACACCTGTCCCGGCGCATGGAGCTGGCGCTGCGGACCGGGAAGTTCAAAGCCGACCCGGCGGATCCCCCAAGGGAACGGGCCGTGATCGAAGGCATCCGAAATCAGTCCCGGGGCCTGGTCAGGCCGGAGTTCACGGAAGGGATCTTCCAGTCGGTGGTGGGGGAAGCGAGGAAGCTTCAGGAGGAAGGCCTGTCCCTGGTCGGATTCCAGGGAGAGCACGGGGCACACAGCGAGGTGGCCATCCGGAGCCTTGACCCCTCCTGGATTCCCATCCCCTGCGCGGAATTCGCAGAGGTGTTCGAGGGCGTGCAGCGGGGGGAGCTGGACCTCGGGGTCGTGCCGGTGGAGAACTCGCTGGAGGGGGCCGTGACCGCGGTCAACGACCTGCTCGTGGAAGGGAAGCTCAAAATCGCTGGCGAGATCAGGGTGCCGATCCATCACGCCCTGCTGGCCCTGCCGGACACGGATATCAGGGAGCTGCGGGCGGCCTATTCCCATCCCCAGGCCCTGGCCCAATGCCGGGGGTTCCTGTTCCGGAACAAGTTAGAGCCCCGACCGTTCTACGATACCGCCGGGGCGGCCATGATGCTGGCCCGCGAAAGGCTGAAAGGGGCCGCGGCCATCGCCAGCGAGCTGTGCGCCGAAATCTACGGCCTGGAGGTGCTCAAGGAGGCAGTGGAAGACCACGATTCCAATTCCACCCGGTTCATCGTCCTCTCCCGGGAGCCCAGCGGAGACGAAGGGGACAAATGCTCCCTGGTCTTCTCCACCCAGCACAGGGCGGGGGCGCTATACGGCGTACTGAGGATCTTCTCCGAGGCCGGGATCAACCTGACCCGGATCGAATCCAGGCCGATCCGGAATAATCCGGGACAGTACGCTTTTCTGCTTGATTTTTCAGGGTCGGACCGGGAACCCCGGGTGGGGGAGGTTCTGGCGAAGGTGGAGCAGGAGACCGAGGGGTTCAAATTCCTGGGAAGCTACAAGGAGGCGAAGTCATGAGAGTGGGAATCCTCGGGGCCGGGAAGATGGGGACATGGTTAGCGGGAGTGCTTTCCTCAGAGCATGAGGTGGCGGTCTACGATCCGGACTCAGCCAAAGCTCAAGGGGCGGGAGGGGTGAAGGTATTGAAAGAGATCGCGGAGTTTGGGGCTTTTACTCCGCAGATGCTGATCAACGCGGTCAGCTTAGAGAGCACGGTGGATGCCTACGAAGCGGCGGCGCCCTATCTAACCAGGGAATGCCTGTTGGCGGACGTGGCCTCGATCAAGGGGGACATCCCCGGGTACTACGCGTGCTGCGGGTTCAGGTTCGCCTCGGTGCACCCGATGTTCGGGCCGACCTTCACGGACATGGCCTCCCTCAAGGGGCAGAACGCCGTGATCATCACGGAAAGCGACCCTGAAGGGACCGCGTTCTTCGAGGAGCTCTTTCGGAGACTGGGCGTGGCCGTGTTCCGCTACACCTTCCGGGAGCACGACGAAATGATGGCCTATTCCCTGACCACGCCGTTCGTCTCCTCACTGGTGTTCGCGGCCTGCATCTCCAGCACAGCGGTCCCGGGGACCACGTTCGCAAGGCACCGGCAGATCGCCCGCGGGCTCCTTTCGGAAAGCGATCCGCTCCTCACCGAGGTCCTGTTCAATCCCCAGTCCCTGAAGCAGTTGGAAAAAATCACCTCGCGCTTAGAGTTCCTGAAACACGTGATCCGGGACAGGGACCACGAGGAGGCCAAGCGGTTCTTCGACCAATTGAGGACGAACTTAGGCTGACCCGAGGCGGGAAAGAATCCAAGAACGGGGGATTCCGTTCACAAGCCTTTCCACCGGAGGGAGAGGGTTCCTCTACACAGCCACCAGTTCTTGAATAAAGCCCCATCCTGCGCGGGCCAGGATAGGGGGAAGGGATTTACCCCTCCTGACGAGAAACCCGCCCCCTGAGAAGAAACCTACCCTCCCCCAAAGGGGGAGGGTAGGGACCTAAAATTGGCCTGACCAATCCGGAACCAACCCGGAATCAAGCCAGAACCAAGTCAGAACCAAGCCGGTTTGCACAAGCTCCTGTCTATCACTGCGGCAGGCCCTATGTAGCGCCCCTCGCGCACCCCTATAAGGACTCTCCCGAGCAGTGAGAAGGCGTGAAGGCGGAAAGGGGAGAAAGCTAAAAAAAGCGAACTGTTACAGGATCAGGAAGTTGAATGAGGGACGGGAGATCCGGCTGGAATTATGACGAGGGAAACCTTGAAAGAACCCAAAAGGCGGGGCCTTAAAGGCCCCGCCTTTTGGATTACTGGTATGCTATCTCACGAGCACGAGCTTGCCGGTCCTGGATTGGGTCCCGGCCTGGAGGCGGTAGGGGTAGAAGTCCCTTTCAAAGTAAGAGTTTTGACCTTACCTGATTTTCACTATCCGCAAGGGCTTGGCCGAGCCGCTCTCGGGCCTCAGGAAATAGACCCCGGGGGAAAGGCCCCAGCCGATCCGGTCGCCCCGGAACATGCCCATCTTGCGGCCGGAGACGTCGTAGAGCGCGAACCGCTCAGACTCACGACCAGGGACGGAGGCAAAGGAGGTGAAGGGGTTGGGGGTCGCCTCAAAACGAACCTCCGGGCTCTGACCTCCAACCACTTTTCGTTCCTCCTCCACCCATGTCCCCCCGTCTGTGGTTTTCAGGATGGTGCCGAAAAACCCTATTGCGTACCCCGTCTGGGGGTTCGTTGGAAAGTGAACCCAGGTAAGATGGTTCGTCGCGCCCGTCTGGCTCACCCAGGTCGCTCCACCATCCGTGGTCTTTAGGATGGTTCTTGGATACCCCCCAACAACATAGCCCGTTTGGGCATCCGAAGGAAAATGTACGGACCAGAGCAACGCACCTGTGCCCGAATTCTGGCTGACCCAGGTCCCACCCCCATTCGTAGTCTTCAGGATGGTCCCTCGGTCGCCCACGACATACCCGGTCTGGGCATCCAGCGGAAAATTAACCGAGAAAAGGTCGTTGGTCGTCCCCGGAGACAGCGTGTCCCAATTCGTTCCGCCGTTCGTGGTCTTCAGGAGGGTGTGTGCCCATCCTGCAATATACCCGGTCTGGGCATCCACCGGAAAATGGACAACGCTGAGCGTTGCGGACGAGCCTGAGGCCTGACTGGTCCAAGACGTCCCGCCATTCGTGGTTTTCATGATGAGACCCCCATCCCCCACAATATAGCCGGTCTGGACATCCGCCGGGAAATAGACACACCACGGGGTATGCGTAATCCCTAGAGCTTGACTGACCCAGGTCGCTCCCCCATCCGACGTCTTCAAGAGGGTCCCGTTATTCCAACCGCCCACAACGTACCCCGTCTGGTCGTTCACTGGAAAGTGGACATTCCAAAGGTAATCCGTTACTCCCGGGTTCTGGTTGACCCAATTCGCTCCGCTATCCGTGGTCTTCAAGATGCTGTTGCTGCTACTGTTAGGGTCTCCTCCTACAACATACCCAGTCTGGGCATTAACCGGAAAATGAACACCCCAAAGACCATTCGTTGTGCCCGAGTTCTGGCTCACCCAGCCGGCGTATGCCAGGCAGGGGAGGAGAAGGGCGAGAACTACGAGAAACCGTTTCATCTTAAACCTCCTTGTTTATCGGGTGGATGTTGGCCCGGCTTGGTTTGAGGTTATCTACTGCAAACGGCCTTTTCGCGGCCTCCTGTCGAGAGGCTGATTACACCCTTACCCCAGCCTCACGACAGGATTACCGCAACCCGACTTCAAGATAACGTTCGCCTAACAACAGGGTTAGGTCAGCGTCGCGAAAGGGTAATGCCACCTTCACGTCAGGGTTACGACAACTTCAGGTCAGACTTTCGTTAAGCTAACTCCGCCCTGACTCCAGCTTGACCATCACCTCACGTCCGCCTGGGGTCACCCTTGCCCCAGGGTAAGGTCAGACTGACGACGGCCTGACGTGAGCCTCACGCGAGCCTCTGGCCCGGGTTACAACAGCTTCACGACAGCCTAACGACAGGGTAACAACAACCTAACAACAGGGTAACGACAGTCTCACGCAACATTCTGTTTTCCAATGCCTTATGTTGACTCAAGGCGGTGGAAGCTCGCTCCAGTGGTAGCGGACGAACATCCGCAGTTTCTTCTTGTTCCTTAACAGTTTGTCAATATCCAGGACCACCTGCTCGTCCGTCACCCCAATGATCTCGACCTTGCTCCCCTTACGCGAGCGCTCCCAGCGCCTGTCCTTCCGCTCATGGTAGCCGATCTTCTTCAGGAACCCCTCGAAGTTCCCCCGCGACATGCGGTAGTAACGTTCCGTCAGCTTCTCCGGGGGCTGGTCAGGCGGCTGGAAGTCGGGCATATCCTCTCACCTCCTTTCAGGGTTACTCTTATCGGACAGCGCTTCCGTTTAGGCCTCTGCATTATACATCCCCCACCTTACAAACACCTTACAAATAACAAACAGAATCGCGTGAAAAAAGAAAAACCCCGATCCCTCGGGGCTTAGTAAGCAACGGTATATTAAGGGCTTAGAGCGAGTCTTATGAGTCGTTCAGAAGATTTTTTAAAGCGCCTCTTTTTTTTGTAGCGCCACCATCTTGGTGGCTGTATTGAGGACATCCTGTCCTCATTTTGCAGTCCTCGGGCAGGATGCCCTCGGCACAGCCGGCGGGGACGCCAGCGCTACCTGTAGAGTCCTCGGGCAGGATGCCCTCGGCACAGCCGGCGGGGACGCCAGCGCTACCTGTAGAGTCCTCGGGCAGGATGCCCTCGGTACTGCCGTCAAGAATAGGCGAGGGCAGGATGCCCTCGAGACAGCCGCCTGGAAGGCGGCGCTACAAGATGGCGCTACGAAGGGCGGTGCTACTGGCCGAGGATCCAAACCCAAGGCCAATTCGGGAGGTTCGCTTTTTCGGGGTTCTGAGCCACGTAGCGAATAACCCTTTGAAAATCCTCCTCGTTCCGGATCAGATGATCGTAGTACTCCCGCTGCCAGAACGCCCCGATGCGCCCGAGGAGCTGGTTAGCCCCGCTGGCGGTATAGGATTTCCAGCTGTGCATGATTCCGGCGAGGCGATGATCTCGAAGAGGGCGGAAGACCGCATGGACGTGGTTCGGCATGATGCACCAGGCGAACAGGCGGTAGCGTCGGCCCTCGAAATGGAGCAGGGCAGCGCGCACGACCCCGGCAACCTCCGGACGGGCCAGCCAGCAGGCTCCGGCCCCCGAATCGAGGTAGGCTTCGGCCTTTTGGTTAATGATGTCCTGCAGACGCTTCTTCTCTGCAGGGCTAAGGGGACGCTTGCGCTTGAGGATGGCTTCGCGTTCAGAAGTCCAAGCAGCGAAGACAGACCTGGGCAGAGAGTCGGCAAGGTGGAAGGTAACGAAATAGGCGGAGCCTTCGGCCTCCCAGTGGGGCAGGCGGCCGCGGTCTCGGATGGCGACCTCGCCGAAGCGGGGAGAAGTGATGCCTGAGGCGGCAGGGCTGTGAGGTTTCTCTGATGGGTTCAAGGGCTTTTAATTTAAATCGTTCAAATGAGGACAGGATGTCCTCATTACAGCCGTCTGGAAGACGGCGCTACAACGAGGGCAGGATGCCCTCAATACTGCCGCCTGGAAGGCGGCGCTACGGGGCCGGCGCTACGATATCAGCTTCTTATACAACTCCACGGTCTCCCTTTCCGGCTCAGCCCTCAGCTCCTTCCTGAGTACCTGTTTGACGTTCTCAAAGGCCTCCTTCAAGGCTTTCTTTCTCCCGGTCCGAGCATAGGCGACCAAAAGGTTTCGGAAGGTCTCCTCGTGGTAGTTGTCCAGGGCCACAGCCTTCTCCAGCCACCCGATGCTCTCCTCCTCCTTCCCGACGTCCAGGCAGGCCGAGCCGAACTTGCGCAGGGCCGAAAGCCGGACCTCACAGAGCCTTCGCT
>Ga0315294_10007466_pt1 | contig 11990 bp, 10 predicted proteins | sample YL17G13_40_MG_FD_203626 | JGI IMG/M metagenome (GOLD analysis project Ga0315294, IMG submission 203626) | Sediment microbial communities from Yellowstone Lake, YNP, Wyoming, USA - YL17G13_40 | ecosystem: Environmental > Aquatic > Freshwater > Lake > Sediment | place: USA: Wyoming | collected...
CCTATAAAAAGGCATTTACCACGGCTATAAAAGCTATCAGGATGGGCATTTCTAAAGGTTTTGTGTGGGGTTGGTTTTGAAAACCTGCCTTTATGAATTTTTCGGTTTTTCAATTTTTTCAAAAATTATGGGAGTGAACTTGTGTAATGTTTTAGGCGTAGAGTTTTTATGCTATACGGACATATCGGAGAAGCGGTGCACGGAGGTGTCTATATTAAAGCTATCTTCTTTATTTGTCGATACTTATGTTATAACACATACCGTTAATTAGAGCGACGGATTCAGTTCGTCAAAAAACAGTGCGAGGAATCGGGCAAAAGATGGAGAAATGTGTCCGTTTTTTTGCGCAACTGAGGGGGACGGAGTCTGTAAGAATTAACAGTTGATGATTGATTATTTACTATTTTTTGGCTTTTTTTGGGGGTGGCGGAGGGGTAACAGCATAGGTTGCCCAATAGCACGAAAAATCAAATTAGATTTGGGCTGTAAAATTCGGCAAAAATAATGAGACGATTCATTGGCGATGGCGTTTGCTGTGCTGTAATAATAGTTCTTTGTCTTGGTCTGGGGTTGCCGCGGTATCGCTCTGAGATTGACCTCGGAGACGAGGGTTTTTTGGCTTACGGGGCGGTTCGGGTTATGGAGGGGCAGGTTCCAAATCGTGATTTTGTCAGTTTACAGCCGCCTTTGTCGTTCTATACTCTTGCAGCGGTGTTCAAGCTTTTTGGGACCTCGCTGGTATCTTTGCGGGCAATGGGGTTATGTATTTATGTTCTGATTCCGGTGGTTCTATATGCGATATCGCGGCAGGTTGGCGGGAGAATTTTATCGCTGGCGGCGGCATTGCCGGCAACTGTTTTAGGGATAGATTTTTTTAATTTTGTTCCGTATGCGGTTTGGCAGGGGGAGCTTGCCGCACTTTTAACGGTATTTTTTTTAATTCGTGCAGCGGTTACAGGCCGGCGCCGCTGGTCGATTCTGGCGGGAGCGGCAAATTCCACCACATTGCTGCTTCGGCACGACCAGGGCGTTTATTTGATTGTTGCCACGATAGCATATATTTTTGCACTTAGGTTTGCAAGCCGGGACGTTGTCAGTAAGCCTAATACCAGCAGGATGCTGAGGTTTTGGGCAGGGACAATGGCGGCAATAATGTTGCCGCTGGTGATTTACTGGTTCGCCAGTGGTGCGGCCGACTATATGTTTAAGCAACTGGTTGTTTTTCTGCTGACCAGATATGCAAAGACCAGTTCGCTGCCGCTTCCGATGTTTGTTGCCGGGCAGCCATTCAAGAATAATCTGCTGATAGGGCTGTTTTATGTTCCGGCGGTGATTGAATTTCTTGCGGCGATATGGTTGCTGCGGCTGGTTGTCCGACGGTATTTCTATATAGAGCATTCGCACATAGCATTTATTCTTGTGCTTTCGATGCTTTTTTACCTTCAGGCGTTGACACGGTCTGATATATACCATTTGCTTATCACCTTATCTCCATTTTTTGTTTTGTGTGCGTGGTATATTGGGGCTTTATCGAAGGCCGCCGGGGGTGCTGTCGGGAAATCATACGATAGCCAATTGGCAGCGATGTTTTCGAGGCGAGTTGTGTTTGTTGCTGCCGGGCTAATAGCTGGAGGTTTTTTGTTATATGTTAAGCCGGTGTTTTTGACTTGGCCGGCGGAAGCTACCAGAGAAGTTTTACTTGACCGAGGAGGTGTGCGTTTAAGTCTCCAGCGGGCGGGTTCTTTGGAAGACATTATTAAAGTGGTGCAAAAAGAAGCAGAGCCGAATCGGTCGATTCTCTGTCTGCCGTATCAGCCTATGTTTTATTTTTTATCAGGGCGTCGCAACCCTACACAATGGAACTATTTATGGCCGGGCGACCAGACGCCAGAAGAACACCAGGCTCTCATCAATCAGGCAAGAAGCGACTCGCCGGCGGTAGTGGTGATAGTATACGAATCGGATATGCGGAATTACGCACCGGCTATTATTGATTACGTGCATAGTGAATACAAGGTGGAGTATGATTTTGGCGGATTGACGGTTTATTCTCCCTTAGAGTGGGAAAAACCATAGTTTTGTAAATGAGTTCTGCGGTCAGATGAATGTTCTCTTTGAGTGTTAAACGAGTTTTGAGCAACACAGCATTGATACCGGTTGTTATTACCGTAGTATGTCTCGCTCCATTTATGAGCAAAGCGTTTCATATGGATGACCCGTTGTTTGTCTGGACGGCCAAGCATATTCTGAAGGAGCCGGTTGATTTTTACGGTTTTGATGTGAACTGGTACGGGACGATAGCACCGATGTCAGAAGTGACAAAGAATCCGCCGCTGACTTGTTATTATATGGCGTTGGCGGGGATGCTCTTTGGCTGGAGTGAAATCACTCTGCATACCGCTTTTCTTGTTCCTGCGGCACTGATGGCTATGGGGATGTATTATCTGGCGAAGCAGTTTTGTTCGCGACCGGTCTTGGCGGCCCTTGCTGGGTTGCTGACACCTGCATTTCTTATTTCAAGCACTAACATGATGTGTGATACAATGATGCTGGCATTTTGGGTCTGGGCAGTGTATTTCTGGATAAAGGGAATGAAGGAAAAGAGCGGTTTAAACCTGTTTTTTGCAGCGATACTGATAGCAGCCTGTGCCTTGACGAAATACTTTGGTATGTCACTATTAGGACTGCTGTTTGTATATTCAGTTGTGCGTGAACGCAGAGTAGGGAGGTGGGTATTTTTTTTGCTGATTCCCGTGGTTATTCTGGCGGGATACCAGTTGTTAACATATATTCTTTACGGAAGAGGGTTATTGTCTGATGCCGCCTCTTATGCAACAGAGATAAGGTGGCATGGAAATGTAAAGCTATTCTTGAAACTATTGACCGGTCTGGCTTTTACCGGCGGATGTATGTTGACCGTTCTATTTTATATCCCGCTGTTATGGTCGCGACGATTTATAATTGTCTGGGGTTTACTGGTGATTTTGCTCATATTCAGTCTTAGTTTTGTAAAAAAGATAGACAAATTTTACATATGCGATTCTGACAGCATAAAATGGGGTTTTGTTGTTCAATTTAGTGTAATGATTGCGGTTGGGACAGGTGTTCTTGGGCTTGCGGTTATGGATTTTTGGAAGCAAAGGAATTCTGATTCGCTGCTGCTGTTGCTCTGGATGTTTGGGACGTTTGTTTTCGCAAGTTTCATAAACTGGACGATTAATGCCCGCAGTGTGCTGCCGATGATTCCTGCAGCTGGTATTTTGATGGTTCGGCGGCTCGACCAGCGTAGTATGGGTGAGAACCAGACAGGAATGTGGCGAATTTTATGGCCGATGATTCCGGCGACAATTGTGGCGATGTCGGTTTGCTGGGCGGATTATACGTTGGCTAATAGCGTCAAAGTTGCTGCAAAAGCTATTGGTGAAAGCTTTGGCAATAGGCATGTCAGTTTGTGGTTTCAGGGACACTGGGGGTTTCAGTATTATATGGAAGCCGCTGGCGGAGAAGCGCTTGATTCTGGACATCCGCCGCCAAGTTCCGGAGATGTAATTGTGATACCGTTAAACAATACTAACCTTTCTAGTTTACCAGGGGAACGGGTGTATAAGAATATAACTTTTCAGTTTGAACCGTGTGGCAAGGTAGGGACAATGTGTCATCCACTCGGTGCAGGTTTTTACACAGATAGATGGGGGCCGCTGCCTTTTGCAATAGGGACGGTCGAACCAGAGAAATATTTCACATTTATCGTTAAGTGAAGGGGGAGGTAACGGATATAGGAAGGTGTAGGCTTCGGTGGGTTGATGGTTTTACTCTCAATTAGACAGAGAAAACCCTTAGTTTTGTAAATGAGTTTTGTAGGGAGATGGATGTTCTCTTTGAGTGTTAAACGAGTTTTGAGCAACACAGCGTTGATACCGGTAGTTGTTACCGTAGTATGTCTCGCTCCATTTGTGGGCAAAGCGTTTCATATGGATGACCCGTTGTTTGTCTGGACGGCGAAACATATTCTGAAGGAGCCGGTTGATTTTTATGGCTTTGCCGTTAACTGGTATGGCGGAACAAGGCAAATGTCAAATGTCACAAAAAATCCGCCGTTGGCGTGTTATCTCATTGCGATTGCAGGGAAAATTTTGGGTTTTGGAGAGATTCCCCTGCACATAACCTTTATTGTGGCTGCTGTGGCAGTAGCGACAGGTATATATTATCTTGGCAGGATGCTTTGTTCGCAGCCGATTCCTGCGGCGTTGGCAGCGATACTAACGCCTGGTTTTCTTGTTTCAAGCACCAATATTATGTGCGATACAACGATGCTGGCATTTTGGGTCTGGGCAGTGTATTTCTGGATAAGGGGGATGAAAGAAAAGAGTGGTTCAAACCTGTTTTTTGCAGCAATACTGATAGCAGCCTGTGCCTTGACGAAATACTTTGGTATGTCACTGTTGGGATTATTATTTGTATATTCAGTTGTGCGGGAGCGCAAGGTGGGGAAATGGGTTTTGTTTTTGCTTATACCCGTGATAATTTTGGCGGGATATCAGTTGTTGACATACATTCTTTACGGAAGAGGGCTATTGTCTGATGCCGCTTCTTATGCGACCCGCGTCGGATGGATGGAAGGCAAAAGACCGTTCTGGAAATTATTGACGGGTCTATCTTTTACCGGTGGTTGTATATTGACCGTTCTGTTTTATATTCCGCTATTATATTCGAGGCGATTTATTATAGTTCTTGGCTTGCTGGCGATTTTGGCTATGTTCATCCTTAATTTCGTGGGGAAAATAGGCTTATTTGAAGTATGCGATTCTGACGGCATAAAATGGGGTTTTGCTGTTCAATTTGGTATAATGATTGCAGCGGGGACAGGTGTTATTGGGCTTGCAATTACGGATTTTTGGAAACACAGGGACGCTGATTCTCTGCTGTTGCTGCTCTGGATATTTGGGACATTTATTTTTGCGAGTCTTATAAACTGGACGATTAATGCCCGCAGTTTGTTGCCGATGATTCCAGCAACGGGAATTTTGATGGTTCGGCGGCTCGACCAGCACGGTACGGATAAAAAACAGGCGGGGATGTGGCGAATTTTATGGCCGATGGTTCCGGCGACAATTGTGGCGATGTCAGTTTGCTGGGCGGATTATACATTGGCTAACAGCACCAGAATTGCAGCCAGGACTATTCACGAAACATTCACCAATAGGACTAGAAGGGTATGGTTTCAGGGACACTGGGGATTTCAATATTATATGGAGGCTGCCGGCGGTACGGCCTTAAATTTTAAGAATCCACCGTCACATCATGGGGATATAATAATAATTCCCACAAACAATACAAACCTTCACCCCTTGCCGGAAGGATTGGCAATACAGAATGAGATTTTTGAGATTGGTTTGCTGCGATGGGTAGGGACGATGAATTATCCGCTCGGTGCGGGTTTTTACACAGATATATGGGGACCGCTGCCTTTCGCTATAGGAACGGTTGGGCCGGAACAGTATTTCATTTTTACCCTTAAGTAAAGAGGGATGCAGAAGAATATATGAAGGCGTTGATTACGGGCGGAGCAGGCTTTATCGGGTCCCATCTGGCGGAGCGATTGTTGAAAGAAGGCAATCAGGTGACAGTTATTGATAATCTCAGCACGGGCAGCTTAAAAAATATTGAGAGTTTCAGAGGACATCAGAAGTTTGATTTTATAGAGGGCGACATCTGTGACGTTGAATTGATGGAAAAGACAGCAAAGAAATGCGACGTCATTTTTCACTTGGCGGCTGCTGTTGGTGTCAGGCTGATAGCCGACAGGCCGGTTCATACGATAGAGACAAATATCGGCGGAACTGAGGTAGTGCTTAACGCAGCTAATAAATATGGCAGACGTATTCTGATTGCTTCGAGCAGCGAGGTCTACGGTAAAAACGAAACAGTTCCTTTTCGTGAAGACGATGATATTGTGCTCGGCAGCACGAGTATGTCACGATGGTCATACGCATGCAGTAAGGCAATAGATGAGTTTTTGGGGCTGGCTTTTTATCAGCAATATGGCTTGGATGTGGTGATAGGCAGGTTCTTTAATACAATCGGACCGAGACAAACAGGCCGATACGGGATGGTGGTGCCGCGTTTTGTTCAAAGTGCGCTAAAAGATAAACCAATTTCGATATACGGCACGGGTCAACAGAGACGATGCTTTTGCTATGTGGCCGACCTTGTTGAAGCAATTGTGGGCCTGATGAACTGCAAGAACTCGGCGGGGAAGGTGTATAACATCGGCTCAACAGAGGAAGTTACCATTGAGGGACTTGCTGATAAGATTATTGAGATGACGGGCAGCAGAAGTAAAAAGGAATTTGTGCCTTATGAGAAAGCTTACGGAAAACCTATTGAGGATATGATGCGGCGGCTGCCGCATCTGGGCCGGGTCAAAGAGACTATCGGCTGGGAGGCTAAAACACCCCTGGATAAAACGCTGCAAATTATTATTGAAAGCTTTAAATAGCATAAATATATAAAGGACAGTGTACAAAAGTTGCCGCAGGGAAAGGTTGATGTTATGAAAAAGGCGCTAATTACCGGCATTACAGGACAGGACGGTTCATATCTTACAGAGATGCTGCTTAAAAAAGGTTATTATGTCTGGGGGATTATAAGGCGAAGTTCATCATTTCATACAGGCAGAATTGACCATCTTTATCAGGACCCGCATAAGCAGCCCAAATTGCGACTGATGTATGGCGACCTGACAGACGGCAGCAATTTGTCGGTTATCGTAAATGAGATTGAGCCGGATGAAGTTTACAACCTTGGTGCTCAGAGTCATGTGCGGGTGAGTTTTGATACGCCGATTTATACTGCCGATACCGATGCGCTGGGGACGCTGCGGCTTCTCGAGGCGATTCGCTCTATGAAAAAACCGGCGAAATTCTATCAGGCATCGAGCAGCGAGATGTATGGCAAGGCTGTGGAGGTACCACAAACAGAGAAAACGCCGTTTTATCCACGGAGTCCATACGGCTGTGCAAAGGTATATAGTTTCTGGCAGACAGTAAATTATCGAGAGGCTTACGGTCTGTTTGCGTGCAACGGTATTTTGTTCAATCATGAATCGCCCAGACGAGGCGAGACGTTTGTTACGAGAAAAATCACGCGGGCAGCGACGCGAATCAAACTGGGTTTGCAGGACAAATTGTATTTAGGAAATCTGGATGCAAAACGTGACTGGGGATTTGCGGGAGATTATGTCGAAGCGATGTGGCTGGTGTTGCAGCAGGAAAAGGCGGATGATTACATTATAGCGACAGGAGAAACACATTCGGTTCGTGAATTTTTGGACGAAGTTTTCGGATATCTTGGTTTAGACTGGCAAAAATATGTCGAAATCGACGAGCGATATTTCAGGCCGAGCGAAGTCGATGTTCTGCAGGGTGATGCGAGTAAAGCCAGGAAGCTGCTTAAGTGGCAGCCAAAGGTGAGGTTTAAGGAGCTTGCGAGGATGATGACCGATGCTGATATGAGAATCGCAGGGGAAGAGAAAATATTGAAGGACTGTAGATGATGAGCGGTTTTTTCAAGGATAGACGAGTTGTTGTTACCGGAGGTGCCGGGTTTCTTGGCAGCTATGTCATCGAAGGGCTGCAAAAGCGTGGCTGCAAAAATATACTTGTGCCAAGAATCGAGGATTATGACCTTGTGAGGCTCGAAGATATTGTAAGAATGTACGACGATATGAAGCCGGACATTGTTATTCATCTTGCGGCGGTTGTCGGCGGAATCGGCGCCAATAAGGCTCATCCGGGGAAATTTTTCTACGAGAACCTGATGATGGGTGTTCAACTTATTGAGCAGGGACGGCTGCGGGGCATAGAAAAATTTGTTGCCATAGGAACCGTTTGTGCGTATCCGAAATTCACGCCGGTGCCGTTTAAGGAGGAGGACATCTGGAATGGTTGCCCTGAAGAGACAAACGCGCCGTATGGTCTTGCGAAAAAGATGCTGCTGGTTCAGTCGCAGGCATACAGGACAGAATACGGTTTTAATTCGATATTTCTGCTGCCGGCAAATCTTTACGGGCCGAGGGACAATTTTAACCCGGAAAGCAGTCATGTGATACCGGCATTAATAAAGAAATGCGTGGATGCGGTCGAAAACGGTGACGACCATGTTGACTGCTGGGGAACCGGCAAAGCCTCGCGTGAATTTATTTATGCTGCTGATGCTGCGGAGGGGATATTGCTGGCAACGGAGCGTTATAACGATGCCGAGCCGGTCAATATCGGAGCGGGGTTTGAAATAACAATTAAGGAGCTTGCAGAGAAAATTGCGAAAATAAGCGGCTTTAAGGGTGAAATTTGCTGGGACAGCACAAAACCTGATGGCCAGCCGAGACGATGCCTCGATACATCGCAAGCCAAAAAGCTTTTCGGTTTTGAGGCCAGAACCGGTTTAGACGCCGGACTCAAAGCAACATTCGACTGGTATAGCGCAAATCGCAAGCAGATATGCGTCTGAAAAATGTTGCTCCCAAGACCAATTCGACGGAACAATTTGCTGAAGATATAGGTAAATAATGCAATAACTGGACTTTATATAATTTTAAACTGAGGTTACATTGAACGATATAGTAAACCAGAAAGAAACTTTGTTGCGTCCGAGGAGAACGGAATCTGCCTGGAATTGATTAAGAAAGGGCAACGTTAATGAGAGTGTCTGTTGTTGGAATCGGATATGTGGGTTTAGTGGCGGCGGCATGTTTGGCTGACGGAGGCAATCATGTAATCTGCGTCGACAATGATAAAAAGAAAATTGCCAAGCTTGGAAAAGGCATCATTCCGATTTATGAGCCAGGTCTTGACGAGATAGTAAAGCGTAATGAAGCGGCAGGGCGGCTGTGTTTTACTACGGATTTGAAAGAAGCGGTCGCTAAATCGTTAATAATATTTCTGGCTGTAAGCACACCAAGCACTGAAGATGGTTCAGCGGATATTTCGGCGGTGCTGGATGTATCGGATAAGATAGCCGAATTTATGGATGATTATAAAATCATAGTAACTAAAAGCACGGTGCCGGTTGGAACAGGTAAAAGGATTGTTGAGTTAATATCATCTATGACTAAACAACGTTTTGATTATGTAAGTAACCCCGAATTTCTCAAAGAAGGTTCGGCAGTAGATGATTTTATGAAGCCAGACCGTGTCATAATAGGTGCCGACAACCCGGAAGTGATGGATACATTGAAGCAGATTTATTCTCCATTTATGCGAAAGAAAAATAGAATAATCTTTATGGATATCGCCAGCGCCGAACTTACAAAATATGCAACCAATTGTATGCTTGCAACGCGGATATCGTTTATGAATGAATTGAGCGATTTGTGCGAGAAGGTTGGGGCTGATATTGAAGCTATTCGTGCGGGCATAGGTAGTGACAGCAGAATAGGAAACGCGTTTTTATTTCCAGGTGTCGGTTATGGCGGGAGCTGTTTACCTAAAGATGTCAGTGCGTTAATCCATATAGGCAAGGTAAATGATAACCCGATGTCAATTCTCGAATCGGTTCGTAACGCGAATATCAGGCAGCAGGAGCGGTTTGCCAAAAAGATAGTTGATTATTACGGTATTAAGGCAAATAAAGCAACATTGGCGGTTTGGGGATTAGCTTTTAAAGCACGAACAGATGATATTCGCCGCTCGCCTGCAATTTTCTGCATAGAGAGGTTTCTACAGGCAGGGATGAAGGTAAGGGTATACGACCCTGAAGCTATGCCTGCGGCGAAAAAACAGTTCGGAAAACTGGTCGAGTTTTCAAAAGAAAGTTATGAGATGCTGAAATCAGCCGATGGGCTGGTGATTTTCACAGACTGGCAGGAATTTCGCAACCCTGATTTTGGATTAATAGTTCAAAATCTTAATAAGGCAGTTATTTTTGATGGGCGAAATCTTTACGACCCGGTTTATATGAAAAAGCAGGGAATTGAGTACCATAGCATCGGCAGATAAGAGAGGGTTTGATTTGTGCGATAAATAACTGCGATGGTTATGAGATATATAATCTTGGCGAGTCGCGGCCTGTTCGGCTGGATGAAATGATAAAGGCGATGGAGAAAGTATTAGGCAAGAAGGCGGTAATTAACAAATTACCAGAACAGCCGGGAGATATGAAACAAACTTATGCTGATGTGACGAGGGCCAAGAAAAAACTTGGATACAATCCACGAACTGATTTTGCAGCCGGGCTGGAAAAATTTGTAAAGTGGTTTAGGGAACAGCATAAACTCAATCTTGTCTAAATATCAGGACAAACAAGGATGAAAATAAAAATTATATGCGTCTGTGGTGCCAGACCAAATTTTATGAAGATTGCGCCGATTATGCGAGCATTCAGGGAACACGGCGGTTTTGAGACACTGCTTGTTCATACGGGTCAACATTATGATGAGAATATGAGCAAGTTGTTTTTTGAAGACCTTAATATTCCCAAGCCGAATGTGAATCTGGAAGTCGGTTCCGGCAGTCACGCATTTCAAACAGCGGAGATTATGAAAAGTTTCGAACCGGTTGTTCTGGATTTTAAGCCTGATTATGTTCTCGTTGTGGGCGACGTCAACAGCACAATTGCCTGTGGGCTGGTTGCAGTCAAGCTGGGTGTGAAGCTTATACATGTCGAAGCGGGGCTGCGAAGTTTTGACAGGACGATGCCGGAGGAAATCAATCGTATACTGACCGACAGCATCAGCGATTTGCTGTTTGTTACAGAGCAGTCTGGAATTGATAATCTTAAAAGAGAGGGCATAGATTCTGACAAGGTGCATTTTGTTGGCAATGTGATGATAGATACACTTCTGGCGAATAAGGAAAAGGCGCAAAAGTCGGATGTGCTGAAAAGACTGGGGATTTCGGCTGGAGAATATGCGGTGATTACGTTACATCGGCCAAGCAACGTTGATGATATGGAAAAGCTTGGCGAAATCATATCGGCTTTTGAAGAAATCCAGAAAGGAATGAAGCTGGTTTTTCCGGTTCATCCTCGGACGAAAAATAACATTAAAGGCAGTGGGCTCGAGGAGAGAGTCAAGGCGATAAAAAATCTGCTGTTGATTGAGCCGGTTGGTTATCTGGATTTTCTGTGTCTGACGAGTAATTCGTCGCTGGTGATGACCGATTCGGGCGGAATACAGGAAGAGACAACCATTTTGGGTATACCGTGTATGACGCTGAGAAAGAGTACCGAACGGCCGGTAACGGTAGAAGTCGGCACAAATCGGCTGGTGCAAGTAAATAACGAGGATATTTTGAAGAATTATCGTGAAATAAGAAATGAGCAGGGGAAAAGAAGTTACTGCGTTCCAAAGTTCTGGGACGGCAAGGCCGCCCAGAGAATAGCGAGGGTTATCGCTGAGATTCAATAAACATACCAGAAATTTGTCACAACAAACAACATAAATGATGTCTCCACAAAACAAAAGAGAACCGGATATTAAGCCGATAAGCAGGCGGGCTGCCAACTAACCGAACGGGAGTTACAGTGTTACAAGCACAAATGACAGCCAAGTAAAATATGTCATAACCGATGATAGAAGAAAACCTTACAATTTCGGGGAGTGTAACAGAGTCACGACCGGCAATCAGTCGCAAGACGGCTACCATTGTAAACCTGATTTATCAGTATGCCACCATCGGTTTGACGGTGATAAACGGGATTGTGCTAGTACCTTTGTATTTACACTTCATTGAGCAGAAAATGTATGGTGCTTGGCTTGCAACGGGTAATATAGTCAACTGGCTGGGAATTGTTGATGCAGGATTAAATTTTCTGGTACGGCAGCAATCCGCGCTGGCTTATGGCTCGGGTGACAAAGATATGACGGGAAAAGTTATTGGCACCGGTGCTGTTATGTTGGTCGTAGTAGGCATCATCCCAGGACTGGTTGGTCTGGGTTTAGCAGGGTTTATTCCGAAAATGTTCAAAATGAGCGGGACAGAAGCACACACGCT
>Ga0315294_10007467_pt1 | contig 11988 bp, 10 predicted proteins | sample YL17G13_40_MG_FD_203626 | JGI IMG/M metagenome (GOLD analysis project Ga0315294, IMG submission 203626) | Sediment microbial communities from Yellowstone Lake, YNP, Wyoming, USA - YL17G13_40 | ecosystem: Environmental > Aquatic > Freshwater > Lake > Sediment | place: USA: Wyoming | collected...
AATAATTATAATGCAATACGTCAACCTCTTCGACGAAAGCCATATCAGCGACCGTGACGCAACCATTCCGCAGGTCATCATCGGCCTGGCCGCCATCCTTATAATCTTCTACATTTGCAATAACACCTTCAAGCTGCACTGGGCCATCACCTATTCGATTTGCATCATTTACACGACCAGCTTCGACAGGGGATTGCAGAGCGTCTTCCCGGGTTTGACCGGCCAAAAATACGAACAATCCTCTGAGGGTTGAGCCGAAATTCTCCCTGTCCGCCACCTTCCGTCCTCTGTCTTCCGTCTTCCGGCGTAACCGCTCACATCCGCTTGTATCTCGGCCCGCCTGTGCCTTCGGGGACAGTCCAGCGGATATTGTCAAAGGGGCATTTTCTCTGGCAGGTCTTGCAGTGCAGGCAGTTTGACGGATTCGCTGGTCTCACCTCGCCCTGAATCGATTCATACACGCCTGCGGGACAAAACGTAATGCAGGGCGCCGCGAATATCGGTATGCACTTTTCCTGGCAGATATTCCGGTCGAGAATCGTCAAATGCGTCGGCTGTTCCTCGCGGTGATGTGTCGCAGCCATAGCCGTAAAGGTGTCCTTGTCGAAATGCTGACCGGGTTTTAGCCGATATGGCAGGACCGTCATCGCTTCATAATCCTTTTCGATATTGAACGCGGGCAGCAATGTCCCCAAAACCGACATAGGCATACCCTGCAATGGCCCGAACCTCGCTACTGTCTGCCTGAAATTGGCCGCGCTTCTCATTTCCTTCGCGACGTTGGATTTCAAAAGCAAATCGGTATAACGAACCGCCGACTCACGCGGATTATCGATTGACTCTGTTATCGCCTTGGCCGCCATCATCCCCGAATCAATAGCGTTGTGCAGCCCCTTGATTTTGAGCATATTCACAAAGCCGGCGGAATCACCAAGTATAATCACGTTGCCTTTGCCGATAGCGCCGCTGATTGGGTCTCGCGGCACCGCGTTCCAGCCGCCCTCTGGAATCATCTTCGCGCCCGCCTCGACGACCGTGCCGCTTTCGATGTATCTTTTCACCCTGCTGTGCTGTTTGAAAAGCGTCAACGCGTCCTGCGGATTAAAATCATAATATTTCCAGTCGGCCCCGACAATCATCCCGACCGCCAGGTGTTCCGCCTGGAGAGGATAAACGATGCCGCCGCCAAACATCCCCGGCCCGATTACAGGCGACCAAATCGGGTAACCCATCGCGTGAATCACCCTGCCTGCCGTAAACTTTGCGTATTGTTCGGGCGAAACCTTAATCAGCTCTTTTACAGCGACCGAGTAAAGTTGATTCGCCCGTCTTTTGAGTCCCGCCTTTTCGACGAATTTCTCCGTCAAAAGCCCGTCGCAGCCCTCCGCCAGAACAATGTACTTCGCCTCGATTATTTCACCTCCGAGGTAATTGGGCTGGTGATGTCCTTCCTTATCGAGTCCCTGGTCAACAAGCTTGACTGCCCCCGCCCCATTGTCGTCAACGACGATATCCACCGCCGCGAACCCGCAAAGCACCTCGATACCGAGATTCTTCGCGATTTGCCCCAGCCATTTGGTGAGCTTGCTGATTGAAATCGTGTAATCGCCCGTGTGCGTCAACTGGCCGAACCCCAGGCCGAAAACCTTCGCTAAGCGAATCGCGAAATGTATATTTAAGCCGAATCTCTTGCCCAACAGGAACAGAACATCATCTTTGTCGATTTTATTTGCCAGCACGTCTTTCGCCGCGTCGCTTGTTTCCCAGCCGGGCGATGCGGCATCGAGCAGCGTATGAATCGGCTCTTTTTCAAGAACCGCGCCCGATAGATTATGATTGCCGAGTTCCGCCCCCTTCTCGATAACGCAAACCTCAATCTCAGGCCTGAGAACCTTCAATTGAATCGCGCAACTCAATCCCGCCGGCCCGCCGCCCACTATCAGAACCTCAACTTTGCCAAAATCACTATCGTTTGCCACTACGAACGCTCCTGCAAAGCAGCGACTAACTCCGGCACAACCTTTTCAGCCGTGCCGACAATGTAGTAATCACATTGTTTGAAAATCGGCGCGTTAGGGTCGCTGTTAATCGCCACGATTGTCTCCGTATTCGCCACGCCTATCATATGCTGAATCGCGCCCGATATCCCTATCGCCACATACAGCTTAGGCCCCACCGCCGTGCCCGTCTGGCCCACCTGGTGAATCCTCTCCGCGAATCCCTGCTCAACCGCCGCTCGCGATGCGCCTTTTTCAATGGAAACATTCAACCGCGTCTGAATCGCCCCGCAAAGCTCTATGAGCAGCCGCTCGTAATTGTCGCGGTCTTTCATACCCTTGCCCCCGCTCACAATCACCTCGGCGTCGAAGTTGACTTTGCCCGCTCCAAGCTCCGTTTTGATAATTTCCAGCGATATATCGTCCTGGGTAACGTTTACCTTGTGATTGATAACGTTGCCTTTTCTGGTCGCATCGGCTGGTAACCGTTTCATAACGCCGGGCCGGGCGGTTGCCATTTGCGACTTCGAGTTTTTCGTGCAAATCGTCGCCATAACGTTGCCGCCAAGCGCAGGCCTTGTCTGGAAGAGCGTCCCAATCTGCTCTTTGCGGGAGCTGTCGCGAATATCAAAACCCGTGCAGTCCGCGGTCAATCCACAGCCCACCTTGTATGACACTAACGGCGCAAGCACCCTGCCCTGCGGTGTCGCCGCGTATAAAACAATCTGAGGCCAGTATTTGCTCACCGCGTCGGCTATTACCTTGCGATGCGCAATCGGGTCAAACTCCGCCAAAAGCGGGTCATCGATTACATAAACATTATCCGCCCCGCCCGCAATCAATTCCCCGGCCATCGGCTGCAAATTATGTCCCGCGATTACCACCCCCACCTTCGTCTCCACCGAGCCGGCCAGGTCTCTCGCCTTTCCGATAAGCTCAAAAGTAGCCGGGTGAATTACGCCGTCGCGATGCTCCGCGACAACCCATACCTCACCTTTGTAACTCGGCTCAACGGCACGCAGACCCAGCAGCATATCATCCAGCGCGTTCTTGTGAAAACGCTCACCAGCGGAAGCGATAATTTTTTCCTTCGTCTGCTCATCTATGCCCGCCGCGCCGCTTATACCAAGCTCACGCAGCTTGTCGGTCAAAATCCTGTAATCCTCGTTCTCCTTGGCGGTCCCCTCGAAACTCCTGTCCAATACGCTCTTTCGCTTCGCGGGTAAAACATATCGGGCAACCTGTTTATCCGTGCCGGCCGCACCAGCAGACGACTTCACGCTTTCAACAATTACTTCCGCTAATTGTCTCGCCTCTGAAAGATGCCTGCATTTCCTGCCGCTTTTGCCGGGCGGAAATACGCGAATCACAGTGGTCTTTGAACCCTTCGCCCCAATCAGCGTCGCGTTGCTGATATCCGACGCCCCCCACGCAATAACCTTCGTCTTGTTCGCACGCCTCGTCGCTGAAAACGACGCGAAAAGCGGATACTCATATTTGGCGACCGTTATTACCACCGGCAGTCGTTTTGGAGCCACTATCTGGCTTCCGCCGCTTATAATTCGTGTAAACTCGAATCGCTCGCTTTTGAATTCGCAGTTGGTCGCGTAAGCGATACAGGAAATCCCCAGTTCCTCCGCAATCTGCGGCGGCACCTGCGCCGTATCGCCATCGACGGATTGCATCCCCGAAACAACGAAGTAATCGTCGCTGCCGTTAAATAGCTCTTTGGCGATTTTCCTGATGGAACAGGCAAGCGGATTCGCGGTAGCCACGGTATCCGCCCCGCCCAAAGCCCTGTCAGTCAGCATAACCACCGTATCGGCGCACCTGCTCAGGGAATATCGCAGTACCTCTTCAGCCATCGGCGGCCCCATCGTCAAAGCGACAATTTTCGCGTCCCTGTCGCCCGAAAGCTGCCGCATACGATTCGCAAACCCAAGCGCCTGTGTGTCAAGCTCGTTTATGACGCTTGCCAGGCGGGTCCGTATCAGTGTCCCCGTATCAGGGTCGAACGCATTGTCCGTGATTTGCGATACGTCCGGAACCTGTTTTACTAACACTATATAATTGCTCATAACCCTTACACTCGAAGCCCGATGCAAAACACCCAAACCTCAAAACCACCCCTGCCCTTGCCTCGTTAAGCAGGTCTTAAATATCAAAGGTTGGTTATGATAAATCTAAAACCTTTCGCAGTCAATGAAAACACTTGGGGCTGGATTTGAAACGGCAAAATAGTATAATGTGCCAATCGGCTTATGGCCGGGAAAGGAAAGGTTGATATGCGTAACGCTATCGTACTAACAACAGTTTTTTTAATTTTGGCGCCGGCCTGCGTAAAGGCCGTTGAACCCATCGGATGGTGGAAGTTCGAGGAAAAAGACGGCAACACTGCGAAGGATTCAAGCGGCAACGGTTTTAACGCGACGGTGCAGTTAGGCGGAGGAGCAAAGATATGGGCGGCCGGTGAGGGATTCGACTCCAACGGCTGCGCCAAATTCTCCGGCCAGCAGTCCATCGTAATTCCCAACGCCGTGTGGAGCCGCGTCAAGGACCAGTTGAGCATCGCGTTCTGGGTCAACCAGGATGCCGCCAACCCCCCAGGCGACAAATGGCCTGGCCCATGGGGAATCGCACCAACCGAGGGAATATCGTTCCCAGACCCCAACTGGCTGAAACTGCGGGCGTTTGTGCCTACGCCGAATAAGGCGATTGATATTGGCAATGATTCAGAAAATATCTACTGGCAGCCCACCGCCGACAGCGACTACGCAGGAAGCTGGAATCTTTACGTATTCGTCAAGGACGCCAACGAGTATTCGCTGCGGCTCTATCATAACGGCGACAGGGTCGCAGAAAGATATGGCGCAATGGAACCGATGCCGAAAATAAATAACTTCTTCATCGGCGGCAGGATGTATCCCACGGCGGACTGGTCCGGCAAGATTGACGATTTCAGGATTTACAACTGTGCCTTGTCGCAGGATGATGTGCTAAAATTGTTTTTGGCAAAATCGGCCAAAACAGGAAACTAAATTCTGACAAGCGGAAAGAAAACGCCAGGGAAGGTGCGTTATGACCGCGGTAATAAGCGTCCCTGATACCCGGCAAAAGCTGGAGATACTCAGCGCCGACGCGCAATACGATTTGGCGTGCGCCTGCGGCTGCAAAAACGACGAGCACCGCAGGCGCGGGCCACAAGGCAAGTGGATATACCCCGTCACCCTGCCCAATGGCGGAACCAGTATCCTCTTCAAAACCCTCGTCTCCAACGTCTGTTCCAACGACTGCAAATACTGCCCCCTGCGGGCCGACCAGGACCTCCGCCGATGCACCCTCAATGAAGAAGAAACCGCAAACGCCTTTCTCGATTATTACAAACGAGGCGAGGTCTTCGGCCTGTTCCTCAGCTCAGGCGTTCTCGGCACCCCTGATGCCACTATGGAACGCCTCAACCGCATCGCCAAAATCCTCCGCTATCGTCGCGGCTTTCGCGGCTATATCCATCTCAAGGTCATACCAGGCGCAAGCGCAAACGCAATCGAGGAGGCCGTAAAACTTTCCTCCGCCGTCTCGCTCAATATCGAAACGCCCGGCGCCAAGCACCTCGCCAAACTTTCCGACAAGAAACGCTTCATCGAAGATATCGTTGAACCGATTAAGCTCATCAGCCGACTTACCGGCCGGGGCAATAAATACGAAAGAGTCAAACAGACCACGCAGTTTATCGTGGGCGCAGCCGACGAAACCGACTCCGAAATTGTAAAATATATGTGGGGACTTTACGACCGCCTCAACCTTCGCAGGATTTACTTCAGCGCATACCAAAAAATCGGTGACTCAGATTCGAATAATTTGTTTACCTCTCGCCAGGATTTATCACGGCGTAGCGCAGCGAAGACGGACGGCGACGCCGAAATCGATAAAATCCAGGAAAAGTCGCAGCCCGACGATGTCTTTGTCCGTGAGCATCGCCTCTACCAGGTCGATTTCCTTCTGCGAAGATACGGTTTTTCAGAATCCGATATTGTTTTCGACGAAGCCGGCAACCTGCCCTTAGATACCGACCCAAAAGAATCCTGGGCCAAACGCAATCCGCAGTATTTCCCCGTCGATGTTAATAAAGCGTCGAAAGATGAGCTTCTGCGTGTGCCCGGCCTGGGCCAGATTACCGTTGACCGAATCCTCGAACACAGAAAAACCGCCAGAATCACAACCATCAACGACATCGGCAAAACCACATCGCGATTGGCCAAGGCAAAATCGTATCTGGCGTTTTGATTCCCGTTGTAATTACAACCCATTTCATAACTGTCATTCCCGCGCAAGCGGGAATCCAGAAGTCCATTTTCGCTGTAATCCGAAATACGAGCGACGAGGCACGAGTTGCTACTTCGGCTTGAATCCCTTAACCTTGCCGCTCGTGTATTTTTTGCACGCCTTTTCCAAATCCACGTCGCTGATATTCGCCAGCGTGCAAAGCCACGCGAAAACATCCGCGAACTCCTCTCGTTTGTTCTTGGCATCGTTGCCCGCCAGCGCAGTCGCCAGCTCCCCCACCTCTTCGATGAACCACAAAAACGTCTTCGGCACACCCCTTTGCCGGTCCCGTTTCTCGTACTTCTCGGATATGAACTGCTGGAATTCTTTGATGTGCATTTTTGCCTGACCCTCATAAAAACTAACCGGCCGGTAGAAACCATCTGCACTCTACCCCATCAGGGTCGCCAATGCAAACGGCTTCTCCGGCCGGCTTATCGTTCTTGTCCTCAAACCGCCCTTACGCAAGCAAACTGGCCAGCGTAACTTTCTGATATACCGCCCTCGCTGCGGCAAGACCATTCTCGTATGCCTTTTCCGCCCGGGTGCTGAACTTGCCCTTCTTGGTGTGCTCTTCGAGATTGAGCTGGCTCACAAGCGGCCCATCCACGGCCTCTATGATTTCGAGCATCGTGATTTTGCTTGCGGGCTTCGCAAGCACAAAACCGCCGCGCGGGCCTCGCTTGCTGCGAAGGGTATTGGCTCTGACCAACTGCTGTAGTATCTTTAGCAGGTATTCCAGAGGTATATTATATTCCTTGGAAATGGTCTGTGAAAGCACAATTCCGCCTTTTTCACTTTTGGCAATATAGCCGGCTGCCAGTATCCCATAGCCCGTTGACCTACTGATTTTCATTGCGTTCTCCTTTAAATAAAATTTACGTTACACTTCTTGCTTCTTTTCACCGTGCCCACACGCACGTCAACTGTTTCAATGCCCAGGGGTGTGGACATTTATCCGCCGAAGTTTACCCGCCTGCGGCGGGGCAGATTTATCCGCCGGAGGCAGATTTCGAGTGTGTCGAAACTAAAGTTGCCTCGCAGTTTGTATTCGCCATTATCCATTCTGAATTACAAAACGCAACAACTTTTATCAGAAAAAATATCGGATTTGAGAAGTTCTACCAACTCCCCTTTTACAATTCAAGTGTTTTCTTGAAAAAATTTTCACCCCCCTCCCGCCGTTTTCTGTCCTCCGTCCCACGCCCTCCGCAGTTTTAACGAAGGAGGGTCTGTCTTCCGTCCTCCGTTTACCCGCCTGTTCGACGTTGAACGTTGAATGCTCGATGTTCCATGATTGCCCCGCCGATTCCTCATCGGTTAGCCCCGGCTCCTGCCCGCCCCTGCAAGTCGTGGGCAGGGGTCCCCCGTAGTTTTAACGAAGGTGGATGACGGGGTTACTCTTACAAATTTATTCGGGGGTTACCCGCCGCAGGCGGAAATGAAATGAAATTATAAAAGCAGCCGGAAAGTTTGAATTTTCAGATGGAATTGATACTCTATGCTATATGGGAAATACCGGTTAAAGGAATGAATTTATGAAAGTATCAACTTTGCAGGTTGCGACTGTTACTTTAGTTTTTATGGCGATTTGCGGCTGTGCCGTCTCATCCGAATCGCCCCTGCCGATGATTTACGACATGGTACACCACAACCCGGGCGAACCGCTGTACGAAAGCCGGTATAATAATCCTGCGACTCTCAAAGAAATGGGATTCAATGGAAAGGTATATTACCTTTTTGATTCACCCCAACTGGCGGTCAACTGGGATTCAGTCAACCCGGATATCCTGCCCGACGGCTCAGAAGCGGAAAAATGGGTCAATCAAAAGGCAACTCGGCTTCATCGTGAATATAAACGCTGTCAGCAGGCAGGTATCCAGGTATATGCGATGAGCGATTTGATACTTCTCCCTAAACGGCTGATTGAAAAATTTGAAATGGAGAAAACCTTTGGAGACCCAAAGGACCCGAAGACACAGAAGTATCTTCGTCATTTACTTGATTTGATGTTTGAGCAATTTCCCGAACTGGATGGCCTCGTGGTGCGTATTGGTGAGACCTACCTTCACGATGCACCCTATCACAGGGGATTTATTAAGAATAAGACCAGTCCCGAAGAAACAATTGTTCCTCTTATGCAGCTGCTGCGGGAAGAAATTTGTGTCAAGCGGAATAAGCAGCTCGTCTTCCGAACATGGCTTAGCTTTGACAGGGACCTGAAAACCTATATGGCGGTCAGTGATGCGGTTGAACCACACGAGAAACTGACCTTTTCTATCAAGCACTGTGAAGATGATTTTCACAGGGGCAATCCTTTTAGTAAAATCATCGGTCAGGGCCGGCATCGGCAGATTATCGAGATTCAGTGTGCGCGCGAATACGAAGGTAAAGGCGCCTACCCTAATTATATTTCCAATGGCGTTATCGAGGGATTTGAAGAACATAAAATAAGCATGGCCAACGAACAGATTAAGTGCCTTCGCGATGTTTATACAAAAAGTAATCTTCTGAAAGGCATCTGGACATGGACACGCGGCGGCGGCTGGGAGGGTCCGTACATCAGCAACGAACTGTGGTGTGATTTGAATGCCTGGGTAATGGCCCAATGGGCGAACAATCCTGCGTCAAGTGAAGAGTCAATTTTTAACCGATATGCAGGCGAGCGGCTTTGGCTTAAAGGCGATGACGTGAAAAAATTCAGGCAATTGTGCCTGTTATCAGCTGATGCGGCCATACGCGGGCGAGTATCCACATATTCGGATGTGAGTGGCTGGTGGACACGTGACCAGTATATTGGCTGGCCGAAACTGCCGGAAGAAACTGACAGACAGAAACGTCTTCTTGCTCAAAAAGATGAAGCGGTTGATATGTGGGAAAAGATTGTTAAGCTGGCTGACTCGATTAACTTCCCGGACACCGAAACTGCAGAATACGTTCGGGTGTCCTGCCGATATGGTTTGCATCTGTATCGAATTTACCGCTGTGTCTTTAATCTGGCTGCCCTGGAAAAAAGCGATGACAAGATGGCGATACAAAGATGGATTGCAGAATATGATCGGGCGTGGAAGGACTATGTTCAGTTAAAGGACAAAAACCCCTGCTGTGCGACACTCTATAGCCGCACTGAACTGAAACGCTCCTCGTTCAATCCGGCTGCTGATGTTAAAATTGAGAAAATGCGAAAAATAATATCCAGTCAGACCGTTGAGCAGCGATAATCAGCCCACGGCGAACTGCACCATTCTACACTGAATTGGTCTCAGCATTCCCGCCACGATTTTTCTGATAATCAGGTTTATCTTTTTCGGGCGAACCGAGATTGTCGTTAGCACTAAATACTATTCACCAAATATCAATCGTTCTGGCAAGGCACATCAAACTGGCAATAAAAGCATGTTACGCTATCCGCACGACGCGGGACGTAACGAGCCGTGTAACCGCAACCTAACTACGCAACCAGCATCGAGTATCCCGCATCCTACAATCATAAATTGGGAGTGTCTTTGTGTCTTAGTGGTAAAAAAAACGAAAAACCTTTGCCATACACCCCAAAATTTGTTATTTTGCCCGTTTGGCTTAATTTTTCGGCGTTTTTTTGGAGATTTTGTTATGGCGTCATTAAAACCAAGAGTCACTGTTGAATACGGCGAAAAGGCCACGATAGTAACCTTCACGGATGAAAAAATTCTCGAGGAGCGGGATATCGTCGAGCTTCAGGAATCGCTTATGGGGGTTATCGAGCAGACCGAAAAAATAAACCTAATCCTCGATTTTTCAACCGTCAAGTTCCTCTCTTCCGCTGTCCTCGGACTCCTAATTCGAGTCAGCAAAAAGGTTTACGAACAGAATGGTCAGCTCCGCCTCTGCAACATAAGCCCAAGAATTTATGAGATTTTCAAAATAACACGCCTGACGAAAATTTTCGATATATTACCTGACAGGGCATCTGCCGCGGCGAGTTTAGCCGAGGAACACTAAAGGCATAGACAGGCGATTGCCCGATATCAGCATTTGGGGCTGGTTACAGTGCCGAGAGTTTTATGGGTAGTTTTATACGTATGTGCAGGTGTTGAATATGCCTATCAGTCGCTCAGTTGTTGTTTCAAGCACTCCCTCCGCCGTGGTTGACGTTTTTCGTCAGCTCCAGCCGGGCTTACAGGCCAGCAACTTCAGCGAGGAGGACATCTTCGCCGTTCATTTGGCCCTTGAAGAGGCATTCACCAACGCCGTCAAACACGGGAATAAAATGGAACCAAATAAGGCAGTCAAGATTGACTACGCGATTGAGCCGGACAAGATAGAGATTTGTATGACCGACGAGGGGCCGGGGTTTGACCCGGAGGTAATTCCCGACCCGCGATATGGTGACAACCTTTACAAACCCACGGGCAGAGGAATGCTTCTGATGCGTTCGTTTATGGACGTGATAGAATACAGCAAGAAGGGCAACAGCGTGCTAATGATAAGATACCGTGAAAAGCGCAAGCCGTCAAAAAGTGTAGTAGAAAGCAACCCATAGCCGATAATATCCTATTGCAAATCCTGAAAGAAAGGTGTGAGCGGTTTAGTTATATGCGCAGAACAGTATTCCTGCTTTTGACAATTTTCGGATTGGCCGGCTGCGCGCCTGAAGACCAGCCGCCTCGAATAGTTTACGATTTCGAAACCAAGGCGCCGCCAAAGCCGACGCCGATACCGCCGACGCCAAAACCGACGGTTGCCCTGCCATCGACGAGTCCTGTCCCAAATGGGTGGATGCCTTCGCGTTCGGAAAGGGCCTGGTCTGCGATAATAATTCATCATTCCGCCACCGATGAGGGCAATGCGACCATAATCGATAAATGGCACAGGGAAAATAATGGCTGGAACGGCGTCGGTTACGATTTCGTAATCGGCAACGGCACCAACAGCGGCAACGGCGAGGTCGAGCCGACGTACCGCTGGCGAGGACAATTGACCGGCGCACACACCGGCGGCACACCCGGCAACTGGGCAAACGAGGAAGGCATCGGAATCTGCTTGGTCGGCGACTTCGACCGCACAACGCCAACCAGCAAGCAAATGGAATCCCTCGCGAAACTGGTTCGATTCCTGCAGCAGCGATACCACATTCCCAAAAGCCGGGTCTTTGGCCACGGTTCAACGCCCGGCGGGCACGTTACCGATTGCCCCGGCAGGAGATTCCCGATGGCCTGGCTCAAGGCAAACATCTCATATTGAATTAAGACCTCGGACAAAAGACCTAAGACGCGAGAGATTGTCGATTGCTGAATGTCGATTGTCGATTTAATTGAACCACGGATTGGCACCCCCACTGTTTCGCTTTGCGAAACAAATCGTGGGGGCAGGCGTCCCGGAGAGCATATCTATCGTCCTATAAAATCAGGATGGCCCATTGGCGGGGCTGTTTTTCTATATTAGCATCGTCCGGATATATTCCCGTTTATAAGTTGCCGTCAAATAATGCCGATTCAACTCTACGAAGTGAAATTGGCGAGGTTTACCCCGCCCTACAAACTTAAGGAGTCGGCAGGAATGGATACATTCGGTTCATCGTATTCGCCAAGTTGCGTCCTAAACGAGCAGATTGCAAGGCAGGTATTCGATATACTGCCCGAAGACGGGCTAATGATGATAATCATCAGCCGACAGGGCAACTGCTGGC
>Ga0315294_10007468_pt1 | contig 11986 bp, 10 predicted proteins | sample YL17G13_40_MG_FD_203626 | JGI IMG/M metagenome (GOLD analysis project Ga0315294, IMG submission 203626) | Sediment microbial communities from Yellowstone Lake, YNP, Wyoming, USA - YL17G13_40 | ecosystem: Environmental > Aquatic > Freshwater > Lake > Sediment | place: USA: Wyoming | collected...
ATCTTTAAATTTTGTTAAGCGTTTTTCATGAATCCTTTTCTGTGTTTATCTGTGTTCATCTGTGTCCAATAAAATTTTTTTGGTTGCGGCGCAGCCGCGCTAAGTTTATCTGTGTCCCATTAGGTTTCTTCCCTCTGTGTTCTCTGTGACCTCTGTGGCTCATCTGTTTTTCGAAAGTGCTCTGCCAGGGCCTGAACCAGCGCCGGGATGGTGTACTCCGCGGGCATGACCGCGGTTTTGATTCCCAATTCTCGGGCCTTTTCCGCGGTAATGGGGCCGATGGAGGCCACCGGAATACCGGCGGTCAGCGCCCGCGCCTTCTCCTTCCCCAGCATCTCCGCGAAATTGCTCACCGTCGAAGAGCTGGTGAAGGTTACCGCCGAAATCTCCCCCTTCTTCAGCAGCTCCCGGATTTTGGAGACATTCTCTTTCGGAAGGACGGTCTGGTACACCTCGACCACATCCACCGCCGCACCCGCCTTCCTCAGCTCCTCCGGAAGGACATCCCGGGCCACCCTGGCCCGGGGGATCAGAATGTTCTTGCCCTTCAGCTTTTCTTTCTGGAGGCCTTCCAAGATGGCCTCGGCCCGGTATTCTTGGGGAACGAAGTTCACCCGGATTTTCAGGGCTTCCAGCGCCTCGGCGGTCTTCGGGCCGATGGCGCAGACCCGTGGGCCCTTTAAATTTCTCACATCCCGCCCCAGGGCTAAGAGCCGGTCCACCAAAAACTTCACCCCGTTGGCGCTGGTGAATATAATCCAATCATACATCATCATTTGTTGAAGGCCATGATCGACGTCAGCCCAGCTTTCCGGGGGAAGGATTCCGATGGTGGGAAACTCGACGGGAATTGCGCCCAGGGCCCGCAGTCTCTCGGAAAGGTCGCTGGCCTGCTCCCGGGCCCTGGTCACCAGGATTTTCTTCCCGAATAGCGGGAGGGTCTCAAACCAGTTCAGTTTATCCCGGAGCGCCACCACCTCGCCCACCAGGATGATGACCGGCGGTTTGAGTTTGCGGGCCCGGGCGACCTCGCCGATGTTGGAGAGTGTGCCCAGGACGGTTTCCTGCTCGGGAAGGGTTCCCCAGCGGATCAAAGCCACAGGAGTCTCCGGGTCGCGGCCGTTTTTCATGAGCTCCCGGGCGATGCGGCCCAGGTTTCCCACTCCCATGAGGAAGACCAGCGTTCCGATTCCCGTGGAGATCTTGTCCCAGGCAATCTTCGACTCCCCTTTGGTCGGGTCTTCGTGGCCGGTGATAAAAGCCACGGTGGAGGTGAAATCCCGGTGGGTCAGGGGGATCCCGGCGTAGGCCGGCGCGGCAATGGCCGAGGTGACCCCGGGAACAATCTCAAAGGGAATCCCAGCCCGGGCCAATTCCTCGGCCTCTTCTCCCCCCCGGCCGAAAATAAACGGATCCCCCCCTTTCAGGCGGGCCACCGACTTCCCCTCTTTCGCCCTGGCGATGATCAAATCGTTGATCTGATCCTGAGGAAGGGTGTGATCGCCCCCCTTCTTCCCCACATAGATCTTTTCCGCTCCTTCCTTGATGTGGCCGAGCAGCTGCTCATTGGCCAGGTAGTCATAGACGACCGCATCCGCCTTTTCCAGACACTCAAGCCCCTTGACCGTGATCAGTCCCGGGTCCCCGGGCCCCGCTCCGATGAGGTAAACGATTCCGGCGCTCATGCCTTTTTATAGACCTCTTGTAAAATTTCCCCGGCTCCCCTTTGCAGCAGGTCCCCGGCCAATCGCTCGCCCAGTTCCTTGTTCTTTTCCAGGGGCCCCTCTTCTTTTCCCCTCACCACCTTCCTGCCGTCCACCCCCGCCACCAGGCCGGTCAATATGAGTTTGCCCGACTCGATCCGGGCATATCCGGCAACGGGAACCTGGCATCCACCCCCCAATCTCTGCAGGAAGGCCCTTTCCGCCAGGACCGATATCTGCGTGGCAAGATGATTGAGCGGTTCCACAACCTTTCGGACCCTTTCATCCTCCTCGCGAGTTTCGATGGCCAGCGCCCCCTGGCCGATCGCCGGGACCATCGTCTCGGGGTCGAAAAATTCCGATATCCGATCCTCCCAGCCCATCCGGTGCAACCCGGCGGAGGCCAGGATCACCGCATCCAGGTCCAGGGCGGTGAGTTTCCTTAGGCGGGTGTCCAGGTTTCCCCGGAGAGGAACGACCTCCAGGTCCGGCCTCAGGTTCAGAAGCTGAGCCTGCCTCCTGAGGCTTCCCGTTCCCACCTTCCCCCCCTCGCGGATTTCTCCGAACCTCTTTTCGCCCCGAGACACCAGGGCGTCCCGCGGGTCTTCCCTTTCGGGAAAGGCGATTAAATCCAGGCCCTCCGGAATGACCGCCGGCAGATCCTTGGCGCTGTGTACCGCCAGGTCCACTTCCTTTCGGGCCAAAGCCTCCTCAATCTCCTTGACGAATAATCCTTTCCCCCCAATTTTGAAGAGGGGAAAATCCAGTTTGTCGCCGGTGGTCTTGATATGGACCAGCGTGACGGTCACCTCGGGATTCAGATCCTCCACCCGCTTTTTTACCCAGTTGGCCTGCTGGAGGGCCAGAAGGCTCGCTCGAGTCCCCAGGCGGAGTTCGATCTTCCTTGTTGGTTTGTCCATCTGGCTTTCTTATTCCAACTTTCCTTAAGAGCACCTTCCCCTAAATCCGTTTTCCCACTTCCCGGAAATTGAATAGGGTGGATTTCTCCCTAGTTTTCTGCTTAAACACAGGGCTCCCTTGGCGGATGAAGGCTTTGCTCTAAACTACTAACGTGCAGGCTCTCTAAATTTTGCAAAGGATATTTTCTTGGGAAACGGGTCTCTGAAATCCCCCCCAACCCCCCTTTTTTAAAGGGGGGCGAGGGGGGATTTCTGGGAGGCGTGTTGTCCGGGCAAACCCTATCATTTGATTGCTCATCCGCCGCGCTGGATGTTCTCTGCTCTATGCTCTCTGCTTTTTTTCCCACTTCAAACCCAATTCCTTCAACGAATACCCGGGTCCCAGGACTCGGATCAGACGCCGATTCAGCTCCCGGAATTTTTTTCCCCTGATCAGGGGCAGCAGGTCTTCGCCGACCAGCTTCCGAAAGATCTTCTGATTCCTCGGCTGCCCCAGGCCCAGGGGGAGGAGCTTCTCTCTCACCCTTCCCAGCAGTTTCAGCAAGCCCTCATATTCCGGGCCGACTTCCTTCTCGAGTTTTTGCCGGAGAACCCGGGCCAGCGCGGGGCTCTTCCCGGAAGTGGAGATGGCCACCAGAAGATCTTTCTTCTCCACGATGGAGGGAACGATGAAGCTGCTGTGCGCCGGGTCATCCACCACGTTGACCGGAATCCGGCCCGCCGCCGCTTCCCGGAAAATCCGCTCGTTGATGGACCGGTCATCGGTTGCCCCGATGGCCAGGAAAGCCCCCCGCAGATCGCTTTTCCTGTAGGCCCGGGAAAGATGGGAAATCCTCTCGCGCTCCTTCAGCCGGGCAAGCGAAGCCGTCAGTTGCGGGCTTATGACTTTGACCCGGGCGCCCGCCCGGAGGAGGGTTTTGACCTTCCGCTCCGCCACCCGGCCCCCGCCGATGACCACGCAGAGCCTTTCCTTGAGGTCCAGAAATACAGGGTAATATCTCATGGCTGTGCGAGACGCCCGAAATTCCGGAGGATTTTGAGCCCGGCCGACTGGCTCTTTTCCGGATGAAACTGGCAGGCAAAGAGATTGCCCTTTCCCACGCTGGACGCGAATTCTCCGCCGTAGTCAGTGGTCGTGGCGATGATCTCCGGATCCTGGGGTACCGGCAAATAGGAATGGACGAAGTAAAAATGGGTTCCCTCTTCGATTCCCTCCAGCGCCGGGATCGGTTTCCTGATCCGGACCGAGTTCCAGCCCATGTGGGGAACCTTGAGGGAATCTTTGGCCCGAGGGGCTCCCGGCAGGGAAAAAGGGAAGCGGATTACTTCCCCCTTGAAAACATCCAGTCCCCGGTACCGAGAAAATTCTTCGCTTTCAGAGAAGAGGAGCTGGAAGCCCAGGCAGATTCCCAGGAAGGGTTTTCCGCTCTGGATGAATTCCAGGATCGGATCGACGAGGCGAAGACGCTCCAAATTCTCCATGGCCTTCTTGAAAGCCCCCACTCCGGGCAGAACCATACCATCAGCCCTGCCGATCAGCGTAGGGTCCTGGGTCACCACCGCCGGGAATCCCACCCGCTCCAGCGCCTTGTGGACGCTCCGCAAATTTCCCATGCCGTAATCGACGATGACGATCACAGCTTCCCTTTCGTGGAAGGAATTCCTTTTATCTTTTCATCCCGGGAGACGGCCTGGCGCAGAGCCCGTCCCAGCGCTTTGAAAAGGGATTCCACCATGTGGTGTCCGTTGCTCCCGTAAGCAACCTTCGCGTGAATCGTTACCGCCGCATTGTTCACCAGGGCCTGGAAGAATTCCTTCACCAGTTCCGTGTCAAAATCCCCGATTTTCCGCCGGCGGAGGGAAAAGTCAAAAACCAGGCAGGGCCTCCCGGAAAGGTCCACGTGAACCGAGGCCAGGCTTTCGTCCATGGGGACGAAGGCCGACCCGTATCGGGCAATCCCCTCTTTCCCCCCCAGGGCCTGTTTGAGAGCATGTCCCAGGCAGATCCCTATATCCTCCGCCGTGTGATGATCATCCACCTCCCGGTCTCCCCGGGCTTTCACCTTTAAATCGAAGAGCCCGTGGGCCGAAAATAGGCTGAGCATGTGATCCAGGAAGGGAATGGAGGTTTTGACCTGATGTTTTCCCGAACCGTCCAGGTTGAGGTCCAACCAAACCTCGGTCTCTTTTGTCTTCCGCTCGATCTTCGCCTTCCGTCCCATAATTCTTCCTTTTTTGAAACTGTTTATCCGCAGATTACGCAGATTACCCAGAGAGCACAGAGATATTAATGCTACGAATAAGATTCCTTAGACGTTCGTATTTGTTCTTAACGCTTCATCCGTGTCGATCCGCGTTCATCCGCGTCCCATTCCATCTTTTGTCTTTGGGTTTTTTCAATACGAAATCGGTGTTCATCTGTGTTTATCGGTGTCCTATCAGGTTTTTATTCATTAATTATTTTATAAAGTTATCATTACCTTACGCACAAATCAAGAAAGAAAGGGGGAAGGAAGACGGCGTTGCCCGAAATTGTACAGATGGGAAAGAGTTTTTACCGCTGCATCCAGGTTCGGATAGACCGGAAACTTCTTTTCCGAAAAAGTCCTCTTGATCATTAGGTTGTAGTGCCGATCCTCCTCGTCTTCCAGGTAGGGATCCAGGGAAACACAGATCAGCACCGGCTTTCTCTCTTTGTCCCGGGCATGCTCGCATCCTTCCATCATCAGGTCGATTAAGGCCTTCATGTGGGCCCCGACTCCCTGCCCCATCGCCCGCCGCAGATACCGAAACTGATCGAATTGAAAAACCAGGGAGTGAATGTTGCGGTCCGAAGCCACGATCCGGATGATGTCGGCGATATTCCCCGAGGTGGATAAATTGTAGTATATGGGCCAGGCGTCGAGAGGATTCCCGATGCTGGTTCCCGCAAGGGGGACCAGCCTGCGAAGCGCCTCCAGGGTCTCCCGGGAAAACCGGGGAATTTCCATCCCCACCTTCAGGCACAGGTCCGTCTGGATCACGCTGAAGCCACCGGAGTTGGTAATAATGGAAAGGGCCCGGCCCGCAGGAAGAGGGGAGCATTCCAGGGCCATGACCGTGCTCACCATCTCATCGAAGCTTTCCACCTGAATCGCTCCGGTCTGCCTGAAGAGAGACGTCCAGATTTCAGGGGCTCCGGTCAGGGAAGCCGTATGGGAGGCAGCCGCCCTCATCCCCTGCTCGGTCATCCCTCCTTTGATGGCGATCACCGGCTTTCGCCCGGCCGCCCGGGTCAAAGCCCTTTTCAGGCGCCCGCCATTCCGGGTTCCTTCAACGTAAAAGGCTATCATTTTTGTTTCCGGATCGTCGGCCAGGTATTCCAGGAAGTCAGGACCGTCCAGGTCCACGGCATTGCCGTAACTCACCACCTTGCTGAACCGCAGGTTTTTGGTCTTGGCAAAATAGGAGAAGCATTCGGCCACGCTTCCGCTCTGGGCCACGACTCCGATATGGCCCCCTTCTTCCGGCGCCTCCGGGACGATGGCCAGCCCCGACCGGGGGCAGTAGACCCCGAAGCAATTCGGGCCGATGACCCGGATCCGGCCCTCGGCCACCTGTTTCAGCCGCTTCTCCAGTTCGATCCTCTCGGGGATTCCCGTCTCGCTGAAGCCGGCGCTGTATATCTGCGCGACCTTGACTCCCTTTTGAATGCACTCTTCCAAAACCTGGGGGACAAGAGGGGCCGATACGATGACCATGGCGTAGTCAATCCCGGATTCCACGGCCGAGAGGCTGGGGTAGCACTTCTTGCCCCGGACCTCCGTGTATTTCGGGTTCACCAGAAACAGGCGGTCTCTGATTTTCGTGCTCATCTGGGCGAGGGTGGCCAGGTCCTGGGGGGACGCTCCGATGATGGCCACCGACCTGGGGTTGAAGATCGAATCGAACAACCGGGCCTCGCTTTCCATCTGGGGTCCTCCATCCGCCCTGCAGGCGCGTCAATTCCATATCGGGTGATCCAACAATAGAATAAAAATTCTCCCCATGCAAGTCCAGGACCGAGGCAGACGGGAAACCGGGAGCCCTTCATTTCCTCCCGATTTTTTTCAATGAAACAACCCCATCGGCCGATAAGGTATTCAGGAGATTCACTTCCCTGGAAGAAAGAAAGGAAAAACGATGGTTGGCTGGGTAGCCTTCATTCTCGGATTATTCATCGTCGGCGTCGCCGCCGCCAAGCAATTGGGCCATATTTACTGCGCCCCGGTAGCGGTTGGATGGTATATCCTCCTGCTGCGGGCGTCAAAAAAGAAAAGGCAGAATATTTGAAGGACCGGCGAGGGACCTACTCGCCTCCCCCGTAGGAATACTATTCCCTCCGTCCGGGAACAGGGTCCTTTCATCCCAATCTTAGGACTTGTTACCTCTCTGTCTGAGCCTCCTCCCGCCTTCCGCTTTCCGTAAAAGAAAGGCAGCCCGCCGTCCGGGGGCAGGAAAAAATTGAATTTTCTTCAGCCGCGGACGGGAAAGACGATTCCATCGGGATCACCCTTCGGTCCTTTGTCCTGCCGCCGGGATCCGGGGACGATTTCCCGCTCGGCCATCCGGTGTCGCTCCGGGTGTCCCCCGGAACCCCCGTGGAAAAACTCCTGGAGAAGATTTTTGCCGAAAGGAGGAACCAGGTCGGACTGGTGGCCATCAACGGGAGGGTGGCCGAAGGAAAGATGCCCCTGGCGGACGGCGACAGAGTGGACGTTTTTGAACTCCTCGGGGGCGGATAAAGGAGGGGTCCGCCCCGGTGGGAAGCATTTTTAAGTTTTTTCTCTGAATTCCGATAATCTGGACATAAGCAGGGGGATCTGGACAGGAAATCCGATTGGGGAAAAATGCCGTCACCTGCCTGAAAGATTTCGAAAAAGGAAAAGGATCGCAGGAGCCTGGATGACCGACGAAACGATTCAAGAGGATGGATGGGAGCCTCTTCACGAAGGAGGAGAGACTTTTGTAAACGGAATCCAGGTGCGGGAAGAAGATGCCGCGAAATACCCTTCCGAGATGATCCAGGATTCGGAGGAAAATTGCACCGAGGAAGAACGCCGGAGTCTGTACCAGAAAATCCTGGCGATGAGCACTCCGGATAAGTTTCGCCTGGCCATCCATGCCAACCGGGAAGTAAGGAACCTGCTCATCCACGACCCGAAAAGGATGATCTCCCTGGCGGTCTTGAAAAATCGAAGGATCAATGATAAGGAAATTTTGCAGTATGCCCAGAGAAAAGATCTCTCCGACGATGTGATCTCCGCCATCGGCAAAGACCCTAAATGGAAAAAGAGCTATCCCATGAAGTTGGCCCTCGTCACCAATCCCAAAACCCCTCTTCCCCTGTCCATCAATCTGTTGCCCCACCTCCAGGAGAGAGACCTCAAATCATTATCCCGCGACAAAGATGTGGCCCCCGCCTTGAGGCGGAAGGCCCAAGAATTAGTCCATCAAAGGAATAAAAAATAAACGGATGAGCCTTTAACCAGACCTGCCACCTGGCTTATGGCTTCCTAAGCCGGCCAAGCCAGAACCAAACAGGATGTAGGAGAGGTCACACGTTTCGCGTGATGGCTCCTACCATTGGATATTCTTTTCCGCACCATTTCATTTTAAAGTCGAGTCGGGCATTTCCTTCTTACCAACCGGGCCGAAATCGCCCCCCGAGCGGTGAAACCCCGTTCCTGGTCCGCTTCGTTTTCCTTGACGAAAAAAGAGCCATGTGGTATTTGGTTTCCACATCGAGTCCTGAGTAAAATGGCCCGGCGAGAAGAAACCAAACCCTCCCCTCTTTCCTCCCCTGCATTAGAGGGAGAGGGATGAGACGGAGGGATCAATAGAGAAAGGGAGGTAAGAAGATGATTTCGGTTATCGCGAAGTTACCGGTGAAAGAAGGAAAAATGGAGGAAGCCATTTCGGTCTTCAAGGAGCTCATGGTCCAGGTGGCCAAGGAAGAAGGCACCCTGAGTTACACCATCAACCAGGGGAAATCCATTCCCAACACCCTGGTGGTCATCGAGCGGTACAAGGACCAGGCCGCCCTGGATGCCCACTCTTCCTCGCCCCATTTAAAAGCCTTCCTGCCCAAGAGTGCAGGGTTCATGGCCGGAAAGCCCGAGATCACGGTGATGGAGGAAATCCACTCCATCAAATGACTTAGTAAACACCTAACCCGGCCAAGCCGGAACCAAAGGGAATGGTGTAGGGGCGGCCCTACGTGGCCGCCCGCAAGAGGGGCAACCACGCAGGGTTGCCCCTACCATTTTGTCTCCATTTTGCGTGCGATTTCACTCGTAAGCGCCTACGCTTTTTCCGCGACTACGCGCGGAAAAAGTGGCCCTGCAGCCAGAATCCGTAGGGGCGGTTCGCGAACCGCCCTTACACCGGTCTCGCAAAGTGAATATTTCCTTCTTACCAACATGTTGGTATTAGTTGGGCGCTAAGCGCCTAATACAAACGATGCAAATATAGTTACCGTCATTGCGAGCCCGGAGGGCGTGGCAATCTCGTTTTTGTTTGAGATTGTCCCGCCTTTGGCGGGATCGGTCCGCTCCTCGCAATGACAAATTACTTATTTCGTTTGCATTAGCCTCCCCACCCGAAACAATTCCGCGAGCAAAGTGCGGGGATTTCCCTGCCTTGCATTTCCCCTTACACCCGACACCCTACACCCTGCCTCCGCCCCCTGCTCCCTGCACCCTGCACCCTGTTTTTTACGGCCTAATTCCTCTTTTTTTCGGCCCCAGCTCGCTGGGAAGCAGCCGGTAGGCGGTTTCGATCCATTCGCAGAGCAGCGGCCTCGTGTCGCGCGGGTCGATGATTTCTTCGACCCCGAACATCTCGGCCGTGCGAAAGGGGGAGGTTACCTTGGATAACCGTTTCTCGATCTCCTCCCGGAGCGCCCGCGGGTCCTCCGCCGCTTCAATCTGGCGCCGGTAGGCCGCCTGCACGCCCCCTTCAATGGGAAGGGATCCCCAATCACCCGAAGGCCAGGCGTAGCGTAAATTCAGGCGCGAGTGGTTCCCGTGGGCCGCCCCGGCCACGCCGAAGACCCGTCTCAGGATGATGGAACACCAGGGGACCGTGGCCTGGTACACGGCAAAGATATAGCGGGCGCCAAAGCGGATGGTGGCCTGTTTTTCCGCATCCACGCCGATCATGAAGCCCGGGTTGTCCACAAAATAGACCACTGGCAGGTGGAAGGTGTCACACAGGTCGATGAAGCGCACCATCTTGTCGGCCGCGTGCGCGGTAACCGCCCCGCTGTAGAACTTCGGGTCGTGGGCCATCACCCCCACGGGCCGCCCCGACAGCCGGGCCAAGCCCGTGACCACCGCACGCCCATGCTTCGGGCCGATCTCGAAAAAAGACTCTTTGTCGAGGACCATTTCCAGGATGCGCCGCACCGGGTAAGGGAGACGCTTGTTCTTGGGGATGATCCGGACCAGCTCTTCCTCGCGGCGGTCGGGCGGGTCTGTGGCCTCTTTTACCGGGGGCAGATTGTAGACTGAATCCGGCATATAGGAGAGAAAACGCCGGATCTGTTCGAAGGCCTCTTCTTCCGAAGCCACTTCATTGTCCACCGCGCCGAATCCGCTGGTATGGATCTGTGAGCCACCCAGCTCTTCCTTCCCCACCTTTTTCCCGAATGCCGCTTCCACCACCGGGGGCCCGGCCACAAAGAGCTGGGCTGTTTTTTGCGGCATGACCGAGAAATGAGAAAAGACGACCCGGGCCGCGCCCAGCCCGGCCACCGATCCCAGGGCCGCGCTCATGACCGGCACGGTGGAGAGGAGCGGTTCCATGATCTCCATGGCCGGATTGGCGGGAATGTAGGTGCGGTCCATCTTCTCCAGGTATTTCACGCTTCCTCCCCCGCCGGTTCCATCCACCAGACGGATCATGGGCAGGCGGAGGTCCAGGGCCATCCGTTCCGCATAGGGCGCCTTTCGTCCGATGGCCGCGTCCGCCGCCCCCCCGCGAATGGTAAAGTCGTCGCCTCCCACCACCACTTTGCGGTTATCGATTCTTCCCGTCCCCATGATGAAGTTCGAAGGAAACAGCTTGACCAGACGGTCTCCCTCAAAACCGGGAATCCCGGTAATGGCGCCGGTTTCGTGGAAGCTTCCTTTATCCAGCAGCCGGTCGATCCGCTCCCGCACATTCAGCCGGCCGGCGGCGCGGTGACGCGCCAGGTTCTCCGGCCCCCCCATCTGGGAGGCCAGGGACTCGCGGAGGCGAAGCTCCTCTACCTCATCCAGCCATCCTTGATCCGCATCATCCTTTGAACCGCCCATGCCATCCTCCTCAGGGTCTTGCTTCCCGAATAAGGTAAGCTCTTTTTTAGAACGAACTGACAGCGCAGCCAATGATGATAAAGAATTGCCCCTTTGACTTTGAATAATCAAGGAATATGGCTTTTGCTCCACGCGATCGATTCCGAGGATGGCCTTAGGGAGCCTTATCTTGGTCCCCCGGGGGACAGGAGAGCAGGTTTTTCAGTCAGGCCCAGGTAAACACTACTTTCCCCGTTTCCCCTGACTCAAAGATCTTGTAGGCCTCGGCCGCTTGCTCCAGACGGAAACGATGGGTGATCAGCTTTTTTAACGGGAGCTTGCGTTCGGCCACGTATCTGGCCACTTCTCCCAGGCCGATCGTGCTCATCGTCCAGGAACCGTGTATGGTCAGCTGCTTGTGCATGATGTCCCGGCTCACGTCGAAAGAGGTCTCACCCCCCTCTCCGACAAAGCAGGCCCGGCCATAGATCCTGGCGCTCTTTACGGTATTGATCCGGGGTTGGGGGATCCCCGTGCAGTCGAGGGTGGCGTCCGCCCCCTCCCCGTGGGTCAAGCTCTTTATGGCCTCTACCGGGTCCCCTTCGCGGGGATCGATGGCCACATCACATCCCAAACTCTTCGCCAGATCCCGCCGATACGCTACCGGTTCCACCACCAGGACTCGAGCGCCCGTCGCCACGCCGAAAAGGGTTGCGCTGAGGCCCACCGGCCCCTGGCCATAAATGGCGAAGGTATCCCTGCCGGAGAGGTCCAGCCTCTTCAACGCATCGTAGGCGGTGCCCGTCCCACACGCGCAGGCGGCCCCTTCTTCGTAGCTGAGGCCTTCAGGCATCGGCACGCAGGCGGTCTCGTGGACCGCGATGCGCTCGGCATGCCCTCCATGATTCGTTCTGCCGTAGTAAAGCTTTTTCGCCCCTGGATCGATGCACATCTGGGAATACCCGACCTGGCACCATCGACAGCGTCCGCAGCCAAGATAATGATGGATGATCACCCGGTCACCGATCTTGATGTTTTGCACCCCGGGACCCACCTCGATTACCCG
>Ga0315294_10007469_pt1 | contig 11984 bp, 9 predicted proteins | sample YL17G13_40_MG_FD_203626 | JGI IMG/M metagenome (GOLD analysis project Ga0315294, IMG submission 203626) | Sediment microbial communities from Yellowstone Lake, YNP, Wyoming, USA - YL17G13_40 | ecosystem: Environmental > Aquatic > Freshwater > Lake > Sediment | place: USA: Wyoming | collected...
GGGATGCTCGTGGGATTAACCGTCGGCATATTTACAGGCATCTATCACATTCACAACTTAGAAGATTTCAACTCCGCATTCATCTGGCTCATCGGCGTGCTGGCGGGCGGAGCAATAGCTTGCCTTGTCGGTCTCGTAGATGATATATTCAACTTAAAACCCTGGCAAAAGATATTAGGCCAAATTACAGCGGGCATCATTTTAGTTTTGATCGGCATCAGGCCTGCCCTGTATTATCTGCAGACACTTTTCAACATAAAAATTACCGAAACCACGGAAATGATTTGGGGAATCCCAATCATAATTTTCTTTGTGCTCGGTGCAACGAATTCACTAAATCTTCTGGATGGTCTGGACGGCCTTTGCGCAGGAGTTACTGTGATAATTACCCTTGCGATGCTGCTGTTGGCAATTCATTTAGGGACGTGGGGGTTCAGTGAAGTTGGCGACCCTGTTCGGGTAATAATATGTCTGGGACTTGTCGGTGCGGTCTGCGGCTTTTTGCCCTTTAATCGTCATCCCGCCAAGATATTTATGGGAGATGCCGGCAGTATGCTACTCGGATTTGTAATAGCGGCTCTTATGATGATGTTTGCGCAAGAGGGGCCGAGATGGTGGATGGCTTCCATAGCAGCTTTCGGTCTGCCGATACTCGATACAGCGGTGGCACTTCTGAGACGATTTCTTAACAAGCGGCCATTATTTGTTTCCGACCGCGGACACATATACGACCAGATGATTGACAGGGGGATACCACTGAAAAGGACCGTCGCTATCTGCTACGGATTGGCTGCGATGTATGCGCTAATCGGCATCGTTATGAGTCAGATAAGAACCAGGTATGCTCTGATTGTGTATATACCTGTCTTCATAATCTCGGGAATCGTAGTTTGGAAGAAAGGGTACTTGAAGATGGAGGGCCTCCGCGGAGCAATTCGAAAGGAGCCATAACCTCTTATCCCTTTGCATCATCCAACGGGGGTAAAGCGGGTTATAAACTCTACGGTCCTTCTCGCCGTTCTTTCATCAACACGCGGATGCAAAGGTAAATTTACAACTTCGTTGCTTGCTTTTTCGGCTTCCGGGCACATTCCGACCTCGTAGTCATAAACTGCCAAAGGCGTCTCAATAGGGTGCAGCGGACATTCAAACCAGCTTCCAAGCTCGATGCCTGCTCTTGCGGCCTCTGAGAGTGCTCTGTGCTTTTGAGCAATTCTCACGGGGTATCTTACCATAACCGGCTCCGATAATTGCCTGTCATAGAATCTTGCCTTCCAGCCCTTTTCCTCAAGAAGCTGGTCGTAGAGCTTGGCCATTTTTTTTCGATAAGAAATATTCTGTTCAATCTTCTGAATCCGGACAAAACCCAAGCGGGCCTGCAGCGAACTCATATCCTTAAAGAAGTCGCGAGCCATTATCGGCTCGAATTCAGCTCTGCTCGATGACCCTACAACGGCCCCTTTTGTGGTAAGGTAGCGAAAGACGCTTTGCGCAAGAGCAGTAGTCCTCGGATAAACAAATAATTTGTATGCGACTAACTGCGCCCAGAGCATCATAACTTCCTTCCTTGAAGGTGAGCACATTTCATTAGCTCGCAGGGATTCAATTCTTTCGGCCAGCTTTGCATCGCCTGTTATTGCCATTCCTCCCAGCCCGGTCGTATAAGGTTTATTCCACTGGAATGAAAAATATGCGGCTTTGCCGAATGTCCCCATCAATTTACCCTTGTATTTTGAACCAAGAGCAAGGCAGCAGTCTTCGAGCACGGCTATCCTCCTCTTATCAGCGATACTCATAATTGCATCCATCCGGCAAGGATAACCATAAGTATGCTGAGCAATAATGACTTTGGTATTAGCTGAAATTTTCTCCTCTAAAAGCTCTATGTTAATATTGAAAGTATCAGGTTCAATGTCCACATAAACCGGCTTGGCGCCGAGATACTTGATTGGGTTGACATTCATTACACAGGTATAGCCCGGCAGTATGACTTCGTCACCGGGACCGACCCCCATCGCCTTCAATATAGCATACAAAGCCACCCTGCCCTTCCAAAATGCAAAGGCATGTGAGACATCGAATAAGCGGGCAAAAGCATCTTCGTATTTACGGAGGTAAATGTTCACACCTCTAACCCTTCGCCGGAGCACCGGAACCGCTATTGCGGCTCATCGCTCTCTGATCTTTCGATTACCGGCACATCATAACTCTGCCGACGGTAGAGCCGAATCATAGCGCAAGCCTTGCGAATGGTATAACTCTTTGGAAAAATCTTATTTAACACTCTAAGGCAGGGTTCTTGTGCCGGTGAAAATAAACATCGCATCGTCTTTGAGAAAACAATTCGCTGTTTGATAGGCTGCATTGTAATACCCATATTCAGCTTGAAAGAATCAAGTGCCGAGACCGACTCGAGGGAGCCCAAACCATAACATATCTTTTTACCCGGGTTATTCTGAAAGAAGTGGCGGGTTGCCTCATAGAACAAAACATTGCTCGGTCGCTTTTTCAAAAGGGCCGTTGATGAATGTGTCAGCAGCCAATTCCACCAGTCCTCAAATTCGGCGGCAACCAGAAACGTGCCCAATTTGCCCTCCGCAAATACACCCCATGCGGTAATGCCTGGAGTGCCTTTCCCCGCCTCGCAGTATTTCCCCCAGTATTTGGGGTCGGTGTAAATAGTTTCACGTCCCTGGCGCTCCGCTGTGTCGCGGTTCAAAGCAAGCCCGTGTTCAGCCAGAAAGTCGAAGTCGATTTGCTCGAATTTACAATTTGCCAGCCCCTGGCGTGTCTGTCGTCTTGCTTCACGTTCCAGCCGCGATAAATCATAACTCGGGTCGGTGTTCAACTCCAGTGAGCTGGGGAATCCAAAAGCGTTAATGGGGGCTGGGTAGCGAATGGCACGTAACTTGTGCTGACGAAACAACTCGTTGATTTCATCTTCACCTGGTTCGATTAGTTTATAATAAGGGAAAGAAAGCAAAACTTTCGGCTGCACCTCATACCACCACGAACTCTTACTGCAAATTGTATGCTGCCCTATTTTCCGGAAGAACTCAGCCATCGGATTGGATTCGCCTGTCATAATCAGGTCCTCCTTTTCTATTGCCCTAACAGCTCACAGAACAGTTCAAGATGCCCCTGCCATACTAATTCCTGGCGAAACTCCCGCTCTACGCGTTCTCGACCTTTGCGTGCCAGTTCTTGACGTAACTGTGGTTCGTCAATAAGTCTTTTTATGGCGTTCCTCAAAGCTCCACTGTCTGCACGTGGCACCAACAAGCCGGTTATGCCATTCTTTACCGACTCGCGACAGCCCATAATGTCGCTGGCTACTACCGGCAACTCCATCGCCGAGGCCTCAATAGGGACATTTCCAAAACCCTCCCGATAACTGGGAAACGCTACAATATCCGCTGCAGTATAGACCGGAGCAGGCTCGACACGCCAGGGCAAGAGATGAATGCGAGGATGATTTTCTATAGAGTTAATCACTTCAGGTTCCAACGGGTCAGTAAGCTCATAGTTGCCCAAGAGAAGCAGATGCAGATTCGGATATTCCTCAGACAGCGACTCAAACGAGTGAACCAGCTCATTTGTTCCCTTGTCTCTGCGGAGCCAGCCCACAAATAGAATCAACAAGTCATCTGCGCCTATGCCAAACTGCTTTCTAATCTGCTGGCCAGCAGCGATATTTTCCTTAGTTCGTGTAAAGCGGCTCAGGTCAACGCCGGCACTTGAACCAGAACCAATAACACGTATCTTATGGGCAGGACAAAGACCTTCTTTCACCATAATCTCGCCGAGCTCATGAGAAATCGGGACGACAACGCTCGACAAATTACACGTAAGCCATTCGCATTTATTTATTAACTTGCGGCGCCAGCCGGTCATATTCTCATAGGCCCTGCCGCGAAGCAGATAAATAACTTTTCGATGACCACTTAATAGCGCTGCTAACGCACCCAGAAACGACGCTTTAGGTGTGGAAATGTGGAGCAGTTCAAAACGGTTCCACAGCAAAATCCACCATAACCGTATCAGAGATATCGTGTCTTTGATGAGGCTCGGATATCGCTCCATAGGCACGACATAGGTCTTTACTCCCAGCTTATGCACTTTTTCGTGTTGTTCCGGGCCCGGCCCCGTAATGCAAGAGACATCAAAACCATTATCCATCCACAGCGACCACTGTTTGCGCAACAGCGTCAGCGCAATTGAGGGGTTAACTATAACACACAATTTGATGATATTCCTACTCATATCACCAAACTTAATGTGTACTTAGATTTTTGCATAAAACTACGTTTATTGCACGCGAATTCGGAAGGAGTGATACTATCACCTCCCTATATAAAAGAGCACTTTTGTAAAATATAGTAGAGGGCCGATGATAATATCGCAAAGGATCAATGGACCGACTGTATATTACTTTGAACCCGTAATGTTCGACAATATCTTTAACTTCGCCCATTGTATATGTACGAACATGGCCAAAACCATGTGAGCATCCCTGGAATACTTTATATAAGGGATCTAAAACCGGGTATCCAAAAACAACTTTAATTCTATTCTCAACTCGAGCAAAATTTGGAACAGAGAAAACCAGCAAACCCTCGGGTTTTAGCACCCCCTTAATTTGACCAAATACATGATCATATCCCATTGGCAGATGTTCCATTACTTCTGTAAAAATACATATGTCAAAAGTTCCATCTCCAAAAGGGAGATCTCCATGTAGTAAGTCACATTGTTTATGCAAAATCCCGAATTTTTTGCACCGTTCGGCAAAAATATCCGTTAAATCAATAGTAAATATTTTTTGATTAAGACAAAAACTATAAATAAAGGTTAAAGGCGATGCACCGATATCAAGTAATTTTGCACTCTCTGCCGTTTTATTCGGTAACATTGAAAGCCCTTTTCGAATAAGGTTTAGGTTATGCAGGCAAGATTGAAGGTGATTTTTCAAGTAATCTATCTCCCCTTCTCTGGTTCCATTCATGCAGTTATCATCCGGCGTTTTTTCTGTATCCTCTAACAATCTTAAAACTGCATCAATGAAAGACTGATCTTTAGTACCCGAGAACTTTTTTACAAACTTCCGGTCCATTCTGTTATCGTTCTTTAATATTGGCTCCAGCATCGTTTCTATGCATTCTTTGCATACCATTCTTGTGTAATATTTTTAAGTTTAGAATAAAATTCTTCTCTTCTTTTCTGCAACACACTCGACCGATACTCATATGCCTTTTTGACATTTCGTTTTATAGCCTGTTTCATACCCTCAACATCCGAAAGTGTTTTCGTTATAACTCGATAAAGATTGAACACATCAATTGGAGAAACCATATACTTTTTTTCCAATAATTCGGCAAACCCGCCTTCACTTCCTCCGATACATAGAACGCCTCTGGCCATAGCTTCTACTATTGATCTTGGAAGCCCTTCAGAATATGACGGAAGAATAAACAAATCTGCTTTATCAAGCTGTTTAAATATTTCTTTTCCTGGAGGAATTTGACCTAGAAATCTAACATATTCAGAAATACCGAGTTTACGGGTTTGGTCTTCTAATTGGGGCTGGAGAATTCCTCCACCAATCATAGTAATCCTTAAATTCAAACCTTTTTTTATACATTCAGCCACCGCACCGATAACAACATCGGGGGCTTTACACAGATGCCATAAACTTCCTATAAAACAAAGATTCCATGGCTCCTTATTTATAATTTTTCGCTCTAAATTATCGATTCTCTTTCTTATCGTATCCTCGCTGATTATTACCTCTTCCGGTAAGTCAATTGTTGAATAGTAAGTAGACCAGCATTTACAGGAATATCGTTTTGGTAATTCTTTTTCATTAACATAAGCTGCAACGGCCGCCATTTGACATTGTGCCTTCATCTCCCTTGTAAATTTTCTTCTCATTAAAGGCCTAAAAATACTCTTATATGTTCCTGGAGAGAGTGCTTGCCAAGGATCCCCAACAACCTCGACACCATAGGGTCGTCTTGATTTAACCAAATATCTCCATAAAAGATTACTTAAATGGTTAGGGATCCGTAGTATACAAGCATCGTTATCACGCAAAACATTTTTTGCTAAAGCGCTTAATTTACTATAATTCTTGATATAAGGCCAAATACCTATGAAATCTGGAAGAGGATAGAATGTAACATTAGGCCCACTGGCCTTTTGTGGCAGGTTTTTCATATCAACTTTTTCTACTTTATCAACACGAGCATAAACGATTACTTCGTCAAAAACAGTTAAATACCGACGCCAAAAATTATAATCAGAGACTGAGTATGGATAAACTGCCCCATCGGGCAACATCTTAAAATGATGAAGTGTGGCTACAACAACCCGCATAGGATATTATTTCTTATTTGTGAGGTTCTGTAAAAGCCCTTCGTAAACTGAGGGAAACAAAAAAACATCAAACAGATGCATAAGTAACTGTGGCACGGCTTGGCAAACACCTGCAAAAACTGCTCGGTCACTTGGGCCAAGTTTTCTTGCCTCATCTGCTATATCCTGCAGACTGATGACTATTTGAAACTTTTGAGAATTATCTTCAGCGTTTCGGCCAGAGCCGTCTTGGGCTCCCAGCTGATGGTCTCCTTGATGCGTTTGAGGCTCGGCACTCGGCGCATCATATCATCGAAAGGTCTACCGTAAGCCTCTTCGTAAGAAAGGAACTTTTTTTCACTTTTCGAGCCGGTCATTTCGATGGTCTTATCGGCTAAGGATTCAATGCTAATCTCTTCGGTAGAGCCAATGTTATAAACTCGGCCGAAGGCTTCTGAACAATTCATCAAGTCAATTATTCCATCAACAACATCCCCAACATAGGCAAAGCACCGGCTCTGTTTGCCAGTGCCATATACAAGAAGAGGCTCGCTTTTCAAGGCCCACTTTATGAATCGGGGTATTACCATACCGTATTGACCTATCTGACGAGGTCCAACGATGTTAAAAAACCTCACAATAACCACCGGTAATCTATATTGCTGATAATAAGCCAACCCCAAAAATTCGTCTATTGCTTTGCTACAGGCATACGACCATCGTGAAAATCTGGTGCTGCCGAGCACTGTATCGTCATCTTCTGAGAATGGTGCTTTTTCGCTCTTCCCATAAACTTCGCTTGTCGAAGCTACCAGCACTTTTTTACGGAATTTATTGGCTATTTCCAGCACAACCTCGGTTCCATGAATATTAGTTTCTATAGTGTGCACAGGCTTATCAACTATCAACTGAACTCCAACAGCTGCAGCTAAATGAAAAATAACGTCACATTGCTCAATAAGAATGTGCATAGTTTCTGAGTTGCGAACAGTATCATATACGAACCTGAATTTGGGGTGGCCTTGTATGACTTCGATGTTATTTAGACTTCCGGTGCTAAGATCATCAATGACAATAACTTCGTGACCTATTCGCAAAAGCTTCTCAGTTAAATGAGAACCTATAAAACCTGCCCCGCCTGTAATAAGCGCTTTCATTATTACCTCCTAAAACATATTTAACTTTTAATTGCTCTATTGGCAGCCGTAGTAAACGCTCAACTCACGAAGAGAATGTTCAACCGAAAAATGGCTATTTTTATATTTTTGATAGGCATATTCGTGGGGAATTCTTCCCCGGGCCAGAACTTCATTAACCTTTTGAGCCCATTGTTCTGCGGAAAGGTCTAACGGCAAATAAGTGAACGCTTCCGGAAGCGGGGCACTAACCTCGCGCGTAATAACGTCGGAACAAACAACTCGCAGACCGGTTACCGGTGCCTCAAACAAAGTCAAAGGCAAACCCTCATAAATCGAGGGAAAGACAAGCACATCAAACAGATGCATCAACAACTGGGGTACGTCCTTGCGAGTGCCGGCGAAAATGACTCTATCACTAATTCCGAGACGCTCGGCCTTCGCTTCCGCATCCTTACGCAGTTCACCATCGCCTGCAAGAAACAAATAGGCCTTTGGCTGGCGTTTGATTATCTCAGCAGCAATATCAAGCAGAAATGTATGATTCTTCGCCATGCGAAAGTTGCCAACATGCCCCAGTACCATAGCGTCAGAGGGAAGTCCAAAATCTTCTTTGCTTACTGGGGGCACTTGGCCAGGACCAAAATTCTCATCGTCGAAGCAGTAGTAGACTTTTGCACATTTATCATTGCTTTCCCAGTCTGGACCGAACAGTGCCGCCGCAGCCGCTTCACAACAACCTAAGCAATGGGTAGAGTGCCTCATTACCAAGCGTCTCATCAGCCAGCCATATAACTTTCGATACATTGTGGGCGAATACTTGTCACGAGTGGTATGACTATGGGCAATTCGCACCGGAACTTTACAACGATGGGCAACTTTAAGAATTATCCCGCTGAAGAGCCAGCCGTGAGAATGTACCACGTCGTATTTGTTTTCGCGCAGTATTTTAGCCAACCGATGCTGGTAGGTCAAAAAAGGCTTAAGTTCACACCGTATAATGTTGCTTCCAAGAGACCTGATTTCTTCTTCATAGAGGCCTTTTTTAGGTTTAGCTACGCAAAAATCCATTTGCAGGACCTTACGGTCGGCTCTGCGCAGCAGTCTCATCAGCCAGTTCTCCGCGCCGCCCGGATCCATGCAGCCAAGAAGATGTAATATACGGCGTGGTCTTTGGTCCTGCAAGCCGGCACAAATCATACGTAAACCCTTTCGTAATCTTCACCTTCCCACTCCGCCAGCTCCGCCTCTTCATAACCGACCGCAGCCACCTCTTCTTCGCCACAAAAACTTTTCAGAAGCCATGCGACGACTATGACCTTGACCAAAGGTGAAATCAGCAGGTTCACGTGGTTGCGGACTGTAATCATAAAAAGGCCATAAGCTACAATAAATACCAGCGTGCTGACCGGGGACATTGTGATAGCGAACCGAGCATAAATCCGTCGCAGGATAATTCCCAGAACCGCCATGTGCATAAACGCACCTACCAAACCGAAGTTCAGGTATCCTTCTGCTGCAATCGAGAAACCCGTGCCGGCCGCTCCCGCCCCATAAAATACGTCTGTCAGCCATACCGACGGACTTGCACCCAGATAGGGCATCAACACAACTGACATGTAAGGGATAATATGTGTTATTGCCTGTATATAAGAGCGTCCGTGCCAATAAGGATAGGGTGAGGGGACCACTGCCGTCGTCAGGTTAACCGTGCCGATGGAACTGCCCATCTCGACAAAAGAGTCATACCAGTGAATTTCCTCCGCTTTCTGCGCTTCACCCACCGTTTCAATCATCTTGGGTATATTAAAAGCTGCTGTTTGGCGGACCAGTTTAATAAGCGTAAATGCCGTTAATGCACAGATGCTGATTACTATCAACCATCTAAGTTTGATGGGCTTTATTACGAAATGTCGCACCAAAAGTATAATCATACCGTGAGTTACAAGCTGAGTTCTGCCTCCTTCCATAGCCAATAAAAACAGGTAGATTGAGAAGAGTATTATCCCCAGCTTACCCTTAAAAAGGCGTCGATAACGCAAAGCCACGGATGTTATGTAAATACCAAAACCGAGAGCGAAGAACTGAAATTGGAATCGCCACAGTCTGTCGTATTGCGAAAATTCCTCCATATGGATGTAGACTGTGTAGCCCTGGGAAAGCCATGTGGCGATACCTACATGGAAAATAAATGCCAAGTGTGTAATCAGCGCCGCCAGCATAAAAACAATACCAACAATAGTCCAAAGTGCTGTAGGCGTTTTTCTGGGCTGGGTCAGTGTGTCAAATCTTCTCCTTGGCGCCGCCAATTCATAGCCAAACAAAAAACCCAGCAAACCGAGATTTACAATAAGCATTACAAGAGGATATTGACGCGGAGCGGGAAATACGCGTTCGCCGGCCCGACCAGCAGCATCTACAATCCCCACAAGCCATAATGCAAGATAAGAAAAGTGAAATGCCGCGTAAAAAATCAGATAGAATATATCCGGGGAAAGATAATTCCGCGGCCTCGTCCGCAGACGCCAGGCAATATGGATGGCAATAACCGTTAGGCCAAAAACCACCCCGGCCGCTGTGGCATTTTCCCAAGATATCGTTTTTGACAGCATATAGATTATCAGCAAAACCGCAGTCCCTGCAACGGTCAGAGCAAGGTAAGCAGCTTTATGTTTACCTGCATACGCATCTGTGTGTTCCGAAACCGGCAATAACGAAACGTCGCCATAATCCGACACCACGTCATAATCTGTAATGGTACTCATCTTTTAATACCTCTATCACGATTTACGCGAAGAATTGTATTCCAGATAATTATAGCCAATGCCCCCAAGCCGGTGGCTAAAGAACCCGTCAGCATTGACCATGCCGCTCCAATAACACCAAATCGGGGTATCAGTGTATAACTGGCCAACACCGTCACTAACGTAACGCAAGCAAATAACGGAACCTGGATTTTGAAGAGTCTCGCTGCGGTAAGACCAACGCATAACATTGTGCTTATATATCCAACTCCTCCGGCGACCAGCAGCCACAAGAATAAAGTATTATACCTGGCATAGTCCGCGGCGTAAATAATCGTAATAAACCTACTACCTAATAAAAGGCCTAATAGTACACCGGACAAGCCAACAAGTGCCGCTACGACAACCATCTTAGCCAACAATTTCAAATAGGCACGCATATTTTCGACATAGTACTTCGAAAGGCGCGGCAAGGCGGACGAACTGGCCGCGCTGATGGCAACTCGGAACAATGCTATGACATAAGCCAGGGAGCCGAAATATCCAAGTTGGGCGGTGCCCATATATTTTTCCGTAAAATAACGTGGAACATTTGTATTCAAACTCGTTATTGCCATCGTTACACCAAGCGGCGCCGCAAGAAAACCAAGCTCTTTCAGGTGACAACCGTCGAATATGGGTTTAACGTCCTCGAACCTTCGCACGGTGGGAAGGTCAAATAAAACAAACATAATCCCCCAAAACGCTGCAACACCGCAGAAGGCCAGAGGAAGATTTTTAGCAAACAACAAAACTATGACAAAAATCAAGGCCCCCCCCGCACCTCTGATAATTCTCGACAAAGCAACCCTGTCTAATCGCTCATATTTCTGCAGCAATCCGTAAGCAATATCTGTGTAACAATCGGCGGATTTGTATATAACCACACCGAGCATGATTAACACCATTTCCACACCTTTACCCGAAAATATGGAAATGACCGAAGCCGAGATTGCCATAAAAGCCACAGTTAAAATCCTCAGGCCGAAATAATTTCCAAAACGGTATTCGCTCTTCGCGTCCGATGCCAAAACCGTCGCCAAGGACATGTTGCTGAAAAACTCTATGGGAGTAATTATCGCAGTGGCTAAAACGAACATTCCCACTTTTTCCACCGGCAGCAGCTTTGTCATGGCCATAAGCATAGCCCACAAACAACCTGAATAAATCATGTTGCCGACAAGGGACCAGAAAAAGTTTTTGCGGAGCGATAACCGTTGATGTACCGCTTTTTCCATGTCCTTACCCGGCTCCCGCAAACTTTACAAGCATCATAACCTCATACACATCCGACTACTTTTTGATGCCGGAATTTTGCACATCCGCTCCGGACGAAACCGGTAACAGTATCCTTCCGCTCTTCGGCGGAAGCGTCAACTCAGTGAGAGCTTCCTTTGACCTCTCCTCCAACCACTGCTTATCTCTGTCAAGAGCAATTTTGCGAGACACCTCCGCTGGGTTTACAACAATTCTGGCGTTCGTATAATCGCGGAACCAGCAATTGTCCTTCAAATACCGCTCCGAAAGCGGTTGACCTATGGGCAAATCGTATTCACCATACCAAGGCACCTTATCATTCCTGTGCAGGCCCTTGTCACTGCTCGCATAGAAAAGGGAATAACCTGGTCTTTTCACCAAGAGAAACGAGCAATACGCATACATGAACTGCTCTCTGCCTAAATTGGGGTCCGTAGAGGGATAGCAAGCCCAC
>Ga0315294_10007470_pt1 | contig 11984 bp, 8 predicted proteins | sample YL17G13_40_MG_FD_203626 | JGI IMG/M metagenome (GOLD analysis project Ga0315294, IMG submission 203626) | Sediment microbial communities from Yellowstone Lake, YNP, Wyoming, USA - YL17G13_40 | ecosystem: Environmental > Aquatic > Freshwater > Lake > Sediment | place: USA: Wyoming | collected...
ACCGTTGGATTCCGCTGCGTGGGGCGGGACGTTACCGAACGCAAACAAATGGAGCAAAAGCTTGCAGAAATGGCCACACATGACTTCCTCACCGGCCTGCCCAACAGGTTTCTGCTGACAGACCGTTTTTCCATAGCGGCAGCGCAGGCGCACCGAAAGGATGCAAAGATGGCACTCCTGCTGCTGGATCTGGACAAATTCAAGTCTGTTAATGATGCGCTGGGGCACAGTGTGGGAGACAAGTTGCTTCAAGCCATCGGAGAGAGATTGTCCGGTATAATCCGTTCCAGCGACACGGTTGCACGGCTCGGAGGCGATGAATTTTTGCTCTTGCTGCCTGAAATCGTTAATTTGGACGATGCCGAAAAGATTGCCAAAAAAATCGTGGATGCCTTTAATGAACCGTTCATCATTAATGGCAATAGCCTCCGTATTTCAATCAGCGCGGGTATCGCCATTTACCCGGAGGATGGAACTGATCTGGAGGTATTGATGCAGAAATCCGACCTGGACATGTACCGGGGAAAGAAAAGCGACCGGAGCCGATAAAACCTGGTGACCCTTTCAGTTAAATCAATACATTGATCTGTAAATCAGGCAGGCCGGTGTAAACCTATGACTTTGACACTTCGCCTATCACTACGATCCCTTACGGCGAGACAGAGTACTACCAGATTTACAGGGACTTCATAAACAACAAAGACAAATATCTGGAAAGCCTGTGAGAACAGGAGAACGCTTTATTGGACGTACCATAGCGTCTATTTAAAAATCAGATACAGCAACCAGGAAAATACAAAACCGAGTATAGCGCAGGCCGGGAAGGTGAGCAACCACGTCATAACCACCTGTCCCACTACAGGCCATCTGACGGCAGAGAACCGTTTCGTGCTTCCGACACCCATGATAGCCGTATTGATGCAATGTGTGGTGCTTATCGGTATACCCAGGAAGGAAGACAATAGTATCACGACACTGGCCGATGTCTCTGCCGCAAAGCCTTGAACCGGCTCGAGGTGCGTAATTTTATATCCCATGGTCTTGATGATGCGCCAGCCGCCCAAGATAGTACCGAGACCCATTACAACCCCGCAGATTAAGATAACCCAGATCGGCACGTGAAACTGGGGCAGAATCCCGCCCAGGACCAGCGCAAGCGTGAAAACGCCCATGAATTTCTGCCCGTCGTTGCTGCCGTGGCTGAATGCCATGAAAGCTGAAGATAGAATTTGCAGCCTGCCGAAAGTAAGCTTGATAGTACCCGGACGGGTACGGCGGAAAATCCAGTAAATACAAACCATAGTTGCGAAGCCGAAAAGAAAACCGCAGACAGAAGAAAGCAGCAGGCCTATCAATATCTTGGCCCACCCATCCCATATCACTGCAGAAAAGCCGGCGGTTGCTATGGCAGCGCCTGTTAGGCCGGCAACCATTTCATGGGTTTTGCTGGTAGGAATGCCGAAACGGTAGGCTACGTAAGTCCAGACAAGGATGGTCAACAATGCCGCCCCCAGCGTGTACAATCCTATTACGTTCGAATTGACGATGTCGTTCCCGATGGTCGCGGCCACCGCTGTGCCGGTGACCAGGGCACCCAGGACGTTAAGTACAGCGGCCATGGCTACGGCACGCAGAGGAGAGAGCACGCGGGTGGCGACTACGGTGGCGATGGCATTCGGGGCATCGGTCAAACCATTGGCAAATTCGGCAGCCAGTACGAGCAAGAGGACTATGACCAGAGCCACACTCATGAATATATTTCCGCTGAGCGTAAATACGGGTGAGCCTGATAATTGGTGGTCAAACTAACTTCAAAATAAAGCCGTGCAGATTTTAAGCAACCAGGGCACAATAGTCAAATAGAAATATGGTTTATCTTCACTAAAAAAACCAGGCATCATCCATTTAGTATTGATGATGTGGGGATATAGTGTAGGAAGCCCTGGAACGATCATTCTACTGATTTAAACTCGAATCCTTTATCGTTAAAGAGCTTCAGGCAGGCGTCTACGACTTCCGCATCGTACTTTGTTTACAGGCATAAGGGTCACCTGTAAAGTAGAGGCTATTTCATTTATTGCGTCGTTGGCCTGGTGCAGGATAGCACCAAAAGATAAAAATCCATGTATAACTCCGCTATAGCGATGTGATTTTACAGGGATACCGGCATCCAATAATTTCTTTGCGTAGGCCTCTCCCTCGTCCCTTAACGGGTCAAACTCCGCCGTTATGACCAGCGCAGGTGGAAGATTATGAAAGTCGGAAGCGAGAAGTGGCGAGACGTAGGGATTTACTGGATCTTTCTTATCACCAATATAGAAGGGGATTAATTTCTCAATCACCGGCTTCGTCAGGTAATAGCCTTGCCCGAAACGCTTGTAGGATTCTGTGTTTAAATCGGCCATGTTGGTCTGCGGATATATTGGTACCTGGTAAGCTATTTTCGGGCCATTACTGTCCCTGGACATGAGGCAGACAACTATGGCAAGGTTCCCCCCGGCGCTGTCCCCTGCCACGATGATACGGTCGGGGTCACCCCCAATTGTATCCGCGTTTTTTGATACCCACCATAAAGCTTCATATGCGTCATTTGCGGCTGCGGGGAACTTGTTTTCTGGCGCCAGTCGGTAATCGACTGAAACCACGATAAAAGATGACTTGAGAGCCAGCCTCCTGCATATGTTATCGTGTGTGTTAATATTGCCGACAACCCACCCGCCGCCGTGGTAGAAGATGATAACGGGGAGTTTAACGCTATCCGAAGGTCTGTAGATACGTATTTTAATTCCTGTGGATATAACGGCGTTCGAGACATTAAATACCCGCGGGCGGTAACCCCCAATAATCCAGCTGCCGAAATTAATTTGTCTGCGGTTGGCATCGGGTGACAGGTTAATCTTATAAAATTGCTGGTTAAATAACTTGGCCAGCTTCAGAATAATAGCTACTTTTGAATCTAGCTTTCCTTGTGGAGTGTCTATTCCCAATTGATTATCTATCATCACTTACTTTGATATTTTATATAAAAGCCGAAAGGTTTATAATTGAGCGCAATTGATAGTATATATTGAATTTTAAATTTATGTTATTATCTGTATCAGTTTAGCAACTTTACCTTCATAAAGTCCAAATAAGCCAGCGAGGAGGTTGTTATGGAAACGGAATACAGTGTGTACAGGTACAGGTGGGTTGTCCTTGCCATTTATATGTACGTGTCAGCTCTCACGCAGCTATACTGGTTAAACTTTGCCGCCATCACGACCTACATAGAGGACCGCTTTAAAATACCCGCCGGCGATGTCATGTGGTTTACCCTGGTTTTCCCGCTGGTACAGGTACTGCTTACCCTGCCCGCCGGTATACTGATTGATAAGAAGGGATTTAAATTTGGCATCGGCGTGGGCGCTGTCTTTACCGGGGTATTCTCACTGTTTCGGCTGGTTGACCCGGGGTCGTTTTCGATTTTGCTTATATCGCAGATCGGGATCTCTATCGGGCAGCCTTTTGTCCTGAATGGAATAACCAAGCTTGCTGTCACCTGGTTTTCACCTAAAGAAGAGGCTACAGCCGTCGGACTCGGTTCACTGGCCCTGTTTATCGGTATGATGATCGCGCTGGGTGCAACACCCTGGCTGGTACAGAACCTGAGCTTCGAGTCCATGCTTTTAATCTATGGCATCATGGGGATCGCAGGCGCATTGGCATTTCTTATCTTTGTCAAATCCAGGCCTCCAACGCCAACAAGGGCAGCGGAGATCTATACAGAGGTTTCGAACTGGGGCGGTATCAGGAATATTCTAAAGATGAGAAATTTCGTCATACTGGGCTTCATCGCCATGGTGGGCATTGGCGTATTCAACGGGTTAGCCACCTGGCTTGAAAAGATATTGCATGACCTTCATGGCATCTCCATGACCGACGCTGGCAGCATATCCGCCCTGTTAATCCTGAGCGGTATGGTCGGCTGCATTATCGTCCCCATAATCTCAGATAAAATCAGGAGAAGAAAGCTCTTCATTATCCTCACATCGGCGGTAGGCATGATTTGCGTATCCGTCCTGATGTTTGCCAACGGCTATGACTTGAACCTGGCCAACGGCATACTCATGGGCTTCTTCCTGATTTCGGCGCTGCCCATCATGCTCACCATGTCTGCAGAGATAACCGGTCCGAGGTATGCCGGAGTTTCGGTGGGATATTTGCAGCTTCTGGGAAACGCAGCCGCCGTAATCATTGTTTCTGTTATGGAAAGCCTGAGTGCTGCGACCGGGAACTTCATCGCGCCGCTGGCATTGCTGGCGGTCCTGCTGCTGGGCTCTCTGGTAATGTCAATACTGATACGGGACACGCACCCGGGGGCGTGAGATGTAAATAAATAGCGTAGGATTTTTTCGGTTTGCGTGAGTGTTGCAGACTTTGTAATTTGGTGTATAATTGAATTAATTAGTTTAAGTCAAGGTTATTACAAGCTTTACAACCCGTTTTAACCCGCCTAAGTGTTGGATGACCGAGCTCTAACTAAAAATTTATAAAAAGAGGTAGTCATCCAATGAGTTTCCAGGACAAGACCATCCAGTGTTCCAATTGTGGAACCAATTTCACGTTCACCGCGTCTGAACAGGAATTTTTCCAGGCCAAAGGCTTCACCAATGAGCCCAAGCGCTGTCCCACCTGCCGCCAGGCAAAGAGGTCAGACAGGGGTAACGGCGGCCGCGGAGAGATGTTCCCCGCAGTATGCGCCGAATGCAGCAAAGAGACGCAGGTCCCCTTTGAACCGCGCGGCGATAAGCCCGTGTACTGCAGCGACTGCTATAGCAAAGTCCGCAGAGCCAGGTAACACAGCTTACTTTACTCGATAACTATCCCGGGCAGTGCAGGTTACAGCTAATTCTGCACTGCCCGGGCATAGAAATGTTGGAAGCAGGCAGCGGGTACAGCCCGAAGGTGATGCTTATCATGATAGATAACGCATTAAAATGAATTAATCAGGAGAATCGATATGAAAATCTATGTAGGTAACCTGGCGTATGAAGTAACTGAAGACGAGCTGAGGAAGGAATTTGCAGCTTTTGGCGAAGTGACATCCGTAAGCCTCCCGACAGATCAGTACAGCGGGCGCCCCAGGGGATTTGGCTTCATTGAAATGGCCGATAAAACCCAGGGTGACGCTGCTATTGCTGGCCTTAACGGCAAGATGCTGAAAAGCCGTACCCTCGTAGTCAACGAAGCACGGCCCAGCACCGGCGGACAAAGGGGAGGCGGTTACGGTGATAGGCGAGGCGGGATGGGCAACCGCGGCGGCGGTGGCAGGCCCGGCGGCAAAGGCGGGCAGAGAAGGTACTAGGAATCTTCGCCTTATTAACAATCGTACACAGATCACTCTCATCTGAAGAAGGATTTCATACAGACTTCAGAACTTGCGCATTGCCCTGGCATTGAGCGCGCTTGCCATTGGCGCAATATCTCTGTGACTTACACTTGGGAAACCTCCTTGAATGCCATCGTCGCTCCTCTTTGTGAGTTTGCGACAATAATAGCCTATTAATTTCCCGGGTGGTCTAAAGATCATGGTTAAGTGGTCCATAGTTCCTGGTTAATCACACGCCCCCCGCGCGGGGCCAAGCTGAGAACTACGGTGGAGGATGTTTGCCAGGGCGATGTGTTGGACCATCTCCGGTTAGCAGATTTGGGCGCCAAATTGTTTGGTGGATATGAGAAGTGTATAGCTATAGGAGAGAAATATTGGAGTGAATGAATGGTAATAAAAGTCAATATATCTATGCCAGAGAAAGTATTGAAAGAGTTGGATAAGGCTGCCAATGAAGCTAATACCAGCCGGAGTGCTTTTAACCGAGGCAGTAAAGCATTATCTTGAGGAAAAAGAGGAGGGGAAAGAGCGGGAGCGCCGTCTCAAGGCGGCAAAGACAATTGACCGTTTAAGAGAGGAATTCGGCCCCTGGGGTGGTACTGCGGAGGTTCTAAAATGGCGCGACAGGCACTAGTTATTGATGCTTCAGTCGGAGTGAAGTGGTTTTCCGATAAAGGTTAGGCAGCACTCCGGCAAGCTCTGGCAATACGAGATACCCACTTAGCTCAACAGACACTGATTGTAGTGCCTGACCTATTTTACTACGAGGTAACTAATGCTATCATCAACAAGAAGTTCATCCCAACTAATTCCATTTTGTCAGCAACCACTGCCCTGTCTGCACTTGGTCTTCGTACTATTCCTATCTATGCTGGTCTTCTGGATAGTTCAGTCAAGTTATCGAGACAATTCAATATCACCATATACGATTCGTGTTATATAGCGGTTGCCCAAAGCCATAATTGCCCTCTGGTCACCGCCAACCCCAGGCATAAGGGGCAGGTACTGGGTTGCCATGTAATTCCCCTCGAGGAGTGGCAATAGGGAAAGGGTAGAGGGTAAGGGTAGAGGGTAAGGGGATATCGGTACTTCCTAATCTCTAATCCCTATCCCCTGATCCCATGGTTGAGGGTAATGATTCCTCTTATCATTTAGGACATACCGGGTGATAAGTTGCGGAGTAAGGTGGCGGATTTCTGCCAGGACTACGGTCTGGAACCCATCCAGTTCAGTGCCTTCCTGGGTGAAATCAACCATAACCAGTGGCAAGGTTCGATCCGTGGTACAGGATACTGAAAGAAAAGGTCGCAAAAGAAACATTATATAGTCACGGTGCAGTTGATTTGTTTCATACCATCAGGAGCCGGTTTTTTTAAACAGGCGGGATAGCAGACCGCGGGTTTGTGGAGGTTGCCCCAGCCATATATCGAACTCTTTCGGGTTCTCGACTATTATTGTGTTTCCTCTTCTCTGGTGTTTGACTGTTTGTGGCAAGTAACTTTGATAGTCGTTGATTTCCCAGTGCTGCATATCTTTGGCAAAGGTTACTAACTTACGCTTGCCGTCGTCTTCAACCGAAGCTTTACGCAGGCCATAAATAAGGTCCTGCCAGTCTTTGCGGCCCGGGTCATAAAGCTTTTCTATTGGTTCCGTCGGGAAAAAATTCGGTTGATGCCGTCCGGCGTGTTCATACAGCTCCTGCATTACTTTTCTAGCCAGGCTGAGCTCATCATCGCCAGGCAACTCGTTACTGGATAGATGCTCCAGATATAAGTAAGAGAACCACCTGAATATGGGGATGTCCTGCGAAAATAGTCTGGCAAGTCGTTCTTTGGTAATTTCAGTCGGAGCGAAGTGAACATCAAAATCGATTCTTTTAACGCGGGATTTTGCCCATTCTTTGAGCCTGGGTGAGTTGGAGGAAATCACTATTTGAGGTGATACATATTGGTCTCTCCACCAACGCTCCCAGTACGATTTAAATACGTCTTCAATCCCTGGAGTACGAGACGGGTCTACGTCATCAAAGACCAGCGGAAAGGCAGTCTCAGTTAATATTGCATTGGCAATTCTTGTCTTTGTAAAATCCTGGCGTGATAAGGCCTCTATGATTCTTCCACTCACCAGCTTTAATGCAAATCGTAAAAAGGTAGTCTTGCCATTCTGGGAAGGTCCGTAAATATACAGAAAACGTGGCCCTCGAGTATCTATTAGACCGTATCTCGCCCGTTTAGCTCGCATGTACTCATTTGAAAATGGGGTAAAAAACATGTAGAGCACAGCTTCAAACATACTTGTTTTGGCAGCGATCGGATTGGCCGACTCTGCCAGATCTACAGTATTAAGATAGGACTCTATTAATTCCAGAGCTTGATTTACGCGTGCCGGCTCCGGAGGTGCCTCCGTGAGTGTTACCAGAGAGGTATCAACGCCGAGCAATAATTCCTTTCTTTCTCTCGAGAGCAAAAGAAGAGGTACACGGTGTGTTTCATATACATAGCGAATGAAAGCGGATTTACTCACCTGCAACTGATTCTGTCCAGCGGATACCGGTTTCAACGGCATTAAATGTCGCTCAACCCGCTTCCTGGCTAACTCCATTTCGGGTAATTTAAGTACGGTAACCTTTTCTTCAATAGCATCAGCAGGACCAATTAAACTGGCTGAGAACGCGTGAAAGATTTTTCTTATTTCAAAATCTTGTTCTTCGTCAGCAATCTTACCCTTGAGCCAGGCTTCAATCAGTCGCCTTCTATCCTGGTCAGGGTTCTTCTTTAATAGATCATTCAGGTCACCCATAAAGAGAGTGCAGCCGTTAAGGTGTAATTCGTAATCCTTGATTAACTGAAAGAGAATAGTGTGTCCGCTGGGGATATCCAGGTACCAGGCATAGTTAGTTTGCCTTTTTGCTTCCTGCGCCGTAAAGGTCAAATTAGCGCTGGTTTGAATTATACGCGTAGAGATTGCCCTTTCGAGAATATACAACTTGGTATGTATAGTGTGAGGTGGAATAAAAATCCGCAGATTACCTTTTTGAGTGAGTTCCGCAAGCCGTTCGCTAACCTGAACGTTTTTCTGTTCAAGATTCTGCTTATAGGTATCAGTAAGGTTCTCCCCAACTATGACCTCGAGTTCTTTATAGCCACGCTTATCGTAGAATTCCAGCAGTAAATCCGGGGAGATGACATACGAGACAGCCCGCATCCTGTCGAAACCATCAAACAGCTCGTCGAAATCTTTCCGCCGCGTAATGACCTGTGTTCGCAGGGGCAAAAGATTACCAAACAGGTCTGCCTGGGACATGCTATCAGGTTTGTAGTGTTTCGAAGATCCGGACATTTAAAAATTATCCATTTTATTATTGTAACTGATTACCTGGAACTCAAACCTTCGCTCGCTGGCGCAGGTGCTCCAGGATCCTCATCATTCTTATTCAGGGCGTCACCTTGTTCAATAGACTGCACCGTCTTTTTAATTTACTCATTGTACCATTAACCTCTAGCCTTCCTCGACCGGCTGTCAATGTACTGTTGTAGTCTTTCCCGTGTAGTTATCCACTGGCCGCCAGGCCTTAATGCCCACAGCCTTCCTTTCTCGGCCGCTGTTCTCAGAGTAACAGGTGCAATTCCCGCCAGCTTTGACGCCATTTTAAGGTCGATGAACTCACCAATGCTGCAAGCTGCCAGTTGCCCTGAAGGATAACGCTTACCGGCGTCCAGGATTTCTACCGGAGAAAGACTACTATCTTTAGCAGAGTTTAATATCACGCCGGGTTTCACCTCATCCAGTCCTCATTAGTGTTATCACCAGAGCATATGAGCCGGCTATAATACCTATCGCTCTGAGCTTCCCCCGTACCGTGAATCCCGTTTGTCACCCTGGTTCAGCCCCTCGCCTGAGTTAATTGCCTTCTCCGCATCTGCCGTAGTTAGCTTGTATAACCTCAGTTTGTTCTTTGCATGGTGACTAAAACGTATCTCCATCTGGTTGAATAGAAACGCAATTGCTCATGCCTGTCAACCTGTGGAAGGAACTGTCCTGGGCGGTTTTATTACCAGCGTTATTGCCGCGGCGGCCACCAGTCCAACCGCTACTGATAACAGTGATACCTGGTAGCTCCCCGTGATATCGAAAATATAACCTGCCAGCCACGGTCCCACTCCGAAACCTATGCCGTCGGATATCATGAGGAATCCGAAAACCGAGCCCAGCGCCTTAGGGCCGAAGACGTATCTGGTGATGCGCACCATCATCGTCACGAAACCGCTGTAGGCGATGCCGAAGAGGGCGGCGAAGGTGTAAAACACCCCCATGTCTTTTGAAAACGTGACCCATATAATAATAGCTGCCTCGAGAAACAGGCAGAAAAGTATGACCGGTTTAATTCCAATCCTGTCTGATAACAGCCCCGAGATCAAGCGTCCGGCCAGGCCGAAGATGCCCACAAAAGTCAGTATCCCGGCTGCAGCAATGGGTGATAGACCCGAATCGATGGCGTAGGGTATTACATGCAGCATGACCAACCCGAGGCTCAGCAGGAATAATACGAACATGACGAAGAGAAGCCAGAATTCTTTGGTGCGTATTGCTTCAGATAGGGTGAGCCCCGGGTCTTCACCCGGCGCCATCTCTGGTTTCTCCTGTTTATCCTGCGCGGGCAAACCTGCTTCGGCAACACAAGGCCATTCCCGGCGTGGCGGCTGGCGCATCACCAGGGCGGCAGGGATGCAGATGAGGCCGGTTGCTATGCCGGCGATCAGGAAAGTAGGCCGCCATCCCACAGATGAAATGAGGTATGTGATTAACAGTGGGATCACCGCCGTGCCCAGGCTTATGCCCATGGTGGCCGTGCCCACTGCAAGCCCCTGCCTTTTTGAGAACCACAGGGCTACCAGGGCCACCGGGATGGCGAAGGAGGCGCTTATGCTGAGCCCGATCAGCACACCGTTGAATACATACAGTTGCCAGAGGCTCTGGATCTGAGAACTCAGGATTAGACCCAGACTCAGGCACCCAGTAGCTACAGCAAGCACCCAGCGGTAGCCGTATCTGTCCGCCAGTATACCGCAGATGGGGATGGTCGAGGCATAAACCAGGCCCGCGATGAGGACCATCACCGATACCATGCCCCGCGTCCACCCGAAATCATGTGTGATAGGCAGGAAGAATACCCCGAAGCTGTAGTTTATGCCGCAGGTTATGAATGTTATGAGGAAAGCGGCAACGACTATAACCCAGCCGTATGAACTGCCCTGCCGTGTGCTTTGAAAATTCAATCTATGTCCTTCATGAAAACCACCCTATCTTTTCCTGTCCCCGGATAATCTTTTATTACTGGTCGAAGTCTCCTTTGGTGCCACCGGTGATTTCCATTGCTGTAAATCTGAATTAGCATTGATTGATATAGCCAGACAGTATATCCGATATTGAATAATCACACTAAATCGAACAATCGGTCAGTTCAAAAGCCCGATAATTATAATCCTCCTCTTTGCCACCGCGCGCTTTACCGTACGCGGTGGCAAAGCCGTGACGCTGAGATGGCAGTAAAGCCTGAATTAGAACACACAGTTGATATTGTTCGCTAACCTGTTGTATATTGAACCATAAATTTGACGCAAAATATTTTTAACACAGGGGGTATAAGGTGATGTCGCTAGGGAGACTAATTCAATTAACGTTGTGTGCGCTTGTTATCATGAGTATGCTGGCCTGCCAGGCAGCCCCGGCAGCCCCGGTATTCAAATACCAGTCGGATGCCGGCCTGCTAAAGCTGCTGGATACCCGGCCTGCCTATCCCGCCACGAGCTTCATAGTTTTCAGCGACCCTCATATTTATGATCCCGCCCTGGGGACGACAGGCAAAGAATTCGAAGCATATATTGCAGCCGATAGGAAGCTTTTGCGCGAAAGCCCCGAGATACTGGAAGCGGCGATCGCGAACATAAAAAATGAAAATGCCGGCTTTGTGCTGGTGCCGGGAGACCTGACCAAGGACGGCGAGCGTTCATCGCATGACCTGGCGGCAAGCTACCTCAGCCAGCTGGAGGCCGCCGGCAAAAAGGTATATGTCGTGCCGGGCAACCACGATATACAAAACGGGCATTCCTATAAGTATGTGGGCGATACAAAACAACGTGTTCCCAACATAACCCCTGATGAATTCGTGAAGATTTATAATGAGTTCGGGTTCAAGGAAGCGCTATACCGGGATCCTGCCTCGCTAAGTTACGTGGCGGAACCGCAGGCTGGCCTGTGGCTGCTGGCACTCGATTCCTGCAGGTATAAAGAGAATATTGAAGATAAGGAATCTGTGACGGACGGCAAGTTCAGTCCCCAGACCCTTCAGTGGATTGAAGAGATGCTGGGCAAGGCGGCCAAAGACAATAAGCCGGTCATAGTTATGATGCACCACGGCATTATGGAGCACTATGTCGGACAGCAGAAGAACTATGGCGAATATATAGTTGATGATCACCCTCAAATCTCGAAATTGTTTGCCACGTACAATGCGCGGTTGGTTTTCACCGGGCATTACCATGCACAGGACATCACAGTTGCACAATATCCTGAAACCAAGAAATTTGTCTTCGATGTAGAGACCGGCTCACTGGTG
>Ga0315294_10007472_pt1 | contig 11983 bp, 10 predicted proteins | sample YL17G13_40_MG_FD_203626 | JGI IMG/M metagenome (GOLD analysis project Ga0315294, IMG submission 203626) | Sediment microbial communities from Yellowstone Lake, YNP, Wyoming, USA - YL17G13_40 | ecosystem: Environmental > Aquatic > Freshwater > Lake > Sediment | place: USA: Wyoming | collected...
ACCCTGCAATTCGCCTCGCCTATACTGGCGACGCCCGGAGGGGTGGCCGAGAGGCTTAAGGCGGCGGTCTTGAAAACCGCTTCGGGACTTGTCCCGACGGGGGTTCGAATCCCTCCCCCTCCGCCATGACCCCACGACGGGCAAATCCCCAGATCGCTGGGAGCGATCGACGATGAAGGTCCACGAATACCAGGCGAAAGGCATCCTCGCGGAGTACGGCGTCCCGGTCCCCAAAGGCGGCGTCGCAACCACTGCGACCGAAGCTGGACGCGTGGCCGAAGAGATCTCGGGGCCGGTCGTCATCAAGGCGCAGGTGCACGCCGGCGGACGCGGCAAGGGTGGCGGCATCGCCCTCGCCGATACGCCACAACAGGCCGAAGAGGCGGCGGCGCGGATCATCGGCATGACGCTGGTGACGCCGCAGACGGGTCCCGAAGGCCGCGTCGTGCGAAGCGTCCTCGTCGAGGAGCAACTCAAGCCGGAGCGCGAGCTCTACCTCAGTGTGATCATCGACAACGCGGCCGGCTGCCCCGTCGTCATGGCGAGCGCCGCCGGCGGCATGGAGATCGAAGAAGTGGCCGCGAAGTCGCCGGAGCTCATTCGACGCGCGCAGGTCGACCGGGCGATCGGCCTGCAGCCGTTCCAGGCGCGGCAGCTCGCATTCGCCCTCGGCCTCGACGGCGACCTCCTGCGACCCGCCGTGCAGCTCATGTCCTCTCTCTACAGGGCTTTCGCCGCCTGCGACTGCTCCCTGGCCGAGATCAATCCGCTGGCCGTGACCTCCGACCGGCGCGTCCTCGCCCTCGACGCCAAGCTCAACTTCGACGACAACGCGCTCTTCCGCCATCCGGACATCGTCGAGCTGCGCGACAAGGGCGAGGAGGACCCGCTGGAGGTGCAGGCGCAGGAGCTGGGCATCAACAATTATGTCAAGCTCAGCGGCAACATCGGCTGCGTCGTGAACGGCGCCGGCCTGGCGATGTCGACGATGGACGCGATCAAGCTGGCGGGCGGCGAGCCGGCCAACTTCCTCGACATCGGCACGGTGAACGACGTGGGGCGGGTCGTCAACGCGTTCAAGATCCTGACCGCCGACCCGAACGTGAAGGCGATCCTCATCAACATCTTCGGCGGCATGGCGAGAGTGGACGTGATCGCCCAGGGCGTCGTCGACGCGCAGCGGGAGATGAAAATCGACGTGCCGGTCGTCGTGCGCCTGGCGGGGACGAACGTCGAAGACGGCGAGCGCATTCTCGCGGAGGCGAGTCGCGATTTAATCCGCGCGAAGGGCCTCGGCGAGGCGGCGGCGAAGGCGGTCGCGGCGGCCCGTGGTGCCTGACGTGAAACGACCGGCCGGTAGGGGAATACGAACGTGCCAATACTTGTCGATTCGAGCACGCGCGTCGTCGTGCAGGGGATAACCGGACGCGAGGGCAGTTTCCAGACGCGTCGCTGCATCGAGTACGGGACGAAGGTCGTGGCCGGCGTCACGCCCGGTCGCGGCGGCGAGGCGGCGGCGAAGGCAGTCGCGGCGGCCGGCGGAGCCTGACATGGAGCGACCGCCTTCCATCGACATGCTCGTGCCGTTGCTGGCGCTGCCGCCGGTCGAGCCGGTTCGGGAGCGGCTGCGCGAGCAGGGCATACAGGTCCGGCGCGCCAAGGTCTGGGAGGCAAGCCTACTGCGCGACTTCATCGTCGAGCACCTCTTCCCGCCCTGGGCCGAAGAGGCGGCGGTCGCCTTCAGCAACAAGCCGATTTCGGCTTTCCTGGCCTTCGACGGCGTCCGGACGGTCGGCTTCGCGGCCTACGAGTGCACGTACCGCGGCGTCTTCGGGCCCATCGGCGTCGACGCGCCGTATCGCGAGCGCGGCATAGCGACGGCGCTCCTGCTAGAGAGCCTGGCGTCGATACGGGAGATGGGCTACATCTACGCGATCATCGGGCAGGCCGGGCCGCGCCGCTTCTTCGAGAAGGCGTGCGGCGCCCTGGCGGTGCCGGAGGACTGGCCGAAATACGTGGGAGACGGATGAAGTGAGCATTCTTGTCGATTCCAATACGCGCGTCGTCGTGCAGGGGATAACCGGACGCGAGGGCAGTTTCCAGACGCGTCGCTGCATCGAGTACGGGACGAAGGTCGTGGCCGGCGTCACGCCCGGTCGCGGCGGCGAGATGGCTGAAGGCGTGCCCGTATTCAACACCGTCCGCGACGCCGTCGACGCTACGGGCGCCAACTGCAGCCTCATCTTCGTGCCCGCGCCCGGCGCCGCCGACGCCGTCCTCGAAGCGAAGGACGCCGGTATCCCCGTCATCGTTTGCATCACGGAGGGCGTGCCGACGCTCGACATGGTGACAGTGAAGAACCAGCTTCGCGACAGCAGCGTGCGCCTGATCGGGCCGAACTGCCCCGGCGTCATCACGCCCGGCCAGTGCAAGGTCGGCATCATGCCGGGTGACATCTTCTTGCCGGGCCGCGTGGGCGTCGTTTCCCGCAGCGGGACGCTGGTCTACGAAGCGGTGGCGCAGCTCACGGCGCTGGGCATCGGCCAGTCGACGTGCGTTGGCGTCGGCGGCGACCCGATCGTCGGCACGAGCCTTAGGGACGTGCTCACCGCGTTCCAGGCGGACGACGGTACGGCCGCGGTCGTGCTCATCGGCGAGATCGGCGGCGGCTTCGAGCAGGAGGCGGCCGAGTTCATCAAGTCGCAGATGACGCCCAGACGGGGTGGCAAGCCGGTCATCGCGTTCATCGCCGGCAGCACGGCGCCGCCCGGGCGTCGCATGGGGCATGCGGGCGCGATCATTGCCGGCAACACGGGGACAGCGCAGGCGAAGAAGGAAGCGCTGGCCGCGGCGGGCGCCACGATCTGCGACAGCCCGGCCGAGATTGGCTCGACGACCGAGCGTCTGCTCCGGCAGCGCGGTCTCATCTGACGCATCGATCACGAGAAGGGAGTCAGTCGTGAACAAGAGAGAGGAACTCGCGGCCGCATTCTTGGCCAATCTGCAAACAAAGCGGTTCGATGACGCAGCGGCGATGCTGAACGAGAGCGTCACCCTCACGGTGCCCCAGGTGCCGAACCCGATACAGGGTCGCGATGCCGTCATCATGGCTATGCGGATGGCGGCGGACAGCGGCCAGGGCCTCGACATGGTCGGCTTCGCGACGCCCGCGGTGCAGCCGGACGGCGCGGTCCGGGTGGCGGGGAAGGCGCCGAAGGGTCTGCTGTGGATCGTCGCTTTCGTCCTCCGGAAGGCGAAGAAGGTGACAGTCACGCTGCGCTTCGGGGAAGGCGACCTGATAGAGGCGATGGACTTGCTGCTGGCGTAGCGCCCGGCAGCGGCTAGATAACCGTCGGCCGGCGCGAGGAGAACGTGTAGAGCTTCGCCGGACGGTGCGCGCCGAGCACGATTGTCCGCTCCGTCGGCCGCACGATGCCCAGCGCAAGCATCCTCTTCCGGAAGTTCCGCTTGTCGACCCTCTTCCCCAGTATCGACTCGTACACCCGCTGGAGCTGGCTGAGCGTGAAGTACTGCGGCAGCAGGCTGTAGGCGACGTTGGTGTACTCCATCTTCGACCGCAGCCGGCCCAGAGCGTATTCGAGGACGGTGTCGTTCTTAAAGGCGAGTCGCGGCAGATCGTTGAGGGCGAACCAGGCGGTCGTCCACTCGTCGCGCTGCGGCAGGCTGACGCTGTCGTGGTCGACGAGCGCGAAGTAGCCGATGGCGACCGCGCCACCAGCGGCCGAATCGTCGAGCTCGCCGAAGGTGTAGAGCTGCTCCAGGTAGACGTCGCGCACGCCCGTCTCCTCGACCAGCTTGCGCGCCGCCGCCTCGTCGAGCGTCTCGTCGGGGCCCAGGCGGCCGCCGGGAATGGCCCACCAGCCCTTGTTGGGCTCAACGCCGCGGCGTATGAGCAGCACCATCAGGTCATCGTCGACGACGGTGAAGATGACGACGAAGACGGCGACCATTGGCGGACGATAGCGCACAGACTTACCCGGCATCGACAACGCTCCCTTGCAGTGACCAGGGGCTCGCGCGCTCGACGCGGACGCGCACGAGTTCGCCCGGGCGATAGTCGCCGCTAAAGTGCAGCAGCTTGTCGCTGCGCGTGCGGCCGCACCACCTACCCTTCGCGCTCTCCTCGACCAGCACTTCCTCGACCGTGCCGACGAGCGCGGCGTTGATCTCGCCGGCGATCCGCTTCTGTAGCCCCTCGACGGCCTGCAAGCGAGCGCGCTTCACCTCCCGAGAAACGTCGTCGGCCATCTGTCGCGCGGCGATGGTGCCCGGACGCGGCGAGTATGCGGCGACGTGGACTTTGTCGAAGCGGAGGCGCTCCAGGAGATCGTAGGTGCGCTGGAACTGGGCGTCGCTCTCGCCACAGAAGCCGGCGATGACGTCGGTCGAGATCGCCACGCCGGGAACGCGCCGCCGAACGCCTTCGACGACGGCGACGTATTCCTCCGCCGCGTAGCCGCGTCGCATGCGGGCCAGCACGTCGTTGTCGCCGGACTGGAGGGGCAGGCTGAAACATTCGCAGACCTTCGGTAGCTCCCCGACGGCATCGACGATGCCCTCCGTGACGTCGGTGGGGTAGGAAGTGAGGAAGCGGATGCGCTCCAGGCCGTCGATGACGTGCAGGTCGCGCATGAGGCCGGCGAGGCCCGGCACATCCGGCAAGTCGCGGCCGTATGCCTCGACTGACTGGCCGAGCAACGTTACCTCCTTCACGCCGCCGTCGACAAGGTGCTGCACCTCCGCGTGGACGTCGGCCGGCGCGCGGCTGCGCTCGCGTCCGCGACGGTAGGGCACGATACAGTAGGAGCAGAACTTGTTGCAGCCGTAGACGACCGGCACGAAGGCGGTGGGCGCTTCGACGCCGGGAAAGACATCTTTCCAGAACTGCGACGGCGCGCAGTCGTCGGGCAGGCCGTCGATACCGGCGGCCGCGACGATGTCAGCGAAGGCCTGCGGCGGCGCGAAGGCGTCGACGTACGGGAAGCGGCGTCGCAGCTCGTCGAGCTGTGGCCCGACCATGCAGCCGGTGAGCACGATCTTGAGGTCGCGTCGCTTTGCTTTCAGGCGCTTCGCTTCGCCCACCTTGCTAGCGGCGCGCTGTTCGGCGTGCTCACGCACGGCGCAGGTGTTGACGACGAGCAGGTCCGCGTCTTCCGGGGCGTCGACGGCTTCGTGGCCGAGGCGCTCCAGGCCAGCGGCGAGCTTCGCAGAGTCGGCCTTGTTCATCTGGCAGCCGAATGTCCAGATATAGTAGCGCAAGCCAGTCCCCTCGAAAAAGACAGCCCCGAAAGGGGCGTGCGTCCAAATGCCGGCGGAGGGAATGGGATTCGCCCAGACGGGCCCGCCGAGGCGGAAACCCATGACCCCAGTTTCCCAGAGGTAACCGGTTGGCGGAGGGAATGGGATTCGAACCCATGACCCCAGTTACCCAGGGTAACCGCTTAGCAGGCGGCCGCACTAGACCACTATGCGATCCCTCCGCGAAGACGATGTTAGCATGCGGCGCGATGCCTTTCAAGCTCGACAGCGGACTCCCGGCCCCGCGACGATCCGTCGGAGTCGCGGATTGACGGAAGATGGTACAATTGCTGCGATTCTGAGGCGGCGCAGGCTCAGATCTTATGTCGCGTCGCGCCGGACCTCATGCCCTCCCGAAACTTTCGAGGCACAGGGATGTCGAAGCGCTCCCGGGCGGCTCTGCTAGTCGGCCTCTGCATCCTGGCGGTGGCGCTGCTCGGCGTGTGGTATTCGCGCGCACAGGCGCCGGAGCGTTTCTCGGAGAGCGCCGGCGGCGGGCAGCCCCCCTCGCCCGCACCAACCGCAACTTCCACGCCCGCTCCCGCCTTCCCCTCGCCGGTTGCGGACCGCGACGTCGACGGCGACGGCGTGACGAACGACGTCGACAACTGCCCCTTCGTCGCCAACGCCGGCCAGAGTGACGCCGATGCGGACAACGCCGGCGACGCCTGTGACCCGGGACTCGATTCGCCCGCCGCAGGCACGGGAATCGACGCGTGGGGTCAGATGATCAACACGACTGCCGCGGCCGTGCAGACATGCTACCAGTCCGGCGTCCCCCACACGGACGCGGCCGGCGGCATCAGGACGGCGTACGGCCCCGACTCCTTCTTCCCGAACGGCGTCTTCTGGGTCAGCGATCATCCCACCGACGCCGCAGCGATCCCGGCTCTGAGCGCCGCCGGCTTCAACACGGCGCTGACAACGCGGAGCGCCGACGTTTCGTCGCTGCTGGCCCAGATCACGGATGGTTCCTTCAAGCTGATCATCAACGAGGACCTGCTGCCGGGAGAGCACTTCATCAGCCAGCCGTCGACCTTCGACGAGGAGCTGTTTCAGCGCTATAAGGACGACCCGCGCGTCATCGCCTGGTGGCTGGACGACGAGCCACTGCACATGGCGGTGAGAAGCATAACTACCCCGGAGCCGAGCTACGACGCCATCGCTCAGGTGTATCGCGAGCACAAGAGCCAGACGAACCAGCCGTTTTTCATCACCGAGGCCGCGCTTCAGGATGTCGGGCCCTGGTGGGAGCGTTTCCTCAACCTGGGCGACATCGCCAGCACGTACCTCTACCCGAAGACCGTAACCTGGGACGGCTCCTGGGATGATACCGCGGACGCCGTGAGGTCGATGGTCGAGGCCGTCGACGGCGACAGGCCGGCCTGGTTCGTCCCCCAGGCCTGGATGGGCGTGGATATGTGGGTGTACCCGACGCCCCTGGAGGAGAGGGCGCAGGTCTACACGGCGATCATCCACGGGGCCACGGGCCTGCTGCACTTCGCCTGGGATAGCTGCACCCTGCGCGCCTGGGACGGCAACATCTACGGCGGTATTCGCCCCGACATGGAAGCGGCCGTGCCGGATTGCCCGAACGGCGGCGTCATCGCCGAGGACCAGGCGGCGCAAGCCCGCGAGTTGTGGGACTCGCTGGATGCGTCGAAGGGCGGCATCAACAAAGAGATCGAAGAGCTGAAGCCGGTCATCCTGTCGCCGACCTCGAGTCAGCCGTACTTCGTCTACGTCGATGCGGACCCACGCTCGCAGGCGCCCGTCCGGACCATGATGAAGCACTACAACGGCGATTACTACCTGCTCGCCGTCAATATCGACGGCGTCGCAGTCGACGCGAAGTTCGTGCTGCCGTTCATCGTCGAGAACGCGGAGGTTATGTTCGAGGACAGGGCGCCCGCTTCGTACTCGGGATTCGCGATAACGGACGAGTTCTCGCCGCTCGACGTGAATGTCTACAGGATCACGCCCGCCGGATGAGCCCGAGGACTAGAATCGGGGGAAGCCCACGGCGAGCTTCGCCAGCGTTGGGTGCTCGACGGTGAAGCGCAGCTCGAGGAGATAGAGGATCTTGCCGACGTCCTTCAGCGCGCCCAGCGGGCTCTCGCGACCTTCGAAGACCTGCACCAGCTCCTGCCGAATGTCGTTCAGGTAATCCCCGGCGGAGCTGCTGTCCACCGTCTCTTCCAGGTAGCTGATGATCTGGCGGTATTCCTCTTTGTCCAGCCAGACGCCCTGACAGGTCGAGCAGACGTCGACGGCGACGTGTGACTCGCCGTAATGGACGGTGGTCATCGGATGGCCGTCCTTGGGACAGGAATAGCGCTGTTGCTGTCGCGCCCGGAACTTGTCGATGTCCTTCCACAGGTCCACGTTGAGCCAGTAGTAGTCACCGCCGTCTTCCCTGTCCTTCAGCACCCGCAGCTCGTCTTTGTCGAACCACGTGCCCTGGCAGTTTGGGCAGCGGTCGATGCGGATGCCGCCCACACCGACGCGTTCGAGGGTCTGGTGACAATTGGGGCAGTTCATGGATTTCTCCCATCTAGGCGCTCAGCGACGACGGTGGTCTCGTCTGGCGATCTTCGGTCAGGATGCGGGCGTTGTCAAGTGAGTATTCCGCGACGCCGCACGTTGCTTTCTTCAGGCAGGTGCGCGTATAACCAATGATGGCTAAACTATGGGGCACTTGGGACACCGTGATAGCGTTCACAATCACAACCAAAGAGGGGGTTAGTGCATATGACAGACGTAGGGATACCCGAAGAGCTGAAGGACATAATCAAGGGGTCGATAGCCGGGCTAACGGGATTCGTGGAGAGCGACGTCCTGCCGCTCGAGGCGAAGTACAAGGAAATCCTCCACGATGAGCGGAAGCTGTTCGGCGAAGACGGCCTGCTGGCGCCGGAGATCCGTGAGGCGCGCGACGGCATCCGCCAGAAGTCGGCGCAGGCGGGCTTCTACGCCATGATGGCGCCGGAGAGCGTCGGCGGCGGCGGCCTGCCGTGGGCGGTAGGCCCGTTCCTGCTGGAGGCGTTGAACCGCAAGTACGGCCCCGGTCGCATTTTCATCAGTTGGGCGGCCGCCTTCCTGAGCACGCCGCTGCTCGCCAGCTTCGTCGACGGCCCGTCGCACTTGTTCCTGCAGGCCGGCCCGGCTATCCGCGATGAGGTGTTGCCGGAGGTGCTGGAGGGCAAGAAGACGGTCTGCTTCGCTGTCACAGAGCCGGGCGCGGGCTCCGACCTCTGGGGGCTGAAGACGAAGGCGAAGCGCGACGGCGACGAGTGGGTAGTCAACGGCTCCAAGCAGTGGATCACCAACGCGCCCTACTGCGACTACGCCGCTGTCTTCGCGATAACGGATGAAGAGGCGTTCGCCGCGCACAAGGGCGGACTGACCTGCTTCCTGCTTGACGCGAAGGCGCCGGGGTTCACCAAGGACAGGCCGGAGCGCATTATCGGCCACCTGTCCAGCGACTGTGGCGGCTTCACGATGGATGACGTGCGCGTCAGGAACGATTACATGATCGGCACCCTGGGCGGCGCTTTCCAGATAGCTATGTTCGGCATCTCCGAGGGCCGCATGGGCATGGCCGGCGCTTGCCTGGGGCTCGCGCAGTGGGCGCTCGACCGCTCGTTGGAATACGCCAAGGAACGCAAGACCTTCGGCGTCCCACTGGCGGAGCACGAGGCACTCCAGTTCATGATGGCCGACATGGCGATGGAGATCTTCGCGACCAAGTACGCGATCATCCAGACAGCGAAGATGCTCGACGCGGGCGAGATCCCGGTCAAGGAGATCTGCATCTCCAAGGCGCTGTCGATTGAGATGTGCCAGCGGGCCTACGACAAGGCGATCCAGATTCACGGCGGCATGGGCCTCTCCAGCGAGCTGATGTTGGAGGAAGGCTTCCGCATCGCCCGCACGGCGCGAATCCCGGACGGGACCTCGGAGATACAGCGGCGGACGATCTTCCGCCAGCTCCTCCGCGGCGACACAGCGTTCTAGACAAACAGACTAGAGAACGAAGACGTAGCCGGTGGTCCACTTCAGGCGGACCGCCGGCTACCTTTTTGCACCGGACTCCACACCTTCCACTCCTGGTCCCTCAACGGCGGTCTACCGCCCACTGGGCGTTCTCAGGATTGACCCTTCTCGCGGAGTGTATCTACACTTAGCCGACCCCCGCGGCGACGAAGCCCGCTAGCGCCGGTCGACAGCGCGCCCTGACGGAGCAGGCAGACGCCCATGACAGGCGATGATTCCCGGCAATTCGTCGTGATCTCCCACAGCCACTGGGACAGGGAGTGGTACGTGCCGTTCCAGACGTATCGCGTCCGCCTCGTGGGGCTGATGGACCACGTGCTGGACATGCTCGTCGCCGACGCGGAGTGGAAGCACTTCATGACCGACGGTCAAGTTGTGCTCCTGGAGGACTACCTCGTCGTGCGACCGGACCGGCGGCGGCTGATCACGCGCCTTGTGCGGCAGGGCCGGCTCCTCATTGGGCCGTGGTACGTCGCGCCGGACGAGTTCCTGCCGGGCGGCGAATCGCTCATACGCAACCTGCAATTCGGGGTACGGCTCTCGCGGGAGCTCGGCGGCGTCATGCCGGTTGGCTACTCGCCGGATGCCTTCGGCCACATCGCTCATCTACCGGCGATACTGCGCGGCTTCGGCTTGGACTACGCCGTCGTCTGGCGCGGCCTCGACGAGCGCGCACGCAAGACGGAGTTCATCTGGCGATCGCCAGACGGCAGCACCGTCCTGACCCTCCACATGCCGCTCGGCTACGCCGCCGGCTGGCCTCTGCCCGTGGAGCCGAGGGAGATGGCAGCGAAGCTGTCCAGCCTTCGGCGAAAACTGGCGCCACTCGCGACCACCCGCTACCTCGCCATCATGAACGGGAACGACCACGCGCCGCCACAGTCGGACCTGCCGGCGTTGCTGGAATCCGCCAAGTCCGTGATATCGGAGGGCACGGTCGTCCACGGCAACCTGCCGCAGTTGCTGGCGGCGATAAGCGCGGAGGTTGTGGAAAAGCGAATCGCCCTGCCGCGGCATCGGGGCGAGATGCGCAGCGGGCAGAGGGCGCATCTCCTGCCGGGGGCGATCTCGGCGCGAATGTGGGTGAAGCAGCGCAACCAGCAGTGCGAGGACCTGCTCGTCGACTGGCTGGAGCCGCTTGTCGGCTGGTGCGGCCTTCTTCGCGCGCGTCTGGGCAGCGCCTGGCGAGAGCCGCCGCTCCCGTGGGGGCCGTTCACCGGCTACCCAACCGCCCGCGCATCGATGGCAGGGCTCGTGCGCGAGGCATGGCGGCAGTTGCTGCTCAACCAGTCGCACGACCCCATCTACGGCTGCGGCGTCGACGCGGTGTACGTCGACGTGACGGAGCGCTTCGATTCCTGCGAGCAGATAGCCGGCGACCTCGTGCGGCGGCTGCTGACGGACGTCGCGGCGCAGGTCGACACGGGCGGCGAGCCCGGCGTCGTCGTTTTCAACCCGCTCGGCGGCCCGCGCACGGACTTCGTGACGTTCGACTGGCCTGTTTCCGAGGATGGGCAGGCGCCGGTGTGGGTAGTCGACTCCGCCGGTCGCCGGCATGTCTGCCAGGTGATGTCGACTCCACCCGCGTCGGCCACTCTGCCGTTTTCGCCGCCGCGGACGGTAGAGGCCGGCTTCGTGGCGAGAGGCGTCCCCGGGCACGGCTACAAGGCATACCGCGTAGTCGACGGAGGTCCGGCTGCCGCCGCGTCGGGGAAAACCGGCGGCAACTCGATCGAGAACGAGTTCTTCGCCGTGACCGCCGACCCGGACGACGGGAGCGTTACCGTTCGCGACAAACGGAGCGGTCGCGTGCTACCGGGCCTCAACCGCCTGGTCGACGGCGGCGACCGGGGCGACGAGTACAACTACTGGGCGCCATCGCGGGACGCGGTCGTCGACGGGCCGTCCGCGGCGCCGAAGATCAGCGTCGTCGAATGCGGGCCGGCGCGCTCGACGCTTCAGATTGACATGACGTACCTCTTGCCCGCTGGCCTCAGTCGCGATAGACGGACGCGGTCGCGTGGGCGGGCCAGGTGCGAAGCGCGCTGCCAGGTGCGACTGTACGCCGGCGTCCGGCGCCTCGACTTTCGAGTTGAGTTCGACAACCAGGCCCGCGACCACCGCCTTCGCGCCCACTTCCCGACCGGCGTCCAAAGCGACGTTACGCACGCGGAGCAGCACTTCGGCGTCATTAGCCGGCCGATCGCCATCCCTCTCGCAGACGAGACGTGGATGGAGCAGCCGGTCGGCACGCAGCCGCAGAAGGCATTCGTCGACGTCAACGACGGCAAGCATGGGCTGCTGCTGGCGAATCGCGGCCTGCCGGAGTACGAGGCGCTGCCCGGCCCAGACGGCGTCACGCTGGCCCTGACGCTGCTGCGCTGCGTCGGCTGGCTGTCGCGACCCGACGTGGCGACGCGAAAGGGACCGGCCGGCCCGACCGTCGAGACGCCTGGGGCGCAGTGTCCTGGACGTCACGTCTTCGAGTATGCCGTCGTGCCGCATGAGGGCGGCTGGGAGAACGCGTTTGTTGAAGCGCACCGCTTCGCGCGGCCGATGCGGGCCGCGATGACTGCGGGCTCGGGAGCGCTGCCTGCCGCAGGCAGCC
>Ga0315294_10007473_pt1 | contig 11983 bp, 9 predicted proteins | sample YL17G13_40_MG_FD_203626 | JGI IMG/M metagenome (GOLD analysis project Ga0315294, IMG submission 203626) | Sediment microbial communities from Yellowstone Lake, YNP, Wyoming, USA - YL17G13_40 | ecosystem: Environmental > Aquatic > Freshwater > Lake > Sediment | place: USA: Wyoming | collected...
TGGCTCCCCCGCGAGGACTCGAACCTCGGACATGGTGGTTAACAGCCACCCGCTCTACCAACTGAGCTACAGGGGAATTAGAGTATTATTATAGACAAAGAGCAATTAGTGTCAACTAGATTTCGCGGCGGGATTCCATTGCGCAAAACAGGGTTGCGCTATCCGCATATTCTAAGTTAGAGCCCATCGGAATACCCACGCCAATCCTAGTTAATTTTATTCCCAAAGGTTTAATTAATTTTGTCAGATACAAGGCTGTGATTTCACCTTCGGTATCGGCATCAGTGGCGATAATCACTTCTTTAATGTTATTCTCTTTTATCCTTTCCATTAAGCCGTCAATCTTTAAGTCGCTGGGGCCTTTACCCTCTAAGGGAGCTATCGAACCCAAGAGCACATGATATACTCCGCGGAAATTCCCTGCCTTCTCTATTGCCGCTACATCGCTGGGTTTCTCCACAATACAAACCATATCTTTTTGCCGACGGCTATCCTGACAGATTTTACAGAGTTCCTCTTCGCTTAAGTTATTACAGGTACGACAAAACTGAACATTCTCCTTTGTCTTGTATATTGCCTCAGCCAGAGCCTTTACTTCTTCTTTAGAAGCACTAAGGATATAGCCGATGATACGCTCGGCACTGCGCCGGCCAATCCCGGGCAATTTAATTAAGCAATTAATCAATTTTTCTATTGAGTCGGTATAGGTCGACATAATTATTCTCTAATCACTCGCGCCTTAAATGCCGCTAATGCAGATTTAATAAATGAGCTATCTTGGCTGTCTACTTTCTGGGCTATTTCCTGAGATAAGATAAAATTGACCCTTAGATTAGTATTAAGCAATTCAGATGCTATCTTTTCGATAATTGCTTTATTTTCTTTTCTCTCCAGAGATTCTTTGTGTAGCGAATAATCCTTAGGAAAAGAGACGGTTAAAATGTTATTGGCTAATTTAATGGGGCTACCATCATTCAAGTAGGTTGCTACCGACATCTTCACTTTAGCCAGGCTATCAATAATATTCTGCCATGCGCCTTTCACATTATCCAAAGATATAGAATTAGTCGCTTCTTCTTTTAAAGATTCGGGATTAGCATCTTTGGTTTCTTTGGGTTCTTTTGCTTCTTTAATTTCTTTGGGCAATGTTTGGCTGGTACTTTGGGCTCGCTCAGGATTACCGGTAGTAATCGGACGGTTTAAGCTCTGGCCTCTTTTGTCATGCGCTAATTTAACCAGGCTTATCTCCAAAGGAATGCGCAAAGAATCCAATCTTTTGGACATCTCTTGGGCATTTACCAGAATATTAAAAGCGCCGAATATCTCTTCTAAGCTGAAATTCTGGGCTTGCTGCAATAATCTTTCGCAGAGCTCCTGAGGCAGGTCGATTAATTTAGAGTCTGCCTTGGCAACCTTAGCAATCATCAGGTTGCGAAAATGTTCAATGAGATTTGCCAAAAATAAATTTATGTCTTTGCCTTCATCGATGATATTATTGAGTAACCCTAATGCGGCTTTAGCATCTTTTTGAATGAGCTTATCCGTTATTTCAAATAATGCCTCCTGCTCAACAATACCTAATATAGAAACGACATCTTTTAAAGAAATTTTATCTTTAGAAAAAGAAATTAACTGGTCTAAAAGCGATTCTGCGTCTCTTAAGGAACCGTCGCTGGCCTTGGCAATGCAGTAGAGAACTTCTTTGTCCACATCTACCTTTTCTTGGGCAACAATATGCTCTAATTGAGTAATCATCTCCATCACCAGAATCCGCCGAAAATCAAAACGCTGGCATCTTGAGAGTATGGTAGGTAGCACCTTATGCGGTTGGGTAGTGGCAAAGATAAATTTAACAAACTCCGGCGGCTCTTCTAAGGTCTTCAGGAGCGCGTTGAATGCCTCATGGGTGAGCATATGCACTTCATCAATGATATAGATTTTAAACTTGCCTGCGGTGGGGGAAAATTTAACATTCTCGCGCAAGACCCTTATCTCATCAATGCCTCTATTTGAAGCGCCATCTATCTCAATGACATCGAGTGAACGGCCTTGGCTTATTTCTGTGCAGGAGGCGCACTTCTGGCAGGGATTGACCGTCGGGCCATTTTTACAGTTAAGCGCTTTGGCTAATATTCGGGCGGTGGAGGTCTTACCTACTCCTCTTGGGCCGGCAAATAAATAAGCGTGGGCAAGCCGATTCTTCTCTAAGGCGCTCTTTAAGGTAGTGACGATGTGATTCTGGCCAATAATCTCGTCGAAATTCTTCGGTCGCCATTTTAAGGCAAAAACAGTATAGGACATATTTTAAAAAACTAATGTTGCCTAAAGAAAAAACGAAGATCAAGAAAGATACTTTCTCTTCAGATTAAAATGCAAGTACCCTATGGCAATTAATCCCAACCCGGTTAGAACAAGAACAAGAGGCCAGCCTAAACTCTGAGCAAAGTACTCCGAAGTAATCTTAAAAATGTAGGCGATAAGATAAAGAGAGCCAAACGTAAGAAACGCTTTACTCCTCAGATACACGCTCAGGAACATAACACCAAAAACTAAGCCGGGGAAAACCAATTCCCAAAACCAATTCTGGTTTGGTTTCCAATCGCCAAGGGCCAAAGCTGCACCAAGAAAACAAAGCACACCAAAACCATATAGAGCGCCGGTAAGCGCTCGGTGTGAAGTTGTAGTAAAATAATACCCAAGCAATGCATACACCAATCCAGTACACAAGACACGATACGCAGAAAACTCCCAATCAAAATTAGGACGACTACCAACGAGAAAACTTGTGAAACTAAAGAATAACCATGTCCCAAAAATGATGTTGAAGAGTAAAAAAACTGTTTTACGATTGACAAAGTATGAGAAAAGAAATGTTACAAGAAGAATACCGGAAACAATGCTCTGCACACCATGGCTACCGGTATCAAGACCTGCAAGATAAAAAGTCACATGAAGCCCCAATGGCATGACTAAAGCCGAAATAAAATAAAATGCCCTGCTGACAATCTCAAGGCGTTCCTCTCGGCTTAAAAACACAGCCGCAATATACGAAGCAATGCCCGAGCCCAACGTACTCAGAATTTTTGTTGCACTATTAAGCGATGTCCAGTGCTGCCAAATCAGTACCGAAATACCAAGAAACACAACTGCTCCGCCAATGTAATACAGGATATGAGAAATACCTGCTTGGCGAGATACTTCGTCCGGCACTTCGCCGCGGATTCCTGCATCAAAAGCAGAAGTCACTTCATCTTTGGTAATAAGCTGTTGCGAAGCCAAACTTTGGATATGCTTCAATAACTCTTTTTTATCCATAGTGTCTCCTAACGTATCCAACCGAGAAAACTTCGGTTGCGATAATAATATCGTCCGTCATTGGACGACTCTAACTCCAATTTCTTGCTCGCATTATGCCCTTTAAGATACATGGTGTTATAATCATACTCTCCAGAGAAAAATAATGGAAAAAATCCGTATTCTCTACTCCCATAAACAACTTCATATCCATCGGGCGACTTTACGTTCGCATCAAGTTTCAATTTCTGAGCTTCTTCAAACGAAACCTCTTGATCCGTATTTCTTGAGACATCGTGTATAAATAATCTTGCGGCTCTTGGAGTATAATGCTCAGGATATTTAACTTCATATTTGACCAACGCACCATTCTCTACGCCATACCGGCGATTTTGACCATAACCATCTTCTGTAACATAGAGAAAATTAAATTGTGGCGCTGGAGCAAATAAAGATGGAAGATAAATGCTAATAGCAATCAGAAAAATCATGAAGATAGGAATCGCTATTCCAATTATTAATGAAATATTCTTTTTGGAACTCATGTCTCCTCCCTTCTCAATCTTTCTATCTCTTGTTTTATTTCTTCAATTACTTCTGTATTAGAAATCTTCTTTGCTCGCCTTTTAATAATTTTATTCTCATATATAAATTAGAGTTATTTAGAAACGGCGCCGGATTACATTAATCCGGCATCCGTTTGTGCTTCCATTAATGGAAGCACAAACGGAGAGGGCGAGATTCGAACTCGCGAGACGGCTTACGCCATCCAGCGGTTTAGCAAACCGCCGCACTAGACCAGCTATGCGACCTCTCCATAATCACTTAATCCGCTTTTTCTTGAAAAAATCCTTTAACAAAGAACTGCACTCTTTCTCGAGAATGCCCTTTTTAACTCTTAGGCGATGGTTTAACTTTTTATGATTTACAATATCAGTTATTGAACCGCAGGCTCCGGCCTTAAGGTCTTCTGCGCCAAAGTATAAATTTTTTATGCGCGCAAGCACTAATGCACCTGCGCACATACTGCACGGTTCAATTGTAACATACAAGGAAGCGCCATTCAACCACTTTGTCTTGAGATAATTTGTCGCCGAGGTAAGAGTTAACATTTCGGCATGGGCAGTCGGGTCTTTTAAGCGTTCAACTTGATTATGGCCGCGGGCAATTATCTTGCCTTTATAAACAACAACTGCGCCTACGGGAACCTCGTCTTCCTCAAAGGCCTCTTTAGCTTCTTTTAAGGCCTCTGACATATAAATCGCATCTATCTTCTTCATATCTATATATATCCCGCCTCATAAGATGTGCTAAAATTCTCTCCGATAATTTTAGCACATTCGGCGGGATGATTCGCCAATAACCGATTAACGGGCGAATCAAGTGCGCCTGGCTGGGATCGAACCAGCAACAACCAGCTCCGTAGGCTGATGCTCTATCCAATTGAGCTACAGGCGCAAGATGATTCTAATTTTACCACAGGTTATGAATAAAGGAAACCAGAAAAATAAGTGAAGGCATAAGTTAAAAAGGGACAAAATTTTATGGCCGGCTTTAAAAAGAAAAACTCACGCTGCCATAAATGCTTTGCGCAACGTAGTTACGTTGGCCTACCTGCGCATCATAGCCGGCATTAAAAGAAACTGATTCTCTTAATTTCACTCTAATACCGCAGCCCACCAGTGCAAAATCCCGGGTTGGTTTATCTGTCGTAACCTGAAATGTATTACTGCCTCCCTCTAGCCGCGCCTCAATTGTGCGACTGTCATTAGAAAATTCATGCTGATAAGAAACGCGCACCTGCGGCACTACAGTTTTCTTGCCGACTCTTAATTCATGTTCAGCGCGCCAGCCAAGGCCCAATTGAAAAGACTCTGCTCTTTGATCAGCAATATGAAGATTAAGCGAATCAGCGCCTGACTCGGAAAAGCTATCTATCCAAAGTCTTGAATATTTGACTGTGGCAGTCGGACCGGTAGTCAATTGTTTAATCTGAAAATCATAGCCTGTGCCAATAGATAAGTTCAACTGCTTGCCAAACGTATCTGCCTTTGCCTTCCTGTCCAAACCACCAAATTCGATATCGCGTTCCATATCATAAAAATTAGAAGAAAAACCACTTGCTACATTGGTATAGAAATTATTTCTGAAATAAGTTCCATAAATCCCGTAGGAAACCGAATCTACATCAACCTTTCCACCTGAGCCACCGAGATGGGAAGCTGTCCGGGTATAGCCGAGATTAAAACCTGCTACCAAATTCTCTGCAAACCTGTAATCCAATCCTGCGGTTATGCCGCCGGCAGAGTAATGAAAACCCGGCTGGCTGTCTGTAAAATCCTGGTCTCCGAAATTGCCTTCGCCATTAACAAAAAACTCGAGGCCGTTCTCATTTTGAGCTTGAACGTTATCCCGAGAAATAAGCCCTCCTAAATCATTCCCATTATAAGCGAGAAGCAGACCATTGAATAAATCTCCGCAGAAGGCGCCGGTATGACGATTGAAAGTAAAACCCTTAATTTCTCCGCTGCGCAGCGCATACATATGTTCCTGAAGATGATTAAACTGCATCGCGGCATTACTAAAAGCAACTGATGGGATGCCCTCAAATTTTTCCGGTGATATCTGAGAATACGCATCCGCGACTTTAGCGTTAGTATCCATGCTGTCAATGGCGGTCTTAACTGTTGCCAGGTCTGCGGTAGCAGAAGGAAGCTCTGCTTGCATCATCGCTGCCACGTTTTTCTCATCCGCAGTCAAGGTTACATTAAGTGCATCATTATTGTAATCGCGGGTTGCCACCAAGTCCAAGTCCAGGTTATTCGCGTTTACCTGCGGTTTCCAGACAATCGTGGGAGTAATCTGCGTGTCTAAAAATGAAAAAGTTCCTGTAATACCGCCTGCAGTCCGGATAATGCCGCTCAAGGTATTTCCAATTGTATAACTGCCGGAGGTGGTCGTCTTAAGTGTTCCATCAAGGCTTGCGGTACTGGCGCCGATAATTTCATCATAGATCGATATAGATTCCACTTCGATTTCCAGCCTACCCGAAGCGCCTTGAGTAAACGCACCGCCATTAAGATTTAAAATTCCGACTGAATTTCCGGGTTTTACGGTGCCGTAATTCGTAAGGCTTTTTATCGTGCCGACTCCCTCTAATGTTGCGCCTGAATTCACTGTAACCGGCGTGCTAGAAGAACTTCCGGTGACGTTAAGCGTTCCAGCATTAACGGTCGTCGCACCGCTATAGGTATTGTCGCCGCTTAAGGTCAGTGTGCCGGAGCCGCTTTTGGTAAGGCTGCCTGTGCCGCTGATCACATTCGCATAAGTGCCGTCGGAAGTCTGATTGAAATTAATCGTTGAATCATTCGCAACGTCGCTGGTCAAGGTATTAGTATCGGCGGTAAGGGTCCCGCTGACAACAAGCGAATATAGATTCGACCAACTTGGCGACGAGACAGACGTTGTTCCGTACAGCCTTAACCACACCAGGTCGCCATCAACGGTAATAAGGATATATGCGTAGTACTGAGTAGCGCTGCTACTGCTATTGTAATAAAAACCTGTTACGTTACTATCTGAATATGTGCCATTGAAACTAGAAAAAGGAGCGCCGCCTGCGCCGAATATAAGCGGGTAGAATAGCTTCGATGCGTCCCCTCCTATATTCGCACGTGCGACAGCGCTAAGGTGGTCATGTCCTGCAAAATACATCTGGCCGTTCTTACTATAAAGACTGGTCAGAAATGCATCCCTGGCAGTTCTGGCAGTTGCATTATACGCCAGGCAGTCCGCGTGATTCGCCCTATATGCGGGCTGATGCCCAAAAGCAAACACGTGAGTAGCGGTAGAATTATTTAATTGGCTGGTCACCCAAGCCTGATTGACTTGATATGGGTAAGTTGCGTTATTTATATATTCATCTAACCCTAAAAATAAAGAATTACCACTAGTAAAACTGTAGGTCATCCCCACTTCACTGTTACCGTTTCCTCCTGAATCAGTGGTAGGGCCGTTTTGAGGCAATGTGCTGAAGGCGGTTTTCCATGCTGTACCGGAAGTATCAATAACGTTATGGTCGTGATTACCGCGCACAGGATAATACGAAACTTTCGAGCCGCTCTCGCCTACTACCTGCAGCCCACCGTTTGCTGCGGCATTTTTGAAGTTAGTGAACTGGTCGGCAACGCTAGTTGAGCTTCCGTTTCCATATATAAGGTCGCCAACAATTAAAACGAAAGAGGCATTCCTATTGGTACTAATATCAGTAGCAATAGCAGTAATAGCCGCTGCGTTTACTCCTGAATCCGTGGTTGAATTCGACCGGGTATCGCCGAAAACCGCGAAATTCCAAGACGTGGCATACGCAGCTTTATTTATAGCCAACAAAAACAGCAAAATAAAAAGTCTATTCAGCACTGATTTTGAGTTTATCGGGTTAAGGTGAGTCCTACCAAACCCCAGGCAAAAGTCTATACTTCACATCTCTTATCAAAACCGACAGATACTCAATTGCTTTTGCACCTGGTGCGAGATTATTGTTTAACTAACCATGGGCTGAGAACCAATGGATTCTTGAAGTTGCAAGGCATCGGTTAATACTTTTTCCGTGACTACACCCAGCCCTTTAAGGATTTCTCCCAAGACAATGCCCTTTCTCCAATGCATCTTTAATGCTTCCTCAAGTTGCTCAGCAGAAATAATATTTTTCTCAAGGAGAATCTGGCCTAATGGTTTATAAGGAAAAAGGGGCTCTTCCCTTTTATAAATTACCGGCATGGGATATGTGGGTTCATTTTTACTGCGATTCCTGCGGTCAAGCATAAATTTACTTCCGGCCATCGGTTTAAGGTATCGCTTTACTTCAGTAATCCGCTCATTCATCTCAATAATATTGCTAAATTTAGAGGCATTATTCCTGTCCAGTAAAGCCACGGTTACGCTCATCAAAGGTATTTTTCTTATTTTATGCGTGCGGTCTCGGGCAATAATAAATCCGCGCTTCCTGTCTTCATCAGTATAATGGAATGGCATCGTCCGCTCAAACCCAAGGATAAAGTTCTGGCTGATATCCTGATAACGGCTGGCAGTGGTAATAAAGATGAAATCATCTCCGCCGATATGGCCGATAAAATCATCGCGATTGCCAAATTTTTTTATCGTGGTATAAAGCAGATAAGCGGTATGCATGATTACAAAGTCGCCCTTTACATATCCGTAAACATCATTGAAATATTTAAAATTATCTATGTCGATATAACCGAAGGAAAAGGCAACGTCTCTTTCTATTTTATCCTTGAGTGTATCCTCAATAATTCTTCCGCCGGGCAGGCCGGTAAGCGGCGTGGCAGAAAAACTGTATTGAGAGCGCCGGATGGCCAGCTCTACCCTGATGCGCAAATCCAGAGGATCCGGAGGCTTAATCAGATAATCATCTACGCCCTGTTTGAGATTTAAGAGTTGCGAACGTAATTGACGTTTATTTATCAGGGCGATAACCGGTATAAATGCCGTAAAAAAATCATCCTTGATCAGCCGGCATATCTCCAGGTGGGTCTCCCGGGCAGAATACACATCGACCACAATGGCATCAGGTGAAATTCTCTTAATCAGGGCTATATCCTGGATGGAAGAATCGTGAAGGTGAACCTGGTATCCCCAGCCGTCAAAACAGAACTTCAGCACCTCCAGCAGCTTCTTATCCGAAGATATAATCAATATGCTCGTTACCTTTTCCATACAATTAAATTCTACCACAGCTCAAGGATAAAAGAAAGAGAGAATTCCTCGCTGGCGCGAAACACAAACAGATACTTTTTTTAGTTGACTGCGTATCTTTTATATGCTAAATTTCTTATGAAGATAAAGAGATAATTTTATTGAAAGGCTCTGTTACAAAAACAAAAGGAGGTGCTTAAGTGTTTAAATTAAAGAGGCATTTAGTTCCTTTCTCTGTAATAATCTCCCTATTGGCTACTCTTTGTTTTGTCTTTGCCCAAGAATCGCTCACCATCACCACCTATTATCCTTCGCCTTATGGGAGCTATCAAGACCTGGAGACCGGAAATTTAACCTTCCGATACAGCACCAGCGCAGATGGATTAGTTCATTTCAACAATGCCACCACTTATGACAGGAGACTGCGTATAACTGCAGGTTTTAACGATACCACGGATAATACCCAAGGAGCAAGTATTGATTTGCATGGCATTGCACATGCAAATGTCGGAAGGCTTGATTTGGTTGCTGGACGAGCAGGCAATGTTACATTTTGGAGCAGTCCTGCAGGCACTTCTGCTATTGAGAGGATGCGGATAACAGACCAAGGCAACGTCGGCATCGGGACGACGACGCCAGCTTCCATCCTCCATACCGTCGCCTCTGGAGCCAAAACTGCAGCGTATTCAGGCAATTTACTCACTAACATAGCGACTTCATCCACTGCTTCCATCATCAAGGCAGGACTCCAAGTTCAATCCACTGGAACTTGGAGTGGAGCTTCTGCCTCAAATATTGGTTTGTATGTTTCCTCTGTAACAGGCGGAACAAATAACTACGATGCGATATTCAATGGTGGCGGCAATGTCGGCATCGGGACGACGGCGCCTCTGCATAAATTAGATGTTTTAGGTGGTAGTCTCTACAGCAGGCTATTTACTTTAACAACTACTACAGGGGTAATCGCGGTTAATTGGAATAATGGCAATACGCAGAAAGTAACGCTTACTGGCCCTGCGCAATTTACCTTTTTGAATGGTCAGGCAGGCGCTAAGTACATACTTATCATCACCTACACCGGCGCCGGCCAAACTGTTAGCTTTACAACAGCGGTGAAGTGGCCTGGTGGCAGTGTGCCGGGTTTGACTCCCTGGAATAGCGTATCGACAACTGACTTTATTGGTTTTATCCATGACGGCAGTTATTGTGGCGTGGCCACGGTATTAGACGTTCGTTAACCTTGGCGGAGGATTTTAAAATTATGAAAAAACTAAAATCAAAAATCTGGCTGTTTATCCCACTAATTTCAGCGGTATTATTCTTTTCGGGATTTTTAATTTTTGGTTTATCTGGGCTAACTTTAGTCTGGGCCGCCACTGGTTGCACTAATGGGGCTGGGGGGACATTTAGTTATAATATAGACGATCCAAGTTCTGAAATTGCCAGAAAGGCATGCGAATCAAAATATGGAGCAGGCAACTGTGCGGCTGGTAGCTGCGCATTTTTTGATTATTGGTATAGAACCGCAGGTGGGTCTTGTTATTGTGTTAAGCCAGTGGATGAATATGAATGGATTTATAATAATCGTGGCTTTACTGGAGTCGGCCAGGATTATGGCGGCCAGCCTACTGATGTTACAGGTGATAGTCTATTTGTGCGTAGAAAAAACACGGCTGTTTGTGATGCCAATTCTTGGGTGCTGACTTTAAAATACTTGGGCGACCCTTCTACGTGTTCAGCTGGTGGCGGTTATCGCGGCTGGCTACCTTGTGAATACGGCAGCCTTAATATTAATGTTGCTCCTACTAGCGGTTATGCACTGGGATATCAATTTACCCCAAATAGAAACGGACAGATAACAAAACTCTGTGGCTATTTTAATGCTATAAAAATGGTAAGACTCTATGATAAAGATCATGTCATGCGTGCCTTTACCTCGGTTACGAGTTCAAACAACTGGGTCTGTAACACAATTAGTCCAGTAAGCGTATCTGCTGGGTTAGCCTATCATGTGGTAGTTGAATGGCCGATCAATGCTCCCGGTCTTGCTTGGCGTTCCTTAGACCCGGCGCTGTTGAATAGAACCTGTGGTGATATTACCATAGACTACGTTGTTTGGCAACTGTCCCCCTCGGGCTCAGGCACTGAATTTGATGGCTCTCATCAGAAAGGTGATGCGACAACTGGTAAAGAGCTAGATGGCCTGGTAGATGTTGAAATGAGTTTTGAGACCGCTGATACAGGTTCTTCCTTCCTTCTTTTTGAATAAAATTAGTAAATAGGGACAGACACCTGTTTTTGTCCCTATTTTCCTTATTTTGGTGTCGGCGCCGGAACAATGTGTTCCGGCATCCGATTTTGTTTTCATTAATGAAAACAAACGTAACATGCACTTAGCTCGCTACGCCCCTTGTCGGGGCGTCTAACGCTCGCTAAGTGCCGATTTCTTTTTGCTTGTCGCAAAATGAAATCGGTGTGCATATCGTTGCGTACGAACCATTTTTCAGCACACCTGATTTATGTTTATTCTATCAATAGGCACCGCGCGCGGAAGCGCGCTGCCGTATCTCGCTTTTCACCGCTCGGCTTCTGTGGGCAGAAGCCTCGCTGGACGCCCCGCTTGGGCGGGGCTTCTTGCTAATGCAATGCGTGTGCGGCTCTGCTTGCGTCTGGCAGCTGGGTGGGGGCAGCTGCCAGACGCAGCGTCCTCACACCAACTTGTTTTACCAGCTAAAAAATCTTTGTTTCTATGACGAGTTCGTCCGCTATGCCGCATTTATCACTCTAAAAACCTACGCTGTGCGGCATTGCCGAGCCTCTCCCGAATAGCGCTTGAGAGCAGGCAAAATTTTGCCCGCACCAAAATTTTGCCAAAAGAAAACCGATATTTCAAGGGGCGGAATTTATCTCCTAACAACAATGGCAATTCTACCACAGATTATGGACAAAGGAAACTAGAAAAAATCTCTCT
>Ga0315294_10007474_pt1 | contig 11983 bp, 12 predicted proteins | sample YL17G13_40_MG_FD_203626 | JGI IMG/M metagenome (GOLD analysis project Ga0315294, IMG submission 203626) | Sediment microbial communities from Yellowstone Lake, YNP, Wyoming, USA - YL17G13_40 | ecosystem: Environmental > Aquatic > Freshwater > Lake > Sediment | place: USA: Wyoming | collected...
ACACAAGCGCGTCCTATACATCTCGCAAACACTTTTTAGCATACTCTTCCTATATTCTATCCACAATTAGGGAACACAGAAGTGGGGGGACGAGATATTGGATGGCGAATATTGCGTCAATATTCCCGAACTATTTTCTCTTAATTGGAACAAGGACCCTTGCGTCAATAACAAGGTAATATCCTGCGGCGACCCGAATTTTCAATCCAAGTCTTGTCCAGTTGGGGTCGATTTCTTTCGGTTCCCAAGTGGAGAATTAAGGCTGGATTTTGGGTATTGCAACCTAAGGTGTTTACCATGTTGGGCGAAACAATGCCCTCACGAGGAGCATTTCAACTGTTACAAAAGCGGTTATGGATCTGAAGAGAGTTTCTCTCCACAAGAAATAGTGGACAGAATGATATGTCGAGCTGAAAAATTGAATCAGTACGTGGATGCTGAGCAGACATTCCAAATCAGAATCACTGGAGGAGAACCGCTCCTTTCTAAGAAGAGGTGGGATCATGTTGCTGAAGTACTGAATATTCTTGATAGACGATTGGATCCTCGGCAACCGTGTTATAGCAAATCTCTCGACAAAAGGCTGCATGGTTATGGTCAAAGAAATGGTCCTAAGAGGAAAAGGCTGGTTATCCAGACAAATGGGATTTCACTTGGGAAAGCCATCTCGTTGAGCAATTTGTTGGATACCGTAAAAAGTCTGAAGCGACTCAACATTCTGGTTCATCACTCAATAAAGGGTTCTAACCCAGTTGAATTTCATCTCCTTACAAGAGCAGATGAAGTATTATTTAATCGCCAAATCGAGTCACTCAGCGAATTTCAAAATCTCAGCAGGTCAATCGGCAATTTCGATTTTCAGACTGTTTTTGGCTTCTTTCATAGCCAGGAGTACATATTGTGGAACCCCCAAGAGAATGAACCTATGCTGACTGAGCCTGATTCAGCATTTCTCAGAGAAGTTAAGGAAAATTGGGAAAGAACACACGTAGAACCTCTTGACTTTCGTTCAAGAATGATAGACAATGCTCGAACTGCAGAAAGATGTTTTGAAAAAGGCATTGTGAAAAAAAGAAGTCAGCTTACGAAGGCCATGATAGCTGAATTAGAACCGCTTCCTTGTCCCGGCAGAAAAGTTAGGATAAACGATACGTTTTGGAGAAAGCTAATGTTAGGGTAAATGGGTTAGCCTACATAGTCAGTCAAGCGCGCGCTAACCCTATTTGATCGATCGGTCAAACTAGGCAATCTACTAATGCGGAGTCTTGTTGAGAATGTGATTGAAGACCATACACTCTCGAGCATAGTGAACACCAAAGTATACTGTCTACACTTTTTTATCGTAATGCAAATATTCGGAAAAACCGGATTGTATTGAGGAGGAGACTGTCTACGACGACCAAGATCTTCATCGCTCATGCGAGTGAAGACAAGGACGAAGTTGCTCGTCCTCTAGCTGTCAAGTTACGTGAAGCCGGTTTCGATGTCTGGTACGATGAATATTCACTCATGCTGGGCGACAATCTTAGGAGAGTAATTGAACGTGGTCTTAACAAGTGTTCATTCGGAGTGGTCATCCTAAGCCCGAACTTTTTCGCAAAGGAGTGGCCAGCAAGAGAGTTGGATGCGCTTTTGCTTAAGGAAGATGACGGCAGCAAAGTGATCTTACCTATTTGGCACAGCGTCGGACGAGCTGAAGTGTCTTCATACTCAAGGATCATTGCGGCCAAACTGGCTGTGAATACCAAGGTCGGTCTACACGAAGTTACTGCCCAAATAGTCCGTGCGGTAAATCGAGAACTTGCAAGGCGCGAATCCAAGTTTGACAAAGTTCCCAAACTCCGGCATTTCGGGAGTCTAATTTCGATTCGCATCCACGGTTCAACAATATGCGACAAGGCGAAGGAAGTATTTGCAGATCAATCAGGTATTGCTATCTCACATATAAAAACCATCAAAATCATCCTCTTTGAAGATTTCTCAGGGTGCGATGAGTATGAATCTTACATCGAGTTGTGGGAGGGAACAAAAATCGAATTTCAAACTGACATAATCATTGCGGCAGCTGCCCGTGCCTGTCCTTCCCTTGCAGAGACTCATATCCCGTGTTCCTGGGCGATCACCGAGCGATCACTTGTTCAAAAGGACGAGGAATATGACTTATCTCAACATGAACTGGTAGTGGCTTTTGTCCTTAGATTTGAGGATTCACCTCCATACGATTATATCCGCTCTTCCTTACTGGCCATAGCCGAATTCAGCGAAACTTATCCCATGTCAGAGTATGACCTCTGGTGGGGTTCCCAATCTATTGGACGGAAATTGGTTCGTATCGCATTGTCCAACAAGAACTGGACTCTTCTCCAAAATCTGCTGAGACACGAATTATCAAGCGATCGTCGTGCCGCTTTCCTATGTGCAAAATCGATCGTTGAAGAGGTAACCCCTAATGGCCTAAGTGCAGTTGACGATCTGCTGGAGTTTTTGTTGAGTAAGCAGTCTCCACTTAATGACCACTGGAAGGCCAAGATCACAGTGCCAGAAAAAGCGTCTTAGCCAGAAGGGCACGCTCGAGGGTATTCTTGCGCGCGAAAGGACGGGTGATGGGATTTGAATAGCGCGCATGCTTGTTCCTAAAATGGTAAAAAATGGTTTTAATTCCGGTTTGCCCGTTTCTCCTGTGTTCGAGGAAGACAAAATCCCCAAAGAAATCAAGAACAGATGCGAAGCCCAAAGCCGTCCCTAGATCATGAAGTCAAATAAAAACCATTTTAGGCCAATTCCGGAACAGGCATGCGCGCTGTTTTTGCAGAATGATAGCCGGCAGGATGAGTAGGTGAACGTTTCTGCTTCTATCCTACATGCCTAACATTGCATATTTGCGCCTTCTTTGTTCATCATCTCTTGTTTCTCACGAAATCTTCAGGTCTTTGTTCTGTTGATTGCGGGCCTATCATATTGAGCCGAGCTTCAGCGATATTCGTCGCAAGCCCTGTCAACCCCCAAATTCGAACGTCCAAGCACATCAAAACCGGAAACTTCATCACGTGAGACTGAATGAATTCAGCTTTTGCCTTGGGGATGTAATCACCCCTGTACTTCGGATCTGCTTTGGCGTGCGTCTTGGTGTCCAATATAGCTGTTATTTTTTTCAGGTCTCCAAAATAGGCGTCGTCAACCATTTCCTGTGCTTTTTTGTGATAAGTTATGAAGTCGTATGTCGGTGTTGATAACGGGACTTTACTTTCGCCCAAACGTTTGAGTTCTTCATGTATATCATGTTGAAGGTCGCCAACACGCTCCAAGCTCGAATTTAGGGTTGCCCAATGAACGATTTTCGATATTTCACCGATTCCAAGTCTTTCAATCATATCCTGTTGCTCCGCAGCAATATAGAGGAGTCTTTTCAAAAGGAAACTGTTTTGGTCAATGTTAATTTCAATGTCATCAACTCTTTTAGATAGCGCCTCGGTCGACTTCAGATTTGAAAATGTGTTTTGGTTAATCTCATTTATCATCTGGGTTTGACCAAGCATTTTCTGCAATATCTCAGGAACTGGCTGGATCAGCGTACTCATCGTGACCTCACATGTACTCTTTGTGGTATACTCGAATGAGAAGCCTGACAGCTTTGTTCGCAGATCAATCAACATCCCCTCGACATCCTGACGCGGTTTTTCAAAAAGCAAGGTGACTATTCTGAAATTATTGAGATAGGCACTAATGAGTAGATGCTTCAGCAGGCTAGATTCTTGTTCTTTCACTGCAAGTTCAGTTTTTTTTGGTTCTGACCTCGCTATAGGCGGAGTTATGAGAAGACTGCCCAAATGGTCGCGAAGGATTACTTCTGTTCCCTCGCCGCCTGCGGCTTCAGCCCAATTTGCAGGAAGTGATACCACATAAGTTCCTCTTCGCTCTTTACTCTTTCCAATTAGCCATATTGTCCGTTTGTCTTCGTCCTTCGCCAAATCAGATAACCTTCTAAAGCGTGCTTGCTAGCCCAATATGCTTGACAGCTTTTTAACAGTTGCTACTATATGTCGATGTGACTCTATATGCCTAACGATACGGTATTAGCAAACATAAATGTTATATATCAGTATATGCATTATATTCAAACAAGTGTTATCCAATGGCGAGCCCTCAGATAATGTCGGTAGACGCCCCATCTTGGATGAACAATCCTGTGCCGCCTTTCTCATTCAACCAAAGAATGGAACGACTCCTTCGGCAGTACTCTATGCTTTCAACATGCCCGGAACGGCGAGTAAGTGCAATCATAGTAGGACTCACGCCCCACTTCTACCGAATAATGTCCGCAGGGGCAAACGGCGACCTCGAAGGGACGTTGTACACTCCTCTTCATGTGCACAAGGCGCGTTGCGTTCACGCGGAAGAAAGAGCCGTAATTAACCTTCCGCCTGACTACAGACGCTATCCTATTATTTCTTTCTCGTCTTTGGCGCCGTGTTACAATTGTGCCAAGACGCTGTTCAAGGCGGGTACGCGTCTGCACATATACCTCGACCTATATGATGACAATACAGGAGTCAACTTCTTTCTTGACGAAGGAGTTCCTGTCTACCGATTTCGCAGATACCTACAAGCTATCGACCCCAACATAACGCCTACATTTTCATGGCAGAACCATAAAGGGCGCTTCTGGGGGGAGACGGCATGAAATGCCCTATCTGTGGTGAGGGGTTGTTCGGCATCAGAAACGAACTATATGAATGCCTTACATGCTCCTACATTGGGACCCTCAGAGATATTCTCGAACTCAAACATCTTTTTCAAAGAGCCGACGCACTGGTTGAAGCAATAGAGATGGAGATAGAGCACTTGTACGATGCTAGACGTGAAGCTGTCCTCAGGCACAGTGTAACTTATTTGAAAGCGGTTCTACACCGTTACGGCTTAAGAGATATTTCGGGACCCAATGATGCAGTTTGCAGAATCGACACACTCATTGAAGCAAAAAAGACTGAGCTTGAACGCCTGCTAGAGGCTTTACGCGAAGCCAAAACGAGAGGAAGTACAACTTACCTGAAAAGAGTTCTGAGTGACCAGGGCTTCAGAATTCTAAAACCAGAGCCCATTCCAATCGTGACTAAAGTGGGAAAGAAATCTGTCCGAAGAAAAATAGGCTTAATGATGGCTTCAGCCCAAGCTACAGTGTTCCTTGATTGGTTTGCTAACAGCTTCGACGGATTGATGAATGGCAGAATTCCATTGGCACAAGGCGTCGTGCCAATTCTCCTCCTTCTTGAGAGCATAGTTCTTGTGGTAGTAGCGTCAGAAGGGTTCCTCTCGTAGTGGTCAACAGACATAGACCCAAGCGGATGTTGAAGGCTGTTGCAGCTTATCATATAAGGTTGGCAAATTCAACGTTTTTATTCTTCAGTGCATGGGCGTACCCGCGAGCTGATCTAAAATGGTTAAGGACATCTGTCGACGTGCTGAGCGAAGCGAAGTCCTTGAACGAAGTGAAAGGACAGAAGGTCGCCGGTTCAAGTCCGGTAGAAGCTTGAATTGTCTTGGATTCGGGTCCGCCATATACGTACGCGCGCGTCAAGTAGACGTTCGTAGGATGGTTGAATTTGTCTTTGTTGCGCGAGAAGGTATTGGCAATTACTGAAGCAGCATAAGGGATCCAAGGTAATAATGTCATTAACCAGTGTGCTGCTATTATTTGAGCAGGAGGAGTGATGGGATTTGACGATTAAGATTGCCTTTCTTGGATGGGGGTCACTCGTTTGGAATCCACATGAGCTCAAGATTGCTGGATGCTGGAAAAAAGACGGTCCTTACCTTCCAATCGAATTTGCGAGGATCTCGAGGGGTGGGCGGCTTACGCTTGTTCTATATCCCAGTGCAGCTGAAGTCCAGACCTTGTGGGCGTTTGCATCTTGCAGCAGTTTGGAAGGTGCAATAAGAAATCTTGCTTGTCGCGAAGAAACAGATCTAATGAACATAGGTTTCATCGATATCGGTGGCAAGGTAAAATCCAATTTTGAGGAATTGGTGCCGAAAATCAAATCATGGGCAGTAGAAAAGCAACTTGATGCGGTCGTTTGGACTGATCTGAAATCGAATTTTAAGGAGAAGCAAAACCAGGATTTGAATCCGGAGAACGTGGTTAGATATGTGAAGAAGCTCGCTAGTCAAGACTTTCGTAATGCGGAGACATACATTCGCAATGCTCCTATACAAATAGGAACCAGTATAAGGGCAGTATTTGAGAAGAGATTTGGGTGGAGTTGCACCGATGATGACTTCAAGAAACAGCAATGGATTGAACTGATGAAGGATTTTGAAGAGACCGATCGCGTGATCAGAGCATCTCCCGATGACTCCTATTGGGTAGTAGTCCCCAATAGACCTACGAATTTCGGGCATCTTCTTATTATCTCTTGGAAGAGTGGGGGGTCGCACGGCATTGAGGACGAAAAGCTGTTTGAAGACAGTAGACATATGCAGAACCTGATGAACGCTGTTCATGAACTTGCATCAAAAATGAAGAGTCATCTGACCTCAAACGGAAAAGCCAACGGGAAACGATGCGAAAAGGTGTATATAGTTAGTGAATGTGAGACGCCGGATTTCCCATTTCATTTTCACCTGATCCCGCGCTTTGAAGATGACAACAAGGGCCATTTTTATCTTTTCGAAAAAGAACTCGAAGAAGCACGATGGATGGTTGATGAGACTAATGGGAATGAAAAATGCAAGGATGGTCTCCAGAGAATTAGGAATACAGAGACCTGTCTACAAGCTCACAGAAGACTGATCTCCTCAAACAAATGGGCAAAATCCAATGAAGAACGGGAGAAGTTTGTCAAGAGAATCAGAATCTGGACAAAACGAGCACTATAATTGCCAATTCGCGCTGATGCGCGTTTGGATTTGCGCGCTAGTGTGTTCCTAAATTCCTTTTTTTAGGTGGCAGGGTTGAGTTGTATGATTCTATAATGGAATAAATCGTGAGGACAAAAGTGCGAAATAGTCTCAAACGAATATAGGAACACGCATGCGCGATATTACACTTTAAAAGCGAATCTAGAAACAGACATGCGCGCTAATCGCTCAAACCAGGGTATACAGGAACGGCAAAACCTACGAGTTCGGCTACAAACTGCACGTTGCGACAGACGCGAAGTCGGAGTTGCCTATGGCAGTCATCGCGGCTCCAGCAAACGAGAACGAGAAGAAGCACGCTCCATAGTCAAATCAGCAGAGTCACTCATCGGTATTTCACTCTTCCTTTGGCTTGTAACCAAATACTATTCTTCGACAGTCTCCCAAACCTCTTCTCTTTCGGCAAATGCAATCAGCCCGAATTTCGGGCGAATCGGAAACCATGAACTCCTCTTTCACTTCCACTTGGGTCCTAGAATAGTATTCGTCACCGAATACGTTGATAAGGCTGAGAAACTTGTTTACAGCAATGCTTGCAGCGAGGGTTGTAAGGGAAACTATACTAGGCTGCTTCTCGACGCCTTCGTAATAACCTTCATTGGCAAGTTTCCTCTTCTCTTCATCGGAAAAGGATTCTTGCAGAATCGCCTTTCCATCCAACGCGCCAGTACACCAGAGACAAGCGTTATCAGGTGTGACAACGTGCACCTTGGCGATTGATTGATTGATTGAACGGTTCTGGTTCAAGTCGACTCTGCAGCCCACGTCGATCAGAGGTATGTAGTACTGAACCGCTACGTCGTTCAGAATAGATCTGCTCATCAGATTGTCAGTGCAGCCAAATATAACGTCCGAATCAGCTAAAATCGATACAACCTCTTTCTTGGCGATATCTGCGCTCAAGGTTTCAACTTTTGTCTTTGAGAAGCTTGAGATATGCTTTTTAAGCACCTTCACCTTCGGTTTGCCAACGCCCTTGAATGTCGATCCGTACACCCTAGCCATATTCGACTCGTCCACAACGTCTCTGTCTATAAGTCGCAGCTTCTTGACTCCCATCCGAGCAAGTTGTACTGCCACCGCTGATCCAGTTCCTCCTACCCCCACTACAGACACGATAGTCTCTTGTAGTCTGCTCTGAGCACCCATACCGATAGCTCTAACTTGACGATCGAACGTTGAGCTAATCGCTTGAATTTTACGCCCATCATTGGTAACTGGGAACTCGTAGTAGGTTGTTCCGGCGATTCTAACGTCTGTAATCTCAGCCATCTTTCCTTCGTCGAGTATCACGCCATACATTCCACGTCGACTGAAAACTATGCTACCTAAAGGTCTGTTTCGAAGAATTTCTGACAAATTGGCGAGCAATTTTCCGTTGGTCTCCTCATCTATTGGACTGAATCTTGCGGGATGCAAGGCGTCCGGATGCGTGTGAACAAATATCAGGCTTGAGTTGCTCGCATCTGCCTTAAGTACAGATTGATTTATAAAGGAAGATGTCGGTTCAAGCCCATGCTCATTTTCATAGTTCCAAGAGTCTGAGCTAGGTTTGATCACATCAACTACTGTAAGCACAATGCCAGCGTCTCTCGTTGTATAATGGTGTGCCAATAAAAAGCATCCAGTCTCACTCGGTTCTTTGCTAGATAGAAATTCGATTAGGCCTTCAAACAACTTCTTTGGAAAGATGATCCTCCGCGCTTTAATCACCCAACTTCAACCTTTTTTCTACATTACCCATGAAGGAAATTACGCTGTCTTCCGAGGGATTCCAAGGTCTGGCGGTATACGGATGATAACTGAATCTTCGCCATCTTCTCCCTAGGTAGCCTTCCAATGAATCAGCGTTCCTTGGTGGACTTCCATTCTTGAGTTTGAGTTCCTCGTCGACCCAGAACATGTCAAAACCAGCATTTGGGTAAAACTGCGTTGTAAAGATTAGCAGGTCTGTCTTGTTGAGATTGTAAACTCCGGGTGGAAGTTGGTAGTCCTTGAAGATTATGTATATTCTTTGCCCCTCTTCGATCACCTGAAAGACATACCCACATTCTTTGAAGAATTCTAGATCTTTCGTTAGATCATCAGGGATCATTCTATCAGCCGTAGGGTGCGCTCTTTAATATCGCATTAAAGTGTAAACCATTCTCAATTTTTACCGATTGGCTTGGTTGTATCTGTTCGCTCTGTTGACCGTGTATCAGAAACAGATCGTACTGGTTCACGTCATATCCAGCCAGTGTTAGTATCTGTTGGCCAGTAAGAGTAGCTTCAGTCACTTTCAGTTGCTTCTTATTAACGAAGATGACGTATTCTTTACCTGATGTCTTGGACATTTCCATCTAATCACCTGCTTTAACAGTAAACCAGCGCCATATTTAACTCTATTAACAACAATAAAGTTAATAAGGTCAACAAACTAAGAAAAGTCATCTATGTCCGCAAACTTGCGTATACATATCGCTCCTGCTGGCTTCGAGTTCCGAAGGGTTACAGAACCCCTTATTCGCATGCAAGCCGACAAAGCATATCTCGTGACGTATGGTGTGGATGATTCGGCGAGAAAATTCTTTGTACAGATCAAGAAAGAGCTCGCCCAGAATTATAAGCACATCAAGGTTGAAGAAGTTTTCGTAGACATCTGGAATCTATACGATTGCATCGAGAAGTTCCGCGAGATAATATCAGAGGAAAAGAAAAAGGGCAATCACGTCTACGTGAACGTCTCCACTGGCACAAAAATAACATCGATCGCGGGAATGCTGTCGTGCATGCTGTGGGGCGCTTATCCATACTACGCACGCGTGTCCTACCCATCCATAAAAGGAACCGACATACACCCAACAGAACACGTCGAAGAACCCGATTTACTTCCTGTTTATGACGTTAAGAGACCAAAGCCTCAACTTCTACTCGCTCTGGGCATCTTAAAGGCGAACCATGGAAGAATGAGGAAAGCACGACTCATTGAGAAGCTAGAGGCTCTTGGAATAATACGACTCAAAGATGAAAATAGGTCTGTACTCACAGAGGCTGCAAAACACAGCCAACTGCGCGCAATCCTAGATCCCTTAGAGACAGAGTGGAAGTACATTAGGATTGAGGCGAGCGGACGACGAAGTGAAGTCATCATAACTGAACAAGGAGAAACAGCGCTTAGAATCTTTGGTCTGCAAGATTTGGCGCGCGCTAAATAGCGTATGAACAAGCTACGCAACTCTATGTAGCATCAGTCTTTGAAGACGCAATGAGAAACATCAAGCAGCAGCTTGAGGAAGTATCCAAAAGAGGCGAAGACGTGGATAAAATAATACACAAAGCCATGCATAAACTCGTTGATCATTATGATGTTTGGTATCCAAAATCTAAAACCAAAAAAAAGGATAAGGGTGTTAAGCAATGAGTGAGGTTAAGAAGTGCCCAAAATGTGGGGCGCGCGGTCCTGGAAGGGCTAGGCCATGACCGAATTTTTGTCAATTGTTCCGATCACCAACTTAAGTAGCGACATCGACTTGGTTGAGCTAAATGAACAAACTCGTATGCGGAGAATATCAAAGAAAGAGCTTGACTACTTCTTGAAGAAGTGCGACAAGGGAGATCCATTCCAGTATACTATGAGTCATGTTAACTACGTGACTGAAATAAGGTTTGAAACAAATGAGCCGTCAAAGATTATGAACGACATGGCTATCGCACAAGAGTATTCTGATGCTGTAATTCTTGCCCTTAGGCTTTTAAAAGCTGGTAACCTTGCAAATGTAGGCATTTTCACGTTTTCAAGTGCACAACCCCTTGAGAAGTCTGCCTTAGCAATACAATGGTATTACCCAGTACGCGGGTTCATCGGTGAGCATTACTATCTTAGAGAGAACGAGAGCTCAGCTTTTACTAAATTATGGCAGAAATTATGCACTAAGTCAAACATCGAAGAGTATCTGAGATTTGCTATAGACAGCTTTACAGAGGCAGTAATGAATTTCGTATGGGAAGATAGACTCGTAGAGCTCATTGTTGCCCTGGAATCGATTGCGTTCTATGGAGAGAAGAAGTCCATTGAGCCGGCTGGCAATGTAATAGGTATAGCAATAGGCATGTTGCTTGGAAATAATCACAAAGAGAGGACTCGTATAAAGAAAACGCTCATTGACGCTTATGATGTAAGAAATGCACGAGTTCATGGAAATCTGATAAAACTCAAGAAACATAAGGAATGCGTTGAAGAACTCGCTATGAAAGTTGAAGACTATGCAAGATGTACCTTGAGAAGGTTTGTTGAGGAATGAGCCATGAGTCAAGGTGAAGTTAAGAAGCGCGCGCGTCGGCGAGTCCAAAACACGCTATGTTCTCATAGATACCGCAACGCTTGAATTGTCTTTCGCCATTGATGGTATATTACGAATAGCAAAAACTAAACTTGGCTTAGGACTTCGGAAGATACCACCGCTTCTGGGCGATAATGGCAATTCATGACGTACTTCCGCTCGAGAGCAGGTCTTGATACGATCTTATATACTCAACAAATGTTACTAGACTTCACGGTTTATCTAGTTCGAGGTCTGAAGATTGAAGGCACATAATGAACGAAACGATCCGCTGGAAATCAAACAGGGAGGAAGATCGGAGAGATCTACAGTATCCGCTCGCTGTGCTGGGCGCATACCCTCGGGTCCGCTTCTCACCTTCTTTCCCACGCAAAAGATGTGATGAAGCTCCAGTCTTGCCTTCAAAGGCCTTTTCACGTTGAAAAGAGAGTTTCAGTGGACCGGGCGGGATTTGAACCCGCGGCTTCCGCCTTGCGAAGGCGGCGATCATACCAGACTGATCTACCGGCCCAAGAGGTTTCTTTTGGAAAAGAACATGCTTTAAGGGATAAAGAGCTTTCGGAGTCTCTTCTGGTTGAATTTGGTCATCTTTCGAGGAAAGTAACTGCACACATGCCTAGAAGCTTATTAAACCATTCAGGCGATTGCTACATAGATTTTCTTTTCGTCCATTTGGGTTTCATGCCATTCAGCCTTAATCTCATCACGGCTGTTGTGCAGTTGGACGGTCTTGGCGCGAACGA
>Ga0315294_10007475_pt1 | contig 11980 bp, 10 predicted proteins | sample YL17G13_40_MG_FD_203626 | JGI IMG/M metagenome (GOLD analysis project Ga0315294, IMG submission 203626) | Sediment microbial communities from Yellowstone Lake, YNP, Wyoming, USA - YL17G13_40 | ecosystem: Environmental > Aquatic > Freshwater > Lake > Sediment | place: USA: Wyoming | collected...
GCACAAAAATGCGCTGAATGGATATGCAGATCTGCCCCGCGTTCGCGAACGCGCCCCGCACGCACTTCTCGACCGCTGGCTCGAGCTGCACGTCCCGGTCAACCACTGCGGCGGCGTTTCCTCCCAACTCCAGGGTCACCCTCTTCTTTCCGGCCAGGCTCTTCAGGCGCCAACCCACCTCGGCGCTTCCGGTGAAAGAGAAAAGCTTGAATCGCTCGTCCGCGACCATCGGTTCTGCCAGGGAACCGGGGCACGGGACCACCGAGATGGCGTTCTGCGGAAGTCCTGCCTCCAGCAAGATCTCAGCGAGGGCCAGGGCGCACAGGGGGGTCGAGGACGCCGGCTTTATCACGACCGGATTCCCGGCTGCCAGGGCAGGCGCAACTTTGTGTGCCACGAGATTTAGGGGGAAATTGAAAGGCGTTATCCCGAGCACGGGACCCAGGGGAAAGCGCCGTGTTATCCCGAATCTGCCCTCCGAGTTTTGAATCCAGTCCAAGGGCAGGTATTCTCCGCCGATTCTCCTGGCCTCTTCTGCGGCGACCTTGAACGTGTTAGAGGCCCTCGCCACCTCGACCCTCGCATCTCGCAGGGTCTTGCCGGCCTCGAGACTCATGATTCTCGCGATCTCCTCAGTCCTTCTCGCTATGGCCGCGCTTGCGCCCTCCAGAATCCTGGAACGCTCGAAGCCGCTGAGGGACCTGGTCGTCTCGAAGGCCTTCGCGGCGAGAGCGGCCGCCTCGTCAATTTGCCCTCGGGACGCCTTAGCAACCTCGGCCACAGGGGAATCGTCGAAGGGCGACCTCACTTCGAACCTGTCGCCGGTCTTAATCCATCTTCCGCCCAAACAAAGATCCCAGGTGTTCTTCATGGATCCTGTCCTCTCTAAGAAGTCTCCCTCTCGCGGGGTCCCCTATGCATGGCCGCAACCCGTCTTCCCACCTCGATCGAGCAGTGCTTGCGCAGAGCAGCGCGCTGCGCGTGCGCGTTTGGTCCACACAAACCGCAGGGAGGTCACGGCGTGTTCTCGGCATGCTCTTAAGCAGAGACCTCAGGCGCGTTTCCTGGGCCGGGGCTCGATCAAGCTGAACACGGCAGGCGCGATCTCTTTCAGCTTTTCGTGCATCAGGCGGCACAGCTCCCCTATCTCCCACTGCGCGTCGGGAGCAAGTCGCTGCTCCAGGATGTGCAACCACTCCCGGAAATTCGCGCTCACGACGATTTCTGTCTCACAAGCGTTGGGCAGCACGTATCGGGCGTCCTCTCTGGGAACACCACGGGAAATCAGCTCGAGGTAGGCACCCCAGGCAGACTCCATGCTCTTCTCGTAGAAATCCGCCGCGCTACTGCCGGCCTTGCGGACACTTGGCGGCGTCACGAACGCGGGCTCCTTCTCCATCACGTATCTCTGACTCCTCTGCGAGTAAGATGCCAGCCTGTGTCGTACGAGCTGGTGGGAGCACGCCCGGCTTATGCCTCTGATCCTGAAAGTGGCGCTGGCGTGCTCGAACACCGAGTGATGGCGCGCTTCGAACAGCTTCTTGAGGAAGGCCCGCGTGTCCGACGACGACATCCTGTGAGTGGTGTCGTAGCACGTTCTCGCGGCCCTCTCGATAAGACGCTCCGGGTCGGGCGAGTGAGAAAGAAGCTCTACTTCCAGCGCACCGTGTTTGCGTTCGCGGGGCTTTCCTTTCTGTCTGGCCGGCATGGGGCGTTCCTCACTTCTTGCTCTCGGATATCTTCAGCATCCTGTCCAGCGCAGTCCTGGCGTCCGGCTTCAGCTCAGGTGCCACCCTGACCAGGGTGCTTTCATCCAAGGATTCCAGGGTCCAGAGGAGGTTTTTCAAATTGATCCTGAACATGTTGGGACAGAGGGACCTGGAAAGTTCGAACACGCGTTTGTCCGGGTGCTCCAGGGCCAGTCTGTTGACCAGATTCACCTCGGTGCCAATCGCTATGATGGAGCCGGGCGGGGACGATTGGATGTAGTTCACGATGAACTCGGTCGAGCCGGAAGCGTCCGCCAGGTCCACGACTTCCTCCCTGCACTCGGGGTGCACCACAATCCTTACCGAAGGGAAGGATTCCCGAACGGCCCTGACATGCTCCACCGAAAACCACGTGTGTACGTGGCAGTGCCCTTTCCAGAGGATGAGGCGAGCTCTCTTGAGCTCGCCCGGCTCGGTCCCGCCCAGCGGCTGATCGGGATCCCAGACCACCGTCTCGTCCCTTGGGATACCAAGGCGTTTTCCGGTGTTTCGGCCGAGATGCTCATCCGGCAGGAACAGCACCCTCTTGCCCTGCTTGAACCCCCACTCGATGGCCGCTCTCGCATTAGAAGAAGTGCAGACCGAGCCCCCCTCTTTTCCGCAGAAGGCCTTGAGCTCCACGACAGAGTTTATGTACAACACTGGAAGCACTGCGCCGGGGCCCAAAATCTGCCTGAGGCCCGTCCAGGCCACTTCCACGTCTGCCACGTCCGCCATGTCTGCCATCGGGCAGCGCGCGGCCATGTTGGGGAGATAGACCTTCTGGTCATCCCTGGTGAGCACGTCAGCGCTCTCGGCCATGAAGTGCACGCCGCAGAAGACGATCAGTTCGGAGCCCTGCTGGAACGCCCTCTTTGAGAGCCCGTAGGAGTCTCCTCTGAAGTCGGAGAGCTGGACGATCTCCTTTCTCTGATAGTGATGCGCAAGGAGCACGAGGCGGCTGCCGTACTCAGACCTTTTCTTGCGGATCCTCTCCCCGACCCGCTCGTCGGAAAGGCCCACGTATTCGTCCGGGAGTGAAGTACCCGTTCTCTTCATTGGTGGTTGCCTCTGGACTGCTGGCCAACCGGTGGCGCGCTGCTCCGGTCGCAGTGCTTCTGGCCGCTTCTGGCTGTGATTGGTGTGGGCCTATCCGAACCGACCCAAACCCCTCTCGCGCCACCTTTTTTCAGCACCAAGGTGAGCTCGAGAGGCCGTCAAGAGACCTTGGGTGGAGTCACACCGAGTTGTTTCTGATACTTCCCCTTCTTGTCCGCGTAGGACATCTCGCACGGTTCGTCGCTCTCGAGAAAGATCACCTGGGCTATGCCTTCGTTTGCGTAGACTCTGGCAGGCAGCGGAGTGGTGTTCGAGATCTCCAGCGTTGCGTGACCCTCCCACTCGGGCTCGAACGGAGTGACGTTCACGATTATTCCACACCTGGCGTACGTGGACTTGCCGAGACATATCGTGAGCACGTTTCTGGGAATTCTGAGGTATTCGACGGTTCTCCCCAGGACGAAGGAATTGGGCGGGACGACGCACACCGGCCCCCTGAAATCCACGAACGATCTTTCGTCGAACTCCTTGGGGTCGATCACGGAGCTCCGCACGTTTGTGAATATCTTGAATTCGTCCGCTATCCTCAGGTCGTAGCCGTAGGAAGAGAGCCCGAACGACACGACTCCCTTGGCGACCTGCCTGTCCTCAAAGGGCGCTATCATGCCCCGCTCGAGGGCCATTCGCCGGATCCATTTGTCTGACTTCAGGGCCACTTCGCCTCCAGCTTCCTCGAACTCTCACCCTGTGGGTTCCCTGCCCAGTCCGTGAACCTGCACTCGAAGAGAATCAATATCAGTTAGCGCAAAGTCGACCACCAGGAGCGATTTGCCGAGCAGGACCCGCGCATTACCCTTCTCCCTACTGAAGAGCGGCCAGGCGACAAACCTGGGAGCCTGCTAAAGGTGAAGAGGAGACGGCCGTAGAGACTTTCTCTCATTCGGAAACGGGACCATGAAGTGATGCGAATCGCAAGCCTGTGGCATGACACTTGCTTGCCACAGGATGGGAACTCCAGCCAGACTCGGCAGAGTCAAAGGCGCAGTATAGCCAAAGCCAAGGACCGTGTCAACCACACGGCCTCGCGGCCCTCGGAGAGTTGACTCTGGCGCCCAGCGCTCCCCGCGCGAGGGGATCATTGGTTTACGACAGTCACGAAGTCGCAGGTCATTGACTGCGCTCCCGGCGCGAGGGGATCATTGAAATGCGCCGGACCGCCTGCTAGAATCAGAAGAGGACATCGAGAACCAAGACATGCACGTTGCCCAGACACTGATCAGAATCAGAGACAGAGTTCCGAGCGCATACACCCTTCTCAGGATAATCATCCCGGTGGTTCTCGGGATTTTGCTGGGGTCCGCCATTGTAAACCCTTACCACCGGACCGTGGAGATTTTGGTCGGTTTCTTCATCGCAGCCGCGGCCCTGCTTGTCAGACCCGCCCGTGCCATCGCCGTATTCGTGGCGATATTTCTGTTTCCGACATATCTTTCGATCGGGACAAGCAACACCGTTTTTATTTTAATCCTGCTGTCTGCCTGGATGGCGCAGCAGGTCATCGCCAGGAAGAAGATATCCATAAGAACCCCTCTGGACCTCCCGATACTCGTCATGTCTGCGGCCTACCTCCTGTCTTTCCTGAACGTGCCACAGGGAATGCTCGGGGTAAACCTAAGAGGCTTCAGCGTCTTTTTCACTTCGGTGTCGATATACTATCTCATCGTGAACCTCACGCCCGACACCAGGGCGATCAACCGTCTGCTCTGGGCGGGCATCGCAGGCGCCGCGATAATCGCCGCCATCGGGCTCTTTGAGATCTTTTTGCCAGGCAGAGAACTCCTCCCGTATTTCCTGATGGCCAGAACGATGCCTTCGGACGTGCCCATGATCAGGGCAGGTTCGGCATTCAGAAACGTCAGCCTACTGTCGCAGTATTCCATTTGCTACCTGCTTCTCTGCGTCTTCCTGATTCCGAGCCAGAAGTCCGCGTTTCTCAAGGTAATTCTCGTCGCTCTGTTCCTGGTGTATCTTGTGATCTTCGCCAGTACTGCCATGCGCGGAGCATTCTTGACGGGACTGGCTGGGCTCGCGTTCTTACTCTGGAGGAGCCGGGGTATCTTTGACACCAAGAAGCTCCTGGTCGGTGTGCTCACCTGCGTGATGGTTTTCCTGATTGCTCACAGCGTCTTGTCCTCTGCCGGAATCGTCCCAAACTTATGGGAAAGGTTCGCAGAACTGGAGCAGAAGGTCGGAAGCCACGTGGATCGAGGGGCAGTCATGAAAGAAGTGTTCGAGAGATCTCTCGAGCATCCCGTGATCGGGCACGGCCCGGTAATTCGCCTACCTAGAGGTTTCGTCGCCCTGGGGAGCAACAATCCTCACTGCCAGTACCTTCTCTATTTCTACACGATAGGGCTTTTGGGCCTCGGGGGGTTCATCTGGCTCATGGTGAGCCTCTTCAGAGTATCTTCTCAGGCAATCCGGAAAGGCAAGGTCGACAAGAAGTTGCGCGGGCTGATGGTTCTACTTCAGACGTTCTTCTTCATCTTTATGCTTCACGAGACAGTAGACGATTATTCGAGTTCTTTCAACTATCCTGTTTTCATCTGGTATCTCTTTGGAGTGGCCGTGGCAGCCAGGAACATAATGTTGAAGGAAGCCGAGTCTTCCTCTCTCCCCATTCCGGAGAGGAGCCCGTCCGGGTGAGGGGTGCCAGTCACGGGTTCTTCGAAATGGGCAGCAGCCGTCCCGAGGCCGGGCAGGTACGTTCAAGTCAACTCAGATGCCGGGCAGCGCCAGGAGATAAGCTACGGGTAACCATAGGGTGCGGGGGGGGAAGCGGGGAGGAGCTGTCCACCGACGCCGTCGCGTGCCTGTCCACCAGGTGCCTGGACCCGATGGAAAAACGGAACCGGAAGAGGATAGCAGGCCAGCCAACGGAAAAGGCAGACAGCCCCGTCTCCGATTCTTGATACACTTCTCCAACCCGGAAGTTCCTACCTGCCAATTGACTCTTAAACTGTCAGACAGATCTATGGTCTAAGGTGATTTCTGGGTCGCTCAGTGTCGCCGCGACTGCATCGGTGACGATTTGCGCCGGCAGCGCACCATCCTGGCCGCCAACACTAGCACCACCTGACCACGGATTCATCGGGCTTGATACAAGTGTGAGAATTCCATATAATTCACCGTGTTTCCTTGCCGGAACGTGAGGCCTACTTGTCAGTGTGCGCGCAGGGGACGGCCGCGGCTGGCGCCTGCCGGCCCGGGCCCCGTGCAAAAGGTGACGCCATGAACGATGAGAAGTGGGAAGTGCTCGTTACCCAGATAGAGCGCAAGCTCAAGGTCCTCGAGAAGAAGGTCACGACTGCGGACGAGGGCCGTACCAAGATCGAGACAGTAGTCTTTCAGGGACCCGAAGGCAGGATGAAGCTCGAGAGGATCTCGAAGCCACTCGTGGTGGATAAGAAGGTGCATTATTCGAGGAGAATAGGCAGCCAGTCGAGCGTCGAGTACGTGTATTCCCCGACCAACAAAGTCCACAGGGTGCAGCTCTTCAGATGGTCCGACGCCATGAGGGAGTGGGAGGAACTGAAGCTGGACCGATTTGTCCCGCTATGAGGCGCGAGGCGCGCCTGCGGGGCTCCGGGACCCCGACTTGCCGTGTGAGGAGCTACGTTCCGGTGACAGGACTGTGGGAGCAATCATCTGCATAGACTCTTCCCGTCTGGCCGGAGGTAAATCATTGTATCCAACCCTAGTTCGCAGTTTGCTTCTTCCCATATCGGAAAGGGCGCTCGGATTACCAATCATCAGTAATCTCAAGCAGCTCATGGAGAGCCAGTGGTGGCCCTCGGACAGACTGCGTGGGCTTCAGCTGAACAAGCTCAGGCGGTTACTGCTCCATGCGAAGCATACCATTCCGCATTTCCGCGACCTCATGTCAGGAGTGACTGAGGCACGCATCGAAACTGAACCGCTGGCCGTCTACGCTGGGCTTCCCTACCTTCTCAAGGAAAGAATCAGAGAGGAGTTCCCTGTCCGGATTGTGTCCGAATCATTTACTGAGAGGGACTACAAGAAGACGGCGACGGCGGGGTCAACGGGAAGACCTTTCAAGTACGTCGTGTCGAAATCGGGTTACGCGGCCTGGTGGGCCCACCACCTGCGTGCCTTCGAGGCCGCGGGTTACAGGCTTGGCGACAAGACAGTCTACTTGGGAGGCGTAAGGAAAATGACGTCTGTGCGCAGGGTCAGGGACCTCCTGATAAGGCAGATACAGCCTGTTGACGCCTATAAGAGCTCGGAGAGACTCTTTGACGAATATGTCGCTAGAATCGCTAGATACCGGCCCCGCATACTCAGAGGTTTCCCCGAAATGCTCTTCCTCCTTGCCGAGGCGGCGGAGCGCAAGGGCGTTAGAGACATCAGGCCAGTCTCCGTGATATCAAACAGCGACAAGGTGCACGGCTTCCAGAGGAAGTACATAGAGCAGGTATTCCAGGCTCCGGTATTCGACTATTACTCGTGCCCCGAGTCAGGTGCGTTCGCATTCCAATGTGAGAAGCGAGACGGCTACCATCTAGCTCTGGAGCACGGGTTCGTAGAGTTCGCCGACGAATCATGGAACCCGATCGACTTCACCGCTGGCACGAGTCCGGTCACGGGGGCCATAGTGAGCACAAATTTGGACAACATGGCAATGGGATTCATCAGATATGTGACGGGCGATTTCGCCAGCGTGAGGGGCACGGCCGGACCTTCTGTCTCAAACGCCGGTGGCGCCGGGGCTCTCGCCGACCTGCCGGGGCGGGCCTGCAACTGCGGTCGGGGCCTCCCGGTGATAGAATCAGTGGAGGGTAGAGCTCACAGTCTCATAATAACGAGGGATGGCCGGTACTTGCATGGTGTTCTGTTCGAATTGCTTTTCCTTCACACTGAGACTCTGAGGGATCTCGGCCAATGGGTCGACCGCATTCAATTCGTTCAGGAAACCGCCGACCTCGTCGTCGTAAACGTCTTGAGGCAGCGCGAGGGCACAGGTGCGGCAGTCCAGGAGGAAACCCTCAGCCAGGCGGTAGCGGAAGTGAAACAACTGCTGGGACCGGGGATGAGCGTAGAGGTGCGGTTTGTGGACCACATTCAACAGCCGCCCTCGGGCAAGAGACAGCTCGTCGTGTCCAAAGTCCTGCCGGAAAGAATGAGGCCCCGTAATGAGATTCACTGGGCCTAATCCTGGTGCGGGGAGCGGGATTGACACCATATTGCGACAGGCCCGACTCCAAGCAAGACTAACCGGTATTCTGAACCGATCTGAAGCCCTCGTCCGCGCGGCGAGACAAGACACGAGAGGTCGACCCGGCCTAGACGAACGAGCGTGAGCCAGACTATCGGTAAAGGCTCTTGACCTTGCCCCACGTGGTGGCTTCAACAGGGACCCAGAGATAGGGACATACCACGGTTTGCGTGCCACCCCATTGAGCAAGAGCGTTATTTACTGTCCATTCGTCGAAGGTGTAGTCGCAGTTGATGACCTTGTAATGACCCAGGTCAGCATTGGCAACGATAGTGAAGAAAGTCGCGCTACTATACTGACAAGTGTACTTTAGATATCCGACCGCTTCACGGGCCTGGCGACACCCCACAGTCGACGTAGCCAATATGGCTGAAGGCATACCGGCCTGGGAGAGGACTACCGTGAATCCGGGGCAAGGGACAAACTCCAAAAAGGTCACGGCTGAACCGCTTGCTTGGATGCCAAAGGGGATGCCGGTGAACCCATTGTCCAGGCGACCTGCATGGACACTGAGAAAACCGAAACTACCCGGGACAGGCTTCGCGGCATAGCAATCGAGAATGTCGTCGTACCTCGGGGATGACCGCGCTATGCAACTCGTGGCAGGAGCCTCATCCACAGTGTTGGAGTAGATTGTGAGGACGAGGCGGGGCTCGGTATTGCCTGCGGCGAAGGCGAGCGCCGAACTTGCCAGATAACCAAGGGCGAGCAGGATTGATACCCTCCTCATGTTTCCCTCCTCCTCGGCCTACCTCGGGTCGGCGGGCAAGCGGAGTTCTACAGCTTCATGCCATCACCAAGGCAAGTCACTTTGGGGTCGTTTGACAAGGGCATGCCAGAGAGCTGTCAGCTCAATTGACTTCATGATTAGCATATACCCCAACCCAGACGAGGAAAAGGCGATTCATCTCGAGGTTTCGTACCAGGTCACGCAGAAATCCCGGCATGGAGGGAACCGCACCGGTAGCAAGGCAATCTCGTTACAGGATGGGCCCGATATTCAGATGGCCGACAAGGCCATAGAAGGAAGACGCCTGCCGCCATAACTTCAACTGCGACAGGCGATTAGATTTGGTGCGGGGAGCGGGATTTGAACCCGCACGGGGGTACCCATACGCCCCTCAAACGTACGTGTCTACCAATTCCACCATCCCCGCACGTGACACAAAAACGCTGGGAGACGCCCTGCTAACACTACCTGCCGCCGGTGCTCTTCTTGTCGGTCTGAGAGGGGGTCTGCTGAGAAGCCGGAGGCTGGGTCTGGGGCTGACCCTGCGGCTGCGCCTGACCGGCGGTCTTTTTCGCTGCCGGCAGTGCCTCAGTCGGCACTACGCCGGCTCCGGGAGCGGCTTTCTGTCCCACCTGGGCGCCTGGCTGCGTCTGCGGAGGCACCTGCTGCTGTGTCTGGCCGGCGTCCGGCGACTGCACTGGCGCGCTGGTCGAGGGCCTGGGCTGCTCGGCCTGCTCCCTCCTAATCACATCATCTATGACGCTCTTCTGGGTCTTCACTGGAGCCCTGGTGGAGACCATGGCGAGCGTCATCGCGCTCACCATGAATGCGGCCCCCAGTATGGCAGTGGACTTGCTGAGGAACGTGGCAGCGCCTCTGCCTCCGAAGATGGTCTGGCTTCCGCCTCCGCCACCAAATGCACCCGCGAGGCCACCTCCCCTGCCCGACTGGAGCAGGATTACAAGGACCAGGGCGGCAGCTATCAAGAGATGAATCACCACTAAGACGGCAAACACGTTGAGTCTCCTGTAATGAGAAGAAAAGTTGGGAAACGTCCAGTATTGGCCCTCTCGCCAATCGGAAGAACTCTATCAGAAACCGGGCCTGGCGTCAATACGCCGTCTAGCCTGCGTCCACTATCCTCAGGAAGGAATCCGCCTTCAGACTGGCTCCACCCACGAGCGCTCCGTCGATGTCCGGCTCCTTCAGGAGCTCTGCTGCGTTCTCGGGTTTTACGCTGCCGCCGTACTGGATCCTAGTCTCCGCAGCGAGGCCGGGCCCGAACATCTGACCGAGGAGCTGCCTGATGAACTGGTGGGCCTGGACAGCCATCTGAGGCGTGGCGGTCTTGCCGGTGCCGATCGCCCAGACCGGCTCGTAGGCCACGACGAGCCCGCGGACCTGCGTGGCGTCGAATTCGCCGAGCGCTCCCTTCGTCTGCGACCCGAGCACCTCGTTCGTGCGGCCCGCTTCCCTCTCTTCGAGCTTCTCGCCCACGCAGAGAATCGGGATCATCTGCGAAGCGAAGACGGCGCGCAGCTTCTTTCCGATTAGAGAGTCGTCTTCACGGAAATACTGCCGCCGCTCCGAGTGTCCCACAATCACATATTCGCATCCGATTTCCTTGAGCATCGGCGCCGAGATCTCCCCGGTGTAGGCGCCCTCCTTTTCCCAGCATACGTTCTGCGCGCCCAGCTTCACCGAAGAACCCTTCAGGAGCTGGGACACGCGCGAGAGCGCGGTGAAGGGCGGACACACCACCGCCTCTCTGTCGTTGCGGGGAGGCGCCGCTCTCAATATCTCGGTGACGAGGGAAACTGCTTCGGCCGGAGTCTTGTACATTTTCCAGTTGCCGGCAAGTATCTTCTTTCGCATTTTGGCTTTCCTTTCCAAATCCGTGCTTGCGCAAGAGTCCATCTTGCTCAGCTCTTGTCCGTCAGTGCCGCCACTCCGGGAAGCTCGAGCCCTTCGAGGAACTCGAGCGATGCCCCGCCGCCGGTGGAGACGTGCGACACGGCGTGCTCGAGGCCCGCTTTCGCGATTGCGGCGGCCGAATCACCGCCTCCGACTACAGTCACCGCGCCCTGGGCAGTCGCCTCTGCCAGGGCCCTGGCGATTTCCAAGGTCCCGGCCGCGTAGGTGGCGATCTCGAAGACGCCCATGGGGCCGTTCCACAGGATGGTCCCGGCTCCTGACAGGGCCTCTTTGAAGAGCGCGACTGTCCGGGGGCCTATGTCGACTCCGGCGACCCCATCTGGTATTGCCTCCACCGGGACGCTGGCGGTCTGGCCAGGCTCACTGGCAGAAGCAGAAACAACGCAGTCAACTGGCAGAAGAAGCAGGACCCCTTTCCCGGCCGCCTCTTCGATGATCTCTCTTGCGAGCGGGATAGACTCGGCCTCCAAGATGGAATTGCCTACCTTGAGACCCCGGGCCGCGAGAAAAGTGAACATCATCCCGCCGCCGACAAGAATCTTGTCCACCCGCTGCATTATGTTCCTCAGGACCGGGAGCTTATCGGACACCTTGGCGCCGCCGAAAATCGCGACAAACGGCCTCTTCGGCTCGTGCAAGACCCTCCCGAGATAGTCGACCTCCTTCTGCATGAGGAAACCGGCGGCCGAGAGGGCAAGGTGCTCTGTGACGCCCACAGTGGACGCGTGTGCCCGGTGGGCAGAGCCGAAGGCGTCGTTCACGTACAGCTCACCCAGGGAGGCAAGCTGCCGCGAGAACTCGCTGTCGTTGGCTTCTTCCTGCGGATGGAATCTCAGGTTCTCCAGCAGCGCGACGTCTCCGTCCTTCAGGGCCAACGCCACCCGCCGGGCAGGCTCACCGATGCAGTCCTCGGCGAACGCCACGTCCTTGCGGAGAAACATCTTCAACTTCTCTGCGACCGGGCGCAGGCTCATCCCCTCGACTCTCTTTCCCTTGGGCCGGCCCAGATGCGACATCAATATCACTCTCGCACCCTTTTCGATCATGTATCGAATGGTGGGCAGGGAGGCCTCTATCCTGGTCGCGTCCGCGACCTTGCCCTCCTTGTCCAGAGGCACGTTGAAGTCGACTCTGGTCAGGACTCGCTTCCCGGCCACGGGAAGATCCCTGACGCTGAGTTTTTTCAGCATACGCAAGCCCCTTTCGCCTGGA
>Ga0315294_10007477_pt1 | contig 11979 bp, 9 predicted proteins | sample YL17G13_40_MG_FD_203626 | JGI IMG/M metagenome (GOLD analysis project Ga0315294, IMG submission 203626) | Sediment microbial communities from Yellowstone Lake, YNP, Wyoming, USA - YL17G13_40 | ecosystem: Environmental > Aquatic > Freshwater > Lake > Sediment | place: USA: Wyoming | collected...
AACACCGTGTCACCGTTGCTGGTCCGCAACTGTAGCCAGAAGTGCAGGGACGCTATCTTGTCGGGATAGTAAGGCACGTAGGTGTTGAGATATGACAGGACTATTAGCGCATCGCCATCCTCCAGGTAACTATTGAACACCTTGGCTTCGAGCACCCGAATTAAAGCCCGCCCATAGATTTGGAACATGGCGTCGTTGCCCGTGTCGGCCGTCCAGATTATGCCGCCCGAGCCTGATGTTATGGCCTGCCCACCGCTATACCCATTGCTAGTGTCTACCCGCATTGCCAGATAGTTACCAACATCCCCGGCCTCAGCCCTCACGCAAATGGCATAAGTCTCACCATAGGCCAGGCCCATCTCGGTAAGTGTGGTACCATACCAGCTCCCGCCCGTGCTATTGGTGACGCTATCGCCATCGAAGGTGCCGCTGGTTAAGTCGTCACCTGTCGGCAAACCGTTGGCGCCACATTCCCGGATGCTCACGGTGATAGTGGAAGGTGTACCAACCCGGTACACCAGTAGCCTAACATCTACTGCCGAATGCGACTCGGTATCTACTGTGAACGTCTGGCCGTACCAGTTGGCGCCGTAAATCATGGCCAAATCATCGTCGCCTACCATAAGTGACTCATAGGGCTCGATGCCGGCCCACAGGCAATCCGCACAGACCTCGCCTCCCAAGGTCGTAAAGTTCCCATCCGCGCCATAGACATAACTGCCATAGCGACAGGCGGCGCGGTAATGATAGGTCGCGTTGGTCGCCAGGTTGTTTATCCACGAGCTAAAGTTGCCGGTAGCGGTGCGTAACTGCTCCCGCGTGTTCGTCCCATAGGTTGTGGTGGTGCCGTACTGGAAGAAAACATAACCCTGAGTGTAATTACCCAGACTGTCAAGGCTGCCATTCAGCCAGGCGCTTGACGAAGCAATGCTGGTTGCGGCAAGCGTGGTAACATTCGGGGCTCCCACCAGCGGCGCTTCCTCCTCCACAAAGTTCGCCGTAATCGAGTAGTCGTCTACCATTAATATAGTAGTGTTGAAACTCAACGGATTAGCGACACTCTCTATGTCTCCAGTCCATTCCTTGAACCACCAGTCGTTATACGCCTCTGCGGTTATGGTGACAAGAGAACCGCATGGGAACGTGAAAGCCCCCTCGCCAGGAGCAGTTATCTCGCCGCCTTCCGTGGCGGACAGTCCCAACAAAAGACTGCACTCTTCGGTGGCCTCGAAGTTGGCCACAATGACATAATCACCGTTCATGGTGATGGTAGTGCTGGCACTAACAGCATCGTCAAGTGTTCCCGTGTCTCCAGTCCAGGCGAAGAACTCATAGCCTTCGTCTGCCACTGCCAGCAAGCCAACCACCGTGCCGGCATCATAGACAAAGGTGCCTTCGCCCGGGTCTGGGACATTGCCACCTACCGAGCTTATGATTGTCAGGTCGAAACTGCCCGGCATTCCGAACTCTGCGACAATATTGTAATTGTTGCTCATGGTGATGCTGGTGGTTGCATTATAAACATCATCAATGGTACTCACATCATCGCCCGTCCACTCAACAAACCAAGCTCCAGTGTTCGGCTGCGCCGTGAGATTGACAACCGCGCTGGGTGAGTATTCAAACAAACCCTCGCCGGGGTCCAGTACCTCACCGCCGTCTGTGCTCGAAACTATCAGGGCATATAAGCCTGAAGTTGCAAAGTTGGCAGTGATGGCATAATCGTCCAACATGGTAATGGTCGTGGTACCGCTGTAGATGTCAAGAATATCCTCCGTATCGCCCGTCCACATCACGAACAGGTAGCCGCCGTCGGCCGTGGCCTCTAAGTCCACCACCTCGCTGGCGTTGTAGGTGAACAAGCCCTCCCCGGGATCGGTAACATCACCTCCGTCGGTACTATCAATGTAAAGTGCCAGTTTGCCTTCTGGCACAAATACGGCCATAATCTCAAAATCGTCGGTCACTGTGACGGTAGCTGTGGCGCTGTGAGTATCCGCCACCTCGATCACATCGCCAACCCAAAGTGCAAAACGGTAGCCCTCATCTGGTGTTGCCACCAAACTGACTACCGTACCATATTCATAGTCAAAGTCACCCTCGCCTGGTGTCGTTACATTGCCACCAGCAGTGCTAGACAATGACAGCGTGTAAGTTGTTCTATCTTCCCATGGAGCTGTGAGTGCCCATTGAAGGTACGGGTAGCCGTCATTTACGGAGGCTGTGATATTCCAAACGGTATCAAAATCCCAGCCAGCATCGATAAAGGTAGAATTGACCGTCATTTCGGCGGTGACTTTGCCAACTCCCCCATCTGATGTTGCTTGATTTGATGTCTGGCTGTCCCAGAAGCAATCATTGAAAGTTAGCACATTGGTAAGCTGGTCTCCTATAAGCCCGCCAAAGCCACTCTCAGATTGATATACATAGCCAGTTGAGTAAACATCATTTATAAAGGTGAGATAGGAGTAATAGTTAATGGCGACGCCTATCAGGCCGCCACCCCCATTGTAGGGTGCGGCTGCACTCACACTGCCGCGGCTATAGCAGTTTCGTATGATAACATTCCCATAGTATCGGTTGTAATAGCCCCCCACTAGCCCACCAGCATAAGCAGAGCATCCGGCAGCCCCATAGGCATCAACTTCAACATCGGTGAAACACAGTTCCACTGTAGTCCCCCGTAGGTAGCCTATCAATCCTCCTATATTACTTGACGTGCCAGTTGCGTGAGTCTCTATCTCCCCCGTTATTGCACAGCGGCTTATAGACCCTCCTGTGGTTGCGCCAGTCAGCCCCCCAGCCAATAGGGTTCCACCAGCCTGAGTATAGAAGTCAATGTCAAGCAGTACAAGGTTTTCTACAGTTCCACTCAGTGTTGCAAACAGCCCCGTTGTCAGGCTGCCCGTACTATACCGATTGAAGTATAGGTTGGTTACTGTAAGGTTGTTCCCGTCAAGATGCCCTGAAAATGTGGGGCCTACGGGGACGAAACCCTCGTAAACTCCCCTGCCAGCGTTCCAATTCCAAGTTGCCGTTGCCGTGGCATTGATATTACAGCCCAGCTCCCAGTAGGAGCTCAAGTGGTTTTGCATATCTTGCAGGCCATAAGCACTCCATATAATGTAAGGGTCGCCGGCAGTACCTGAGCCCGTGACATTCGCACCGCCCCCACCAGAACAGTCGCCAGAAGGCCCCTCGGGAGTGCCAAACTTCTTCCAAATGCCAAAACCCGTTCCCACACTGTTTGTGGCGTAAGCCCTGAACCAGTAGGTTAAGTTCAAACCGCAAAAATCCGATAGGGTATAGTTGCCAACGCCAAAACTCCCATCTTCATACAAATCGTACTCGGGCGTAATTGGGTTAGCGCCCCATTCAAAACCTCTGCGGGTGACGGTAGCATCCCCGATGCTCGTTATCGTGCCGCTCATTGAGGCGTAGAAACAGGACCCGTAGCCGTAGACATAAGCCGAGCCTGTGCTCACGATTGGCGCACCAGTTCCCGTTGAAAAGGACTCCCAGGAGCCGTAACTGGTGCCGTAGGTATTAGTGGCGTATGCCCGGAAGTAATAAGTTGAGTCAGGGATCAGGTTTATAAGGTTAAGCGAATAATCTCCCGTCCCGAAACTCCCGTTTTCATGGGTGTCCCATGTATCTGTCTCGCTCAAGCCATACTTAAAGCCCCTGATGGTTGGCGTATCGGTGCCTTCACTGATGATTTTGCCCCAGCATGTAGCTGAGTCGTAGGTAACATTGTCCGCGCCGATGGTGCCGACAACCGGGGAGGAAGGTGGTATGTAGCTGATAATCAAGCGAGGCCGATAACTCGTATCCGCGTACTCACGCGAGTAAAACCAAACCATGATGTTTTGCGTCTCTAAGCCCGGTGCCGTTATTCGGAAGGCTATATCGACATCGGCGGTCTGGGCTGCCACAACTTGATCGGTAACATCCCAATTCACCCAGCCGTAAGATGACGGCACGGTGGCAGTGGCCTGGCCGGTAGAGGTATAGTCCGTGCCGCTGCCGGCAGCTCCCGCAGTATTCCAATTACTGCCATATATGTACCTGTTCCAATTAGCGTGACTCTCCAGCCAGGGGTCAAGGCCAACCCTCAGAAGCCTTTGGGCATATAGGATACCGCCCACAGGCGAACCGCCTCCCGAGTCAAAGTAATAAAGTTGTAAGTAGGCGGAGGTGATTGTGGTGCCTTCTGGGAAACCAGGGTCAGAAAACTCTACCAGAGACCTAAAAGTAATGTCCGGGAGTATGAGATAGTTTAATTTGCCGACTGCGATGTTTACCTGGGTACCAAAGTTTGTGTTTGGGGACTCTGCGCTAATTTTTGTGTCCTTGCTTGGAGCCAAGGTAGTGGAACTGGCATAGACATCCTGCGGCCCGACAAAAGACGGCAGGAAGGATAAGACAATAGTTATGACAAGTAGCCCTGCCAGTATCTTCTGTTTCATAATATCTTACTTACGAGGTATAGTTTCATCTTTTTTGTCTCGCAACTCCTGCCTGCCTACGGCACCGATGGCGAAGATAAGTACGCCAACCATGACCATTAGCACTGAGACAACAGGAACTAAGGTTTCAAGGCCATACATTGCAGCCAGCATTATGGCTACTGGCCAGGCGAGAATGAAAGATAGCCCAGCCTGCATAAACCGCATATATTTCTGTTGCTCAGGGTCTATCTGATGTTTGCTATTTCCTCTTTCAGTTGTGTCCACAATTCTTGTCCCTCTGCCCTCTCGATGACGTGCAACTCGCCGATGATAAGGGCGAAACCACTAATTGCGGCGGCGAGGGCAAATAGGAATTGCAATAACACCCATAGTTGCATAGTTCACCTCCTTACCTGCTATCCGGGTTAAGTTACTCATTGTTTTAACCTTAGAGCATACTCGCTGCTGACATCTGCCTGTTTTACTATCCTCTCCGGCTTACCATTATTTACCCAGCCCAGAATAAGGATTGCCACTCCTCGCCTTGTAGGAAAGTATTTTCCCGATTGCCAATTCCTCACACTACGGACATTCACCTTGCATGCCCTGGCCAAAAAAACCGTCTCAGAATAAGACAGAGTACGACATGCTCTAAAAAATTGGTCATACAAGTCTTGGTCAGGATCCTTACTAAAATCAATGTCAGCCTCATGGTAAGGTCTCCCGACCCTATACCTTCCTGCCATTACATTAAATATACCACACAGAAAATATAATAACATAGGAAGGTCCTTTTCCTAGGTTAATTAACTATTCGGTGTGAAACAATTATTATGTAATGACTCGGATTGTCTTAGGCATTGTCGGAATCGTTATCATACTGATTCTCGGTGGTAGTGTTTTACCAAGCGTTGTTGATGAAACGGCATCCGATAGTTATTCAGAGCCATTTTCCGTGACCACAGGGGGAGGCGTAGAAAACACCACCGAAACGCTAAGTTATGCCAGCTACTATGATGACCTCACGGGCATATCCGCGACCTCGGATAACATCGCTGATACTCCCGTGGTTATGGCCTACGATTCGACCACATACGAGGTGGTGATAGACGGGTTACACACCTCGGACAGCAGGATTCTCACCGTCGCCTATTCACGGGAGGCTGGGACACAATTTTATGGCTTCGGGGGTTTCATGCGGGTGCTGCCTTTTCTAGTCATCGTTGGCGGTGTTATCGCCTGTATTATTGCAATCTATACAGGGATTAGAAAACGTGAATAAGCCAATGATGGCCCTTGTTGTGGTCGATCAAGGGCATAACCAAAATGAAATTAAGGAGGTGATGCTTGGGATTCGGTAAAAAGAAAGGCAAAGGTGAAGGTGGGGGCGGAGGTGGAGGTGGAGGCCAGAATCTGCAAACCATCATTCTCGGAGCTGTGACCATCGTTCTCGCGCTCATTGGGCTAGGGATAGCGATCGACACGATCTCCCCATTCCTCACTGGTGGTGGGTCGGCACTAAACTGGACCCGCTACCCCGGCGGTGAGTCTATGCTCAAATTGTTCCCGCTGATAATGATGATCGGGACCATTGTGTTCGGTTGTCTGCTCGTCTGGCTGGGAACACAGGGCAAGGCCATGGGCATTACAGCAACAATACTCCAGGTCATAGTGGTCATCGTTGCAGTCATAATTTTGCCCATAGTGATGGATGCTGCCGACACGGTATACGACAACGCGAATACGGCCAGTTTTACCGGGCTGACATCATTCCTCGGGCTGATTCCGCTTCTATACACGGTGGGTCTCATGTCAATAGCCGGATTGCTTGGATTCCGCCAAGTGAAAGGCTCATTCGGAGGATAGTAGCAGTGGAAACCCGCCCTTGGAATGGTCTACAAGCCAGAGCTAGGGGCGGGTTTACATTTCAGGGGTAATTATGGGATTTCTTAGTAAACTCACTGGCGGCAACCCTAATAAGCAGGGCGATGCCCTGATGTTCGTGTTCGGGCGCGACCAGCACTTCTGTCGCACGTATGTAGATGCAAGGGGATCCCACTTCCAGAATAATGAACGGCTGCTGGCCTATTATTCCGCACCCGGATGCCTTGGGGAGCACCGCCGAAAAGTAAACGGGCAAGCGCGCCCACTTGGGCCAGTTACTATAGCCTACGAACTCATCACAGGCTTGTGGAACTTTCCCATGCTGGACTGGCACGAGAAGGTAACGATGGAGAAGGGTAAGAGCGAAAGCGACATGGTGCTGGACAACGGGTTCGCAGAAGGTTTTGCCGAGGCCGAGCAGAAACAAGAAAAGGCTGCCTGGATGGGAAAACTAACCACCATACTGCTTCTAGCCGTGGTAGGTTTTTTGCTGATAATCCTACTCATAGGAATGCAAACAGGCGTTATCAGTAATTTCCTTGCTGGCATACCGAAATTTATAACTGGGGGATAACCATGGCGACAGCAACACTAACCAAGACTCTACCGAAGGTTAAGCTAAAGGAACAAGCGCCAGCCAAGGTCGTGGCAACAAAGGCCACAACCGAGGCCCTCTACCTGATAACCGGGCAATACCTCGACATTCTGATAGGCGCAGAGGGAGATTGGGTAAGGGAAAAGATTAAGCAGGACAAGGATAACAACCCTTTGGTCTATAGGCATTACGATGACGATAAGCGGGTGTGGGCGACGTGGGCTATCTTACAACCGGATGGCGAGACTATTAAGCCCATGGAGTTCCCAGACCCGTCTGCATATGGATTGACACCGCCGGAGCTCTATACCAGGGCGGCAACCTATAAGGGCATTTTGGCTGAAATAGTGCAGATATTGGGGGAGGAGAAACAAAGTCTCTGGGACAAAATGATGAAGCCCACCACAGTGATTATAGCTATTGTAGCCATCTTGTTGGTTCTGGGCATCATACTAATAGGAGCGAAAGGATAGGATTATGCCAGGCCAATTCGACCAATCATTTAGATCGGGCAACTGGGCGAGGGACAACCTCGGCACCCAGGTTCCTATGGGCAGCGGTACAGACGCCAAAATATTGCTTCAGCTTCCAGAGGACATGCGGAAGTTCCTGCCAGCCGCAAATACGCTCGTCCGTGGCAATTTGTCAGAAAAACTCTGGCCCCGTATGGCAAAGCTACTTGCCATTGCTGGCGATCATGCTCCTACTAAACGGTTTATTGTAGCTGTAGTTGCTGGCTCCATGTCCGAGAATGGACTGGCCACGACTAATGCACTCCAGGCATTTGTCAATATGCTGGCGGTGCCGGCACTGTCGCCCGCATTGGCACACCCGCAGCGCCGGGGCAACGGCCACAAGGGGAACAAAGATGACTCCAGAATTGTTGATAGCGAATGAGCCGACCGAGGAGCTCGAAGAATATGACGACCCTGGCGATTTTATGGATGCCGTCGCTCCAAGCTATAGCGGCTGGACTGCTGATGGCATGGGCGGGTTCCCAAAAGAATACGTTGTATATTACACGGGGTCACGGGGAAGCAGTAAGACACTGCAACTTGCCCGGATGTCGCTCCTCGCACTTGCCCAAAATATACCCGTATTCACCAATGTCGAACTCTACCCGGAAAAAGCCGGGATAAAGGCAACACCCAACCCCGTCAACCTTGAGTTCCTCCTATCATTTGATGAGTCCTTAGCTCATGCCGTCATAACAATTTCGGAGATCGACACCTGGTTTGACCGGATGAGGGAGACTTCCACGGGCAATCGCTTAGGCGGCAAGTTCCTTCAGCAACTAAGGAAAAAGGGGCTGCGCATCGGTTTTGACAGTCAGGACTATTTGCCCGGCGGTTTAATGCGGCAGGTAGACAAGTTGGTCGTAGGTCACGACTTCGTTTTCACGGACTGGGGCAAGGAAAGGCAAATCCCGGAGGGGACAACCTTTTACTATGACTGCTGGGATTATAGCGGCCGGTTCACCGGCCACCGCGGACGCTACTGGCGGGAGGCACTTTACCACGCCGAGAAGCTATGGCGTTTGTTCAATACCTACAAGATTCACGACCCACTGGAGTTTGCGCGAAAAGTGAAAATTGTGGGCGGTGAAATGGAGCTCAACGCAGAGACGGGCGAAATATACCCCGTCTCCGAAAAAAACCAGCGTCAATGGGAGACCGACAGAAAGGCCAACAGCACGGTCTTAACAAGATTGATAGCCTCCTACGAGGCAACAGGGTTTATGGATTTAGTTGGTGAATATAATGGTATTGAACAGCTTGATGACCGGGTAGTCTTCTCTACCGACAAGGTACGCAAGGCACTGGCGAGCCTGCCCGAGCAGGAACGAGCAACCATGGAAGCTGTGTACGAGGAAATCCGAGGACTGGCCAGCCAGGAACGGCTCGCACGGTTTGGCCCACGCCGACAGTACATTGAGCTCGCCAAGCCCATCACGGAGGCAAATGAACAGTAACGGCAGGGTATCCACCAATAGGCTGGCAATAGTAGGCACTGCCATAGTGTGCGTGCTTATCATTCTGGCTAGTCTCCTACCCGTACAGGTAAACATCTCTACTGATGGGATGCTGAGTATTGGGCTTAGGCAGGCATCAGCAAATCCTGGGATTGGTGAGTATGCCTACAAGAAGCAATTAACCTTCAATACTACAGGTATTAGTGTAACTACCAACCAAACCAATTTCCCAATTTGTGTTCATATAAACACATCCTCTTGGCCTACGCAGTCGGAGCGTGATGCTTTCTTCGACACAAATACCAACGGCAAGCGAGTTACCTTCTATGACTCTGACGAGAGTACCATACTTGATTATGAAGTAGAGTATTTCTCTAATGTTCAAGGTTCAGAGGAGGCAATTTATTGGGTAGAGACTCCGCAGGTGGATGGTAGCTCGACTACAGACCACATTCATGTTGGCTATGGTAACGACCCATTCGGTTCAGCCCAAGACGACAAAGCTGGCACATGGGCTTCTAGCTACAAGTTTGTGCATCACATGGCAGACTGGAACGTGGAGGCATATAAATCGCAGGTTTATCAAGCTCCTGTTGGCCTCGACTATTTTGTTATGGAGCCAATGGTCATTTATAGGGAAGGCGAAACGCATCCCTACAAGATGTGGCTTCATGGGAAGTTGACCGATAAGAGAATCTATCATTTATATTCGGACGATGGGAGTGCATGGACTTATGTCGGGCTGGCATCCCCAAATAGTTATTACATAGAGCCTTTTGTCATGTGGAATCCCGAAGGCGATAATAAATACTGGATGTATGCCGCCAGTGCTCTTGGTGGCCCCTTTGCACTGCTCACGAGCTCTAGTGAAACTGGCTTCACAGCAGACACAGCCAGTGTAATAGCTAAGAGTAGTGATAATACCAAGTTTGATGAGACTGGTATTTACAATCCTGCCTTATGGTATGAAGACCCAGATTCCACAGCCAATTTGAGTACCAGTATGGATAACTCAACCACTGAATGTGATGTTAGTGACACAACGAAGTTCGCTGCCACTCAGTATATCAAGATTGAATCAGAGTGGATGCTGGTTACAGCAATAGTAAATGCAACCCACTGCCATGTAACAAGGGCAAGGTTAGGCACAACGGCAGTTGCTCATACTCAACCCCAAGATGTCTACAAGAGACAGTGGTATATGGCTTATGACGGAACTGGTACTCCGAATGGCGGTGCTGTCAGGGTTGGTTTAGCCCTGAGTTATGATGGGCGAACATGGACTAAGCAATACAATGGTTCTGGAGCTGGCGGAAGTTGGAGTTTGCCTGGGGAAAGACACTCAGATGCGGGTACTATCTATAAAGTTGATGGGGTCTATTATCATTGTGGACACGGCAACTGGATTAACAATGCAGATGCAGGCACGGACATTCAAGGGTGGTCATATTCAACGGATTTGGCTTCATGGACTGCCCTTGGGGGGACTGGCTATGAGGCATTTATCTCACGTACTAAAACATGGGAAGGCGTTGGACATACCGATAGCCAAACCGCAGACCTTTGTGGATTAGTAGATAACAATGCTAACCCTGTAACTGTTGGGGGCTATTCATATTTCTACTATACAGGGGTGATGCAACAGGCTCCAGATTCGGGACATCCCATGAGTACAGGACTGGTTAAGCTGCCAGGTACATTTAGCCAGTGTGTTATTGAAAGAGGAGCTACATTAGCGGACTCTACTGGCAATAATAATCCCGACCTTAGGCTATGGCTTACTCCCACTACAGGACAAGTAGGCAATGGTAAGAATTTCTATACTGGGTCAATAGCATCCGACCTTAGATTCCCTGATTCTGCAAGCCACGACCTAAGTACAACCTTTACTTTCGCTGCAAGTGTTTATCTTGATGCTTATTTGGCGGGGCCTGAGATAATTTTCAATAAGGACTTGGCAACCACAGGCAACCGTCAATTTGTTGCCATGTTAGATAGATTAGAGGATAACACCAAGATAATCAACTTTTATTACTGGGATACTTCAAATAATCTCATCGCATGGTACACAGATGCGGCCCAAGACATGACTACTGGCTGGCACAGGATAGTATGGGTCAGGGAATCAGCAGCCAGAAAGATATATGTTGATGGTACTGCCGTTGCCACGACCAACTATGGGACACTGGCTGCCATGAAGCAGACAAGCCAGCCTCTAGAAATTGGCTACCGTGCTGCAGACGGTAGAACCATGGATGGCAACCTGGATGAGTTACTAATTCAAGACGCAGTCTGGACTGCCGATTGGGCTAAACTTGACTACTACAATGTCAAGAAAACTAACTTCAATGGGGATAGCTGGCTTTCATGGGGAAGTCAAGAAGCTGCTCCAGCACCAGCAATAACCAACTCACCCGACAACTACGGGTTCGGAATTTTACAGGTAAACACCACTGGCAACACAGCCATAAACTACTTCACCCTGAACAACACGGGGAATTGCGTGGTGGACATAACTATTCAAGGGACTGACTTGACTGGTGGTGATGATACGTGGACACTGAGCGGTACGGCAACTCCCGGCGAGAATATCTACGGGCTTTATGCTGGGCTGGACGACGACGATGATAACTTTGATATAGTAGTAAACGCAACAGCAAATGCCTTTGTTGGCGATTTACCAGAGGCCACAACCCAGGCATGGGGATTGAGGCTTTGTATGCCCACTTCTTTGAGCGGATATGACGCACAGCAAATGGCAGGAAATATAACATTGATAGCGAGTGCAAGTGGAGGAGGAGGTGGAGGGGGAGGAGGTGGAGCCCCTCCACCAGCAACTTATAGTCTTACTATGGCATCAGACCCCGAGGCAGGAGGAACTGCAACGGACTTGACTGACACTTCACCTTACACGGCAGACACTGTAGTCAGCATAGAAGCAGTGGCCAACTCAGGCTACCAATTTATCAACTGGACAGCACCAGCAGGCTCATTCACTAATGCCAATTCCGCTGCGACTACCTTTACCATGCCTTCCCAAGATGTGATTGTCACTGCCAACTTTGCGCCTGTCTACA